>Ga0307515_10003405_pt1 | contig 33484 bp, 10 predicted proteins | sample 17_EM_MG_FD_194513 | JGI IMG/M metagenome (GOLD analysis project Ga0307515, IMG submission 194513) | Populus trichocarpa ectomycorrhiza microbial communities from riparian zone in the Pacific Northwest, United States - 17_EM | ecosystem: Host-associated > Plants > Roots > Unclassified | place... | reverse complement strand
TTTTTTTAATTAAAGTAATGGAATGGGAGAACCCCATTATATAACACAAGGATTGTAGAACCTCCAAATCACTACTTTAAAAAGAAGGAAAAACTGTATAGAAAATGAAATGTAGAATGAATAAGACTTGTTATTTGACGTGTTTCGTGACGGGCTAGATATTTTTCTTTTCAACAAAAAAATTTAATATGCAAACTTTTATGACATGTTTTTAAATAAAAATATTAAGTGTAAATCAAAAAGTTTATACACGTATCCAGTTAAACAAATCGAGAACCATTTGTGACATTAAAAAAATTATTAACGATAACTAAATATATATCTAAAAAAATCAAGAAGCGGATATAGATTAAAATATTTGATATCGCAACATGAGTCATTTACCTGATTGTGTTCAATGACTCTGTTTATTAATATAATTTTTTTTATTTAATCAAATGATATTAGAAATAGACAAACACATAAAATTAATTGAATAAAATCAAAAGAAAAAAATATCTCCTCAAAATAAAAGATCTTCTCAAGTTTGGATCTAGGTTTTAGACAATTTCAAGCTGAAAAAAACATCCAATTAGAACCCTCCACCAAATGGAAGCTTTTGACATCAAAATTGATTATTTTGGTGGCCAAAATTGATATTAACTCTATTTTTTTTTTCTATCACCGAAATCTAACTTTATGTCTATCTCTCGTCTCTTAAATTAGAAACTAAAAAATAACAAAAATAAATTTTTGTATCAAAATTGAATTACAAAACTATTAAGAGATCAAAGATGTATAATTTGTAAAGTCCGAGGATTAAAGTAAACCTTTTGTGATAACTTTGAAACCATTATTTATTTGTGATATCTTTTTTATTTTGGTTCCCTATCTTTCAATTTTATCTGTAGTCAATAAATTTGATTTAATTGTCTTTTAATTTGGCATTAAAAAGATGTAATCGTGCAAAAACAAAGTTTGAGGACTAAAATAAAAACAATTATGAATAGTAAATCCACACTAAAATATAAAAGGGTGAATAGTATTTGTGTACACAATATTTTAAATTTTGTTTGTAGTTAATATATTTGATTTAATTCTTCTTTAATTTGGTCCGAAAAAGATGTAATAATGCAAAAACAAAGTTTGAAGAATAAAATAAAAAAATTCTAAATAATAAATTCACAATAAAATATAAAAGAGTGAATAGTATATGTGTACGTAATATTTTGGCCACACTGTTTTGTCTAATAATAATAATAATGTATAGTTATTGTTCACTTAATTTCCTCTGGATCATCTTACATGGGCCATACTGGACTTGGGCCTCCAATCCGAACAATCATGCAAGTCAAATGGGCCAAGCCTACTTCACCGATTGACTAAGAGCACCCAGTGCAAAAATACTAAAATAGTCCAGCCACTCATCTGATCTGGGAAACTTTTATATTCCCAGAGACCCAACCACACCAAAACATACCTCATTTTCTTACATTCTACTTCAACGGTGCAACCTACAGGCGAGGTGACACACTATACAGACGATGAGACAGGCTTTAACTAACTAACTAACTTGACAAACACATTTTCTCTTGGTTCTCGATCTTTCAGCGATCAACCTAATATTTCCGTTTCAAACCAGAAAACGCTCATTTGTGCTTAGAATCAGAGAAGTTAGGGCTTTGATTTAACTGATCGGAGATTCTGAAAAATGGCGTCGTGGCTCAAGGTCGCAGAAGGTATGGATCTCTCTCATTCTTTTTGGTATTTCAATAATGTGGTTCGTTTGTTAATTATTGAAACAAATAAAAAAGTGTATCCTCTTTTTTCTTTTTCTCTTTTTCCTGTTGAGATTATATAGAGCAATAAACCCTAGAAATCTCATGATTTTAGCCACCAATTTAAATTAAGGTTAATTTCAATCAAATAAAGACCTCTTGTGATAGAAATTCCAAGTAATTTAGGATGTTGGGCGTTTTGGGATTTGTTTTGAAAATAAATAAATAAATTGGTTTCTAGCGCTTGCACTAAAATACCTCCGTTGCTTATGTTGCATTTGTGTTATACTTTGATTTGAGAGATGTTTTAAGTTGGTTACTGTTGTGGTTAGATTTGTTCGAAAATATGGATCGAAAAGCAAAACTGGTTGCGACTGAATTGTCGGATGAGTCTTCTGATCTTCAACCACCAGGTATAGATCTTGTATTCTCTGTGCATCTCTTACGTTCTTAGTTCTGATGTGGTTAACTGGACTTTGAGGCAATGTAGTTGGAAGATAGATGCTTTTGTTTTAGTTCTATGGATAAAAAAAAGTTTCTTTCTTGCAATATATAAAACAATCTCCTAGTGCATTTATGATGTGTTTTCCTTAGATATACGAGATCATTTGTTTCTTTTGACGGAGATAATGCAATCATGAGTTTTCTCACAAACTATTGCAGATATTATTAGTGACCCGGTATTTAAGGATCAGGGAGGGAATCTGAAAGCTTAAAATTTTAACATAATTATTATCTAATCAATTACTTTTTGCATAGAGTGATTTTCCCGGCTTCCTTATTCTGTTTGGTATCTTGAGCATCCCAAGGGCTTTCCTAAGCTGATATTCCATGTACAATTGTTACAGTTAGTTTTGGCTTAATTTGCAGAATGCATCATCATGCATTTCTTGTGCTCCTTATTGTTCTTTCTCAATAAAATTTCTTCCTTTATCCAAAATTATATATATCTTGCCATGACAACTTGGCATTTGCACGGAATGTTTCTTCACAATGAGCAAAAATGGAAGCTAAATATGAGAATTACTTTTAAAATCAATTCTAGTAAAGCTTTATGAAATTATTCTCACCAGCTTGGATTCTAAGGCAGAGAGCAAACCTACAGTTAGAAATCCAACTTAAACTACTGACATGCTAGGCATTAGTCTTTGGAAAAGATATTGGTGTTGTAATAAACGTAGGTATGTTATTCTAACTATTTTATGATGTCTACCTTTTTCTGTTGTTGAAATTTTAAGCTTCTAATGGGCAAGGATCCGAACCGAAGAAGATGAAGTCAAGGATCGAGGTATTTGCCAGTGTACCTCTAGACTCAAGATAGTACTTGGATGGTTATTTTGAATGGAATATTTTCAGGTGTCAGACAATGTTGTCAGATGATTTAACAGACATGTCAGCTGTTTTCAGGGTGGAAAGAAGCTCACAAACAAAGAATCTCCCCAAGCAAGTAATGCTTCACAGGAGCTAACTTATATACAAATGCCACAACTAGACATCGCATCTGATAATGATAGGGCAACACTTTCTGTGGAAAATGAAGAGACCCTTTCTAGCAAGACCATAGCCCAAACAAGCACTGAGAACCTACAGGATGCTGGAAGGGATGTTACTGTTGCTGGTGTGAACTCTGCAACATCAACTTCTAATGGTGAGCTTCTCAATGAAAAGGATTCAGATGTTCCTGTAGAGCATCCCCCACCATTAGCTGTGAAAGAGACACAGGTTGTCAAAGAAGACCATCCTATTGATGATGGTAAAAATATCAAGTCAGGGGAGGCTGATGTTCCTGTAAAGACTGATCAAGAGGAATCGCAATCAACACTTACCAGCTCTCCTGCGCGTAAGGAAAGCTCATTGAAAGGTGCCGACCTTGAAGTCGAACCGCTTGTCAATCAAAAGAAGCAACTGGAGAACAAAGCTGACACTTCTCCTATGACAGTGCAGGACCAACTCGATGAGGTAAATTGTTTACCATAGGGAAGAAATTGGTGTAATTGAAGCATCCTGGAGTTTTGGTTTTTCTCATGTGCCTGTCATCTAAAGTTTTACTGATGAGTCCCTTTAGTTGGTCTACAGGCTCAAGGACTGCTGAAGATTGCAGTTTCCTCTGGTCAGTCAAAAGAAGCGAGGTTAGCTCGGGTAAGCTTCAGCTATGATTTCCTCTCTTTATCATTGCCAAAGTAGACTTCGGATAGGATTCAGTGGTCAAATCCATTATCTAGTATTGGCTGCAGCATTTTTGCATGGAACAGTCTCTATCCATGAAACAATTGTAAGGTATTCTAGTAGATCATTCACTTTCCTGCAATAAGATTGTTTATGGAACCTTATTCAGAAGAATAGCAGGAGCTGGTTTACTGTATCATGTGTACAAGCAGGAAAACTACCATTCTTCCTCCTATATAGTTTCCTATCAATCTTTTCCTATATGAATGCTGTGTAACCTTTCTTTATAAAATTTCAGGCTTGTGCTGGACTTCAAAGCCGCCTTCAAGAATATAAATCTGAAAATGCACAGCTGGAAGAACTTCTCACTGCTGAGGTGAAATGACATTCCAATTTTATTTACTGAAGTTTCATAGGTACACTTAAATGTATATGATATGCTATCAAAAGAGGCTTGTTTACATTGAAGATGCTGCCTTGACAGAGAGAGCTGACCAAATCATACGAGGGTCACATAAAGCAGCTACAGAAGGACTTGTCAATATCTAAAAACGAAGTAGCTAGGATAGAGTCAAATATGGCTGAAGCTTTGGCAGTGAAGAACTCTGAAATCGAGGCACTTGTCAGTTCTATGGAGACAAGCAAGAAACAGCTTGCTTTATCTGAAGGAAATCTGGCTTCAATGCAGGTTAATTACACTTTACATTTCAGATAAAGTGCACATGCATAGAAATGTTCTATCTGTTTAAGTGACTTTCTCCACCAAAACTATCAACCCTCTTCTTCCTAAAATTTGGATTCTGAGTCCTTTGGTCATATAGATTTTTTCAAGTCTCATATGTCTTCTTTATTCTTTCGTTTGTCTCCTTTATTTGAATGGTATGCGCTCTTTTAAAATATACCTGTCAAAGGAAATTTTTTCATATCTTTCTGTAGTACCTTCGCAAGTATTGGAGCTATCCCATGCACTGAGCATATGATGACTTTTATTCAATCATAGATTCAGAACAAAATATAAGTGATTTGAAGCCTGAAGGAACCATGGGATTGTGCATGGATTGGGAAAGTACACTAATTGAGATTATAGGAACATGAATCATATCCGTCTCTCATTGTGCATTCCAACTTGATTGTTTTTCTAAAATTTGTTATCATTGGGGGCTTGATTAATAATATCCTATCAAAGCTTTTTGCAGTGTAATGTTAAGTTATAGTCTAAACGGGAAAAAAAATGAACAAAACATTTCTTTATGTATCTAGTTATGTGCGAAAGTTATATGATGTTGTGCTTTTGTTGGTAGGTACCAAATCACTTGTTGGCTTGTTCTGGTTTTGGAACTTTAATTACTTTGCTAGGTTGATGTAGGACATTTGTTGTCTTCCCTGGAAGTGCACTGAATTGAGTTGTGATTTGAAAAAATGGAAGTTCTAGGATTTAATCTTAGTAAAGAGAATGAAGTTTCTGGATGAATTGAATGACTTGCAATATTAAGGAGAACTCAAAGGAAATTGAGTTAATTATCTATATACTATATGAAGATTGGTTAACATTAGTTATTTTTAATTTTCTTTTATTTTTGGTTGGATCTTTTGTGGCTATATGAAGCTCATTTGCTTGACATTCAGGATATGTATGATTATTGATTGATCAAATAAATTGAAGCTTTCAAAGATAATCTCTCTTGAAGTTGTTTCCTTTATCACTTGGTTCTCTATATTATGTAGTAGCTGTAATAGTGATAAGATTAGTACTTCATGCGGTTGTTCATCAACTTGGCCTATGTGCTTAACCTGCTTACTTAAGACAGTCTGCTCATGTGTTTAGGAGGAGGTGACATTAGGCAGTTAGTGAGTTTAGAATTATAACATTCTCAGATAATTGAACCTTTGTTTAACAAGAGCAACACTGTTTTATAATTCTTCTCATTTTTTGAATTTTTGGCTTGTTCCCTTTTTTCAAACTGTTCAACCACCTAACCAACCCAGTATGCAGAAGGTAATTTGTCCAATCCTTTCAACATTAAACAAACTTGACCCAGCCCCACCCTACTTGTTTTGGGACTGGTAAGGGTCACTTATTTTAATGTACAGGGACATGATCCAATCCAACCTGAGAACACCTCTCTCATTTGCATCCCCAGCCTCTATACTTCACCATCCCCCTTCAATGGTAATGAAAATGCAACAACAACAGCTACTAATACTCATCATTTTCTTTTTAGATTTCTATTTCCTAATGACCAAAGAAGACCTATTACCAAGACAGCATGATGCCTTTTCACTACATGGTGCAACTTGCTACTAATATCATAGCATTGTGCATGAACTATTGTTTCATACACTTAAATGAGTTACAATAATAATGTTACAGGCAAACATGGAGTCTATTATGAGAAACAGGGAACTGACAGAGACAAGGATGATGCAGGTAAACTGGTTAGCTATCCTTGTTTCTGTCATTTGTTATTTCTTGTTCTTATTATATCCTTGCAGTGTTATTTTATCATGAGATTCTAGATCATTGGTATACTGCTTTATTAGGCTGTTCGAGAGGAGCTGGCTTCAGCTGAACGGAGGGCGGAAGAAGAACGTACAGCACATAATGCTACAAAAATGGTTTGTACTGTGACTAATTCAACCATTTAAACAGTCATGTCTCCCCCCTGTTACTCGCACTTTGATAACCTCTGTTTGGTAAAACAGGCAGCTATGGAAAGGGAAGTGGAATTAGAACATAGAGCAGTTGAGACATCCACTGCCCTTGCTAAGATGCAGGTAATGTAAGGGTATGCCCTTCATGTTATTTACTAAAAAAGTAATCTGTTCTTCTTCCTTAAAATATTATATAACATAGAACTCATTGCATTCAAGACATGCTGGTGGTATATTGCAGTTGAATATAGTACAATGTTCATGAATTTGAGCCCTTCTTTTTCCGTTGTTGGTTCGAGATGTCTGTAATTATAATACAATGGTTTCTTTTACTCAGTCAAAAAATAAAACAACGAACAAAGAACACCATAAGTATGAGTATTGCCTAGCCTAGGAATTCAAGATCTTAGTGTTTTAAATGTTTTTATGATGAAACTGGTGGGCATCTATTTTTCACATTAATATCAATTATTTTGATTGAATGTCATTATTTCTTCCCTTTTAGAGAATTGCAGATGAGAGGACAACGAAGGCAGCTGAACTTGAGCAGAAGGTGGCACTACTTGAGGTACTCAAAACAATGTTAACTTTCTTTTTGGTGAATTTGAATTTATTTTTTTGTTTATGCTCAAAATGCAGTTCAAAGTCACTAATACTTAGCACTTCAGGTTGAATGTGCATCTCTTAATCAAGAGCTGCAAGATATGGAAGTTCGTGCTCGCCGTGGACAAAAGAAGTCCCCAGAAGAGGCAAATCAAATGATTCAGGTACCATCACAAGGCTGTACATCTCATTTTTTAACTCATTTTTTTGAGGTATACTTTATGCATTGCATGGTAGGCATACTTGTAATGAAATTTTGTTTTGGATAGCTAAAAATTTTTTTTTTTTAAAATGAAATACCTAAAATAATAATCTGTTGAACTATTTAACTATCATTTTATCATTCACACTAATGTGCTATGCTATGTAAGAAAGATGTGGTTTTTGTTATTCTTATTATAGGGGTAAAACTATTTACCTATCAAGAGATTTTATAGAATTTTCTTTTTCAGTTATGAACATCCCTCTCATGTCAAGTTCTATCTTCTTTTTTTCATTTGCATTTTTATGCTGTTTACAGTACTACTTTGCACGAAATGCTAGCTTAATAACATCATGGTTTCTTTTTTCTTTATATCTGACAATAACATCATTATTTATGAGGGTTCTTACTTTTATTGCTACAGATAATTCTTTTATTTACTCTGGAATAGTGAAAGGTTGTTGAGATTTTATATGATTAGTTATTGTTAGTTCCATTTAACCAGAATCTACTGATAGCACTGATCCTTGACTTGCATAATTTTTATGCACTATAAACTTCTATGGTTAGAGACTGTACCGGTAGGAGTTGTCTGTTCTAAAAATAAAGCATTTCATATCCTTCTGCTTACTTGAAGAGAACAAATTATAGCACAGCAGTGATCGGTAGTGTGCCAGGTCTATTTGATGACTGAATTTTCAACTGTTAAGATGCAGGCGTGGCAGGAAGAAGTGGAACGTGCACGCCAAGGTCAGAGAGATGCTGAGAGCAAGCTTTCTTATACAGAGGCAAGATTCGTTTGATTTTTGCTGTGATGTTGCTATTGTAGTCTCCAATTTAATACAAAATTGCCATCAAGATCATATACTGATCTCAAGAGATTTCGATGAAGAAGTTTGTCTTATTATTGTACAAAATACTATGTTGAAAACTTGCATGGTAATTTAAGCAGTGTTTGCTATGATTTAACCATTTGTTTGACTGCAGACTGAAGCGCAGAAAATGAGAGTTGAAATGGCCGCCATGAAGAGGGATGCTGAGCACTATTCACGTCAGGTATCCTATGCTAATGATCTGAAGGAGTTTTATGAAGTGGAAATGTTTCTTTGTCTGAAGAAGATTTTACTGCTGATATGATGTCAAGTTTTTCACTTTACCCACGTGTGACAGATGATTACTTTATTATGACACAAAACTGAATTGATTTGCATCATCAGTCACAGAAAACCACGTTGATTTTGTGTGTGCATTTTGTTAAAGAAATGCATGGTATGATAACTTTTCAATGTGGCTTTTACTCAAGCATCACCTTATATAGCGCATTTCACAGGAACATGTGGAGCTAGAGAAGCGCTACCGTGAGCTAACTGACCTATTGGTAATGCAGATGCCACATATCTATCCTTTTTACTCAATTTTACTACTATTTTAGATTTATGTCATGGCTTTTTATGTCTGTATCTGTTTATGATTCAGTACTACAAGCAAACTCAGTTAGAAGCCATGGCTAGTGAAAAAGCAGCTGCAGAGTTTCAGTTGGAGAAGGAAGTAAAACGTCTTCAAGAAGCACAGGTGTGTCATTGTGTACTTACTGCTTGCTGATTAATTGCAATTATTCACTCTTAACTCACTTTTCATGTAGCTGACAGCTCCATCTTTGTTTTGCACATTGAACAGGTTGAGGCAGAAAGAAGTAGAGTTTCTCGCCGCACGTCGTCATCTTGGGAAGAAGACAATGAAATGAAGGAACTAGAGTACGCTATTTGGTTTTTTATTGAATAGACATTTTTGCATGCTTCTCCTAATCCTTTTGGCATTTTATTGGGCAGATTTAGAAATGTCTCATTACCCAGTTTTTATGAACTAAGAATTTAACTGAGCTTTTCTTTGGTAGACCAAGCTCCATTTTATGAATATAGGAGCTCAGTTATGTTTGACAAATGATCATCTAAATACTGCACTGAATCTTTTTTATGCTGTGGCAATGGAATTACTGCAGCTCAGTTAGATATTGAGGAAGATGGTTAAAAGTCTAAAAGGACAAATATAGTTGATGCACATTATTGATTGATTTAATATGGAAACTATGCCAACATTATTGATTGAGTTAATATAGAAACTATGCCCTCGGGGGGAAAAAAGAAAAAATATATGTGCATGTTAAATAACAATATTTGGTCATTTGTTGGATACTAGTCAAAAGTTTACTCAATGATGCCAGTGCTTTATGTTGCGGAGTGCAGTATAGTAGGTCAAATATGAGTAAGCTAAAGGGTTTTATCAGATAAGAACGCGGTGCAAACCGCGTTCCCAAAAAATTTAATTTTTTTTTTTGCAAAAAAATTAATTTTTTTGTATGTTTTGGATCGTTTTGATACGCTGATCTCAAAAATGATTTTTAAAAAATGAAAAAACATCATTTTAATGCATTTCGGCACGAAAAGTACTTTGAAAAGCAACCGCAACCACACTCCCAAATAGGCTCAAAATGAATGGATGTAGAAAGTAGCCTATACGAACTTTCAAATACACTCCTTTTCAGGTCCTGCTGATCTCACCTTTCTATCAGTTTCAGAACTATCTCGCCATATAATTCACTAGAAAACAAAAGTGAACTCCTTGGTTGATGGTCTTGCATCTTCGGGTCTGTTTGGCCCTACTCTGTTTAAAGGCAAAGTAGCTTTTGGCCCAGTTTTTAAGAACATAGGTGTTTTGATAGCAGTTTTCTTCTCTAAATAAAGAAAAGAGAAGGCATTTTATCTCAGTCCCACTGCTTATTTCACAATCAGTAAAAACCAATCCTTTGCTTTTGCTCTTATGCATGGCAGGACCAAATACAACTTAAAGGAAAATTCGTAGGAAGAATGATTCTTCACTCACTAAAAATTAGATTTCAAGACTAGTCTGGACATATTATATGTCTCATAGCAGCATAATATGAGAGAACGATGCCTTGTATATATTGTTTTCTAGGAATCAGCTTCCGAACTGTTTTAATAGATCAGGGTGGAAGATATGATAAAACAAATATAAATAAATTGAGTTCAGAGATTTTGAATTATTTTATGAGTCATTTTGAAAGAAGTAAAGCATCTATGATGGAACTAGTGATTCATTGAATGCTGGAATGTTGATTTTTTTTCTGTTCTTTTCATATACCCCTGTTTTTCTAATTCTGCCTCAGCTTTCATTTTCTTGATTCCTCTATTAGTGCTCCCTCTGGTGCTTTATGAAGTTCATGTGTTGTAGTTCTGGTTGGAATGCCTATAAACAATTTGATCAATTGAGCATGGAAGACAAAATATCAGCACTCATTTGTCTCTCATACTCTTCAATCTAGATATATGTGCTATTGTTTAATTCTCTGATGCTTTACGAAGTTCTTTTTTCTTACAAAGTAATAATTGCAGGCCACTTCCCTTGTATCACCGTCACATGGTTGGGGCAAGTATGCAGGTAAATTTTTCACCTGTAGTAACCTACTTTCAGTACCTCTCTTTGTTTGATTGCATATGCTTCAACCTGCATCATGCAGTTGCAAAAGGCAGCAAAAATATTGGATTCAGGGGCTGCCAGAGTCACTAGATTTTTATGGCGGTATCCAACTGCTAGACTTATTTTGCTTTTCTATTTGGTAAGAAGAGTATTTTATGCTTAAAATGTTTAATTAAAGATACATGTTATGTAGAAGCATCAAGTTTTTTGACGGCCATTAAAATCATTTGCAGGTATTTGTCCATCTTTTCTTGATGTATTTACTGCATCGCCTTCAGGTATGGATACTTGGTCGTGTGATCAGTTGTTTATGTTATAGAGACATTCAAATGCAAGATACTTGTTTCTAGCTGTAAACTAGGTGTGCTTTGGACATACTAAGCATCGGTTTCTATTCAGTAAAATTTTATTTCCCAATATGCAGGAACAAGCAGATAGTTTTTCTGCTAGAGAAGTTGCTGAATCTATGGGTCTCGCTAACCATACCTTACCATAATTGGGTAGCTGTTCCAGATCAAAGGTCAATGTCATGAAGTTGTCTAATATACCTGCATTTTCATTTCTGCAAAGGTGCGCCTTGCTCGCCGACCTCGCCATCCGCATTATAGGTAATTATTGATCTTGGAAAACAGGGTATAGGTTAGAATAGCAAATTAGTCTAGATGAAGCCACAATTTCAAATGTGCAGCAAATATAGATAAATCATTATCTCCGTGTCTCCCCTGTCAATACAAGTGTGCCTTGTGGGAACTGCTGTCATAATATTCAGTGAGAGCTTCATGGATTTAATATTCTTTCATTTATTATAGGCAATTGAAAATTTGCAACCATTCTCAGAATGGACCTGCAGTTTTCATTTTGGATTTGTCAAAAACATACCCCAACTTAGTTTCTGATTGTGAGCAAATTTGAGACAGATGTTCCATTTTCGGTGAGAATAAATTTCATGACCCGTTTGGTGTTTTGGTGCAACTGAGGCTCACATGGGTTTCACATCGAAAATCATAGAGCCGAAAGCTCCACAGTTTCATTTTGAAACTTTTGATCTTAATGTATATCCTCACTGAGTGTGCTTGCATCCTTAAATTTGGATGAGAAGCCTGACAAAAACCTGATTCAAAATAAAGATGGTCAACGAGATCGGACTCTAATCACTTAAGTTTGCAGGACAGTAACGACCATTTAGCAACATTAAAATCATTAGAAAATCAAATCTGAGACTTGGTTTATGTTTGGTTTTGAATTAAAAGAGGTTAAGAATTAACCTCTTCAACTTGTGTTTGATAATATATTTGAGAAAGGAGAAAAAAATACAAGGGGTTAACATTTAACCCAAAAAGAGATTAAATGCAAACATGGGCTTTCTTTTGGCAAATGGATTTATAATATTTTTCTTTAATCTTTAATCTTGTGAAAGTAATTCTATTCAAAAATATTATATTTTTAATATATATATCTAAACTTATCATTATATATGTAATTTTGTGACCTTCTAATTGTTGACTAACTATCGTATGGGTACAAATCATTGGCTTTGTTTTTTGCTAACATAGAATATCTCTTCTCAATGATGCAAACCTGGATTAATCGTAAATTTAATGCTTGTTAACTAAGTATGTGATATCTGGTTTTATGCAATTTATTACATACATCAAGCTTACAATAATTCAAGAATATTTCTATTTGAGTATTCTTTCATTTCTATTTTTTAACAAATATAAACTTATATTCATTGGTGTTTCGACAATGCTATTATCACATTTAAAAAATTAGTCAAGATTTTTCTTAACATAATAAGATTAAGATAATATCAGACCATCAAATGTCTAAGAAATTATAATTCCTAGAGTGACATCTACAATATCCAAGTCTTTCATATAAAAAATATTAGTTAATATTTTCTTGATATCATTTGATTATGTATTAGTTGTTGTCCAATATTAACAAGTCATCTATATAAAAACATACAATAACATAACATTTATCCATGTTTTTACACAAACACATTTATCAATCTCATTGATTTTAAACTCATTTGACAACATAACATTGTCAAACTTTTTATATCATTATTTAGAAGCTTATTTCAAACCATATAATAATTTGACAAGTTTAAAAACTTTTTTTTTACAACAAACCCCTCAAGTTAATCCATGTAGGCCTCTTTGTTAAGGTTACAATTTAGAAACATTATTTTTACATCTATTATTATATTTGCATGAAAATAATCAATAACTTATTTGTGTACAAGAAATAAGTATGCACTAATATTGTATGCATGCTTAATGAATACACAATCCACTATTTTAAGTCTTATCTTAATATTTTTAAGATCAAGTAATGTGAATTTGACGATGCCATTACATTTTAAGGTATTTATATAAAAGTCTCTTTTCTTTTCAAAACTCATATGATATATTTTTTAACTTCTTGTAAGGCATTTTGTTAAATATATAATGGGAGGTCAAAATTGCCTCCCCTCACAAGTTTTAGGACGCTTTTGAACTTATCAACATAAAATTCATCATTTGTTTTAGAGTTTGGTTCTTACTTTCAATAATTTTATTTTGTCGGGGTGAATAAGAAATATTAGATTGGTGTATAATATCATTTTGAGAATAAAATTCACTAAAAGAGCCTTATATTCTCCATTTTTATTTTTTTTATTGCATTAATTTTTTTGTTAAATTGATTTTCAATTTTATTTTTGTACTAAAACATTTCAATAGTCTCATCTTTGTTTTTTTTTTTTATCTGTGGAACTTTGTCACTTGTTTAACCATGTTTGCCCTTAAGTCCGTTGAGGGGGAGCTTTCTTATTTTAGAAAACTTATTAATAGTCTTTTAGTAAAAAGTTATATTGGTATATCGATATAATCCAAAACAGCATAACAATCTCTTCAAAAATGACTTTTTGACATGTAAGGGATTTTGAAAAAGATTTGTTACTGTCACACCTGATGTATTTAGAAATTTGATCAATTAACTAGTAGCTATATATTCTCTCACTTGTCTAATAAAGACAAATTAAAAAAGACAACCTTTCATAAGTCATTATCCAAAGTGTAAGAGAGAGAAAGAGTAACTTTTATACTTTCTCAACTGCCACTCTCTTTTTATATAAATTAACATGATAAGCTAAAAACATAGGGAAAAGATGGTATATTCTTGATAAATGTGAAAAGCCAAACAAATAATTGTACACGTTTAAGCAAGGGTCCTAGGAATTTATGTTGTTATTGTTAGTGTATATGCTTTATAACCAACCAATTAATTACACATGACATTGTCTTTGTTCATGTAAACATATTTAATTTTTAATAAATGCTTATTTATCTTTAATATTCATCAAATATTCGATTAATGAATATAAAGTAAAGATAAAGTCTTTAGGATAAAAATACTTTGCAAATAAAATTATAAAGTTGTAATAATTATAGGATTCGTATTGCATCAAAACATTGTTCTTAAATGTTCATGGTCAATGCTATATTAAAACTAAATATTAATTAGAGTTGTTGATACTGATACATATCATTATTTTTTTATATACATAAAAAAGCAATTGTTCTTATAAGTTGAGGTATGAGGGATACTTAGAACTAATACACAGGTGATTGTCATATGATATGTATATTGATCTGACCCGCATGAGAATTTTATATGGAGAGATCATATGTGTCTATGAAAAGGCTCACATGATGGTTGTGTAAGTAATCATTAGACTTGATATCACTAAGTTATCTTATATAGAGAGTATTATGCTTTGATCTTGCTACATGTTTTCCTAATCAAAGGTAAAAAAACAAGTAGATTGAGTATAACATGAACTATATGAAAGTATTTGAGTAATCAAGAGAGTATTAACCACCCTAAGTGAATTAGAAAAAAAATTTATTTGTTCTTAAATAGTATTGATTGTAAATCCTTATGTAAGGTGAAATGTTATTTGAAAAGAGTTTCAAATATTATTTAAATAATCAATGACTATAGTGTTAAGAACAAACATAATTTGGCAGAATAGACACACTTCATGTTTTAATATCTAAATCAAAACATTGTTGATGAATGAATAATAATAATATTGAGAAACTCATCATTGAAAGGTTAAATCAAATTAATTATGGCTTTCCTAATATTTGGGGGGTCATGATAGGTTGCTAGACATTGTACTTGATTTTTAAATATAAATCAATCAATTATTGAATTGATAATAAATTAATTTATTTAACCCCATTTCTTTTAGAATTGTAATTTATATTTGGTCCAACTTATTAAGGAAACTAATGGGTCCGCACATAAGAATCATTGGTAAAAAATTAAACTGAGATGATTAATCAAGTGTGACTTGATTGTAAATAAGTTTTATAAATTAAGGATTATGATGTAATTTATACAGGGAATTACAATTTTAAATCTAAAAAAATCAAGTTGAGAATTGATTGAATAAATTTTTAAATCTTCATGAAATAATATATGTGATATTATTCAGGGAGCAAATTGAAGTTTTACTATTTATAGGGTGTTCAGATTTTATTATAAATAGAATGTTATGCCTCTTATTTTATATACAATAAACAAAACAATACAAAACACCTAGAAATAATAAAAGAAAAAAGTTAGCACTTAAAGACATAACAATCACTTTCTTCTAAAAGGGTTTTAAGAGATTTCTCACTGGTGATTCAAATGGGTTACCGTTAGAGGCCAAACATTTGGATAACTTATGATTTGCGACAACTCAGTCTTAAAGCAATACTCAAAGCTGAAAAGAACATATGATCTTTAGGTAATCTTCGTATAAATTCTAAACAATTCTAGATCTATCTAATGAGAACTTTGAGACTTCGAGGAAAAAAAACTAAATTTATTGTTTTCACTGCATAAATGTGTTTTGAAACCCAACAATTATATCAATATAAGCCATTTTATTTGCCATTATGTCAAATACCACCGATCCAAATAAACTTAGAATCATGGATAAATGTAATATGCTTGTATATTTTAAAAAATTAATCAAAGCAAAGATAACTACAAGATTTTTCATTTATTATACCTAAGTTTCTTTGTCATGAAGACTTGATTGCCATGATTATCTATCATTTTTATATCAATCTTAAGCCCTTGTTACCACTCTGTATAAAAGATCTTCAATCTTGAATCTCCCGAGCTTTTATTTAACACTTTGAACTTGAATTTGTATTTTTTAATTAAGTTCTTCTAGTTCATCTTTTATATCTTAGATAAGAATGTCTTCAATACATGCTCAATCCAATTCTTATGCTTGTTTAATGCACATAAAACTTATAAATGCTCAAGCACAAGTTAGTAATGTCAAATATTTTATTATGACACCCAAGGATTAGTAGTCATGTCAAATATTTTATGATGACCATTGTCATAACCATAAAAGCTATAAACCTTAACAATGATGAAAACAAGTTTATAGATAAGTTTGTTGGTTTATATCAAGATGAGCTTGCTTCTTGACTGACACAATATGACTTCTAACACCCTAACAATAAATTTATATCTCTTTCGAATAACAATATGTAGATGAGTTGCATTAACAAATGCTAGAGGATAAGGATTGAATTCACAAGGCATAACCATCCGGAGGATAGTTAGAGCAACCTTGATTGATTTAATAATATATGCTTCATTAAATGCATTTGTTTAACAACTTAAACAAAGATATACTTTGTTTTTTGCATCTACACCATTTGCTTTAAGCCAAGAAAGGTTGAATTGCAACCTATCATGGTTTTCTAAATCACCTCAACTTGGCATTTAGAGTTACAAGTCCTCCAATAGTGTGCGGTTCTTGCATCATTTTTGGATTCATGATTTTAGAGTCCTCAATTATAAAAAGAAACTTTCAGTTTGAATGCATTATATCACCATATCACTTCAAATATAAATAAAACATTAATATGGGTGTATTATTTTAGAAAATTTTAATATTATTTTCTCGTTTCAACCCATGTGTTTATTGGGTTTGGTTTCTCCTTTTTTGGGCCATAAATCGTACAAACTAAAAAAAGGACAAAATCTTAAAGCCTTTTAGGTCAAATAGGTGACTAGGTATAAAAACCTAATTTTGGCTTATTTTCAATGTGATGGCTAATATATACAAAGAGAAAAGGAGAGAAGATTGTAGCTTGAACAGTCTATGTTCAAACTTTGATACAAAACTTATTCATCGTTGGATCGAGCTAAATTCCCAACAGCAGGTTCCATACATATAGATCTTTATTAGGTAAGGTTGGTTTGAAGATTTGAGATGTCTAAGATGGTTTGTTCTTCATTGCAGCATGGTTGTCATTTTTGTGAGATTTTTCTCAACTCTTTCTCTGTAATGTTGATGTATTCTAATAATATGTTGTTCTTAATGATTTATGTTATATCATTTAGTTTTAACCAAGGAATAATACGTATGTACCCATTATTATTATTGATGGTGGAAGTTTTTAGGTGGACTATGATCTTGTGGTTTTTCCCTACATCGGGGTTTTTTTTATATAAAATCTCTTGGTGTTGATTTATTGTGATTGTTTGCTTTCACCCTATTTTTAAATGCATAAAGAAGGAAAAGAATTGGGACTTGTGGATTGTGAATTTGATTATATTGGCACCTTTTCCTAACTAAGTAATATTATAGCTTGGTTGTGTAGGTTGATTTTATTGTGGAGATAAGATGGAAAATGAAGATTGGAGCATGATAAAGCTCACTTCCTTTAATTACTTTCTATGAAAAACATTGATGGAGAATCACCTTTATTATAATGATTTGTCTTTGTCACTAGAATGTAAAAGAAAAAAGCATGTCAATATAAAGGAGGCAAAATAGAATATGCTTAACAAAAAAATAATTGCTAATGTTAAAAAAAAAGGTACCTTCTACATCTATCAACCATATTTCTTATTAACATGATTGCTACAAAGTTTAAAAGATGCTGGAAGAAACCTTTAATAAGGAGAGTGTATAAAATAAGGTTTTTACGAGCAAAGATCTTATGGATTTAAAATACAAAGATGGTGAAGATGCTTCAATATACATAAATAACTTCCAATGGTTCCTGAATCAATTATTGTTGATAAATCTTGAGTTAGTCAATGAGATACAAACATTGATCATATTGATTTTATTATCAGATATCTGAGAGACTTTGGTGGTGTTACGTAATAATTCTACTTCGAATGGAAAACTTACTATGAAGACAATTAAAGACAATATTCTCAATGAAGACAAGAGGAGGAAAGGGGCAAGCACTTTTAAGTATCATGTATTTGTTATAAAAAGTTAGGGGCTAAACCAAATTAGATTTTCTCATGGCAAACAAAATGGAGAATGCAGTGATAAAAAAAGGCAAATGAAAGCCTAAAGAGAGGTTTCAGTCAAGAAAGGAAATTAAGTGTTATTACTAGCACACCTGACATCGCAGCTGTAAACCCCTGTAAATAGAAAATAAAAAAATAGGATCGAAGTAATGAGGTCTCGATGAGTAATGGAGCTTCGGTATGAAAGAAATGAATAAATAGTAGGAATGATGCTAAATGTGTCATGTGAGAGAGATAATGATCTCCATAAACAAATTTAAAGGTATTGTTGAAGTCAAAATGGGAGTTATGATTTTTAGTTTAAAACTCATAACGTTGGCGAAACCAATGACGAGTTTCATTGGATAAAAGAATAAGAAAAACAAGAAGATATGTAAACCCCGATAAAAAAAAATCTTTTGAAAAATTAGTGATAAATGTGGTAATATTGAATTTATTGAGTATAAAGTAAGGGAAAATGTCATGAGAATCTAAGTAAATAAAGTAATGCGTGAAATTCAGATTTTAGCGTAAAAAACACTGATTGTCTAGTTTTACGGTATCGATAATATAACTCAATCCGATCGTTGGATCGGGCTGAAATTTTATAAGGAATCTCCAGACTTATTGTTTTATCTTAGGTTAAAATTTCATGTCAATGGAATCTGGAAAGACTTTATAAGAGTACTCAAAATCGGTAAATTGAAGAAGATGACACAAGGCGCATTAGTAAAGGTATTTTGGTAATTTTATATAAAGCAATATTCCCCTCTCCTTCTTTAAAGACAGCCCACGTCCTCTTCTGCAAAAGGAGAAAACAGGAGGGAGACCATTTTTCTCCTATTTTCTTCCTCTCCTCTCCATTTCTTGAAGCTAAATCAAAGGGAATGTTCTTGGGAGGATTATATCCAAGAAAACAAATCAAGTGACTAAACTTAGAGAGTTATAAAGCTTGGGAAAAACAAAGAGTATGAGCTGGAACTTGAAAGAGGAGGACATGAGTTTTGTAGTTTTTTGCAAGAATTCATTCAAATAAGTTAAAGTAGCAAAGGTAAGCAACATACCCTTTAGTATTGTTTTTCTCTCTTGTTCTTGCATGAGGAGAAGAAAACCTCCAAGTTTAAAATTCTAGGGTTCATGTAAATATTTTAGGGGAATAATTGTTCTTGTGAATTTCAAGATTAATTGCATGATAATGGCTTGATTTGCATAAAAATAGAAGCAATAAGCTGATTTGAAACTATGGGTTTTGGGATGGCAACAAGGCAAGAACTTCGGCAACCGTATCTTGGCTTTCCACCGTTGGATGAGGTTTCGATTTGGATGTGTTATTATGCTCAATGTCACCTACATTCTGACCGGAGGGATTGTCAATAGCAGACTTTGTTTGAGGGTGATATTGAGCATAATAACATATCCAAAGAGAAACCTAATCCAACGGTGGAAAGCTAAGATATGGCTGCCAAAGTTCCTACCCTGTTGCCATCCCAAAACTCATAGTTTCAAATCAACTTATTCCTTCTATTTTTCTGCAAATCAAGCCATTATCATGCAATTAATCTTGAAATTCACAAGAACAATTATTCCCCCAAAAATATTTACATGAACCCTAGAATTTTAAACTTGTAATATTAAGGTTCATTTATCCTATAGTACCAAGGCTTGCTCATAATTTTATTGATGAGATATTTTACCCTATTCCTGAATATCTAAGCAGTGACTATTATGGGATCATCTACTTAAAAATAGGATCTAGCAGCATAAATATTCATTTTTAGACTTGGTTTGGACAATGAACTTTATAGGTTCATTTGACCTAAGTTGTGTTGTCATGCTTAACAATCATGATGGAATTGAACTTTATAATATTGTCCTAAATAAGTTTTTATACTCATCGATCGGTAAGACTCGTGTATGTATAAAAACTATAAGTGGACAACTTAATTCTAATCTTTTATTGCCTTTTCCCTGATTATTAGCACACAGTTTTGAGACTTTCTAAAAAAGCTTAATACCCTCAATTGACACATGAGTGCCATTAATGAATATTAAACCTAAAAGCTTTAAAGTTTTAAAGATTCATTTTTTAGTTTGAAAGCAAAGAGAATGGAGTGTTACTGCTCATTAGTGTCTAAGTAATAGCTTGTTATAAGTCTATTTTCCCCAAACACTAAGAGTGAATAAAAAAAAAACTTAATTTTAAAAGGAAATGAGGTTTTTTTTTTACATGGTTGGAATGTCAGCCTATATAGGATTTTTAATGTGGGTCAAAACCTAATAGACCTTGTAAACGTGTTTTAATACAAAAAAAAAATGCATGTATGGTTGGTTTTGAGTTTTTTTTTTAAATCGAAAAGAGCAATATTTATTGCTTTAACAGTTCATAACCAAAATTAAAACATGAGGCAATATAGTTATGAAAATACAAGAACATGTCAAACACAAGATGGAGACTTGGTGTACGTTTTAGCTAAAATGCAATTTGAAAAAAAAATAGTTTTGAAAATAACTAGACTTGATAAAAGATAGGTCTTTCAAAAGACTTATTTTGGTTAGGTTTAGGGCTAACCCAACAACTAAACTGGATAATGATAAGACATTTTAGCAATACAACTACATCAACATGTCACTTTGAATACACAATAAACACAAGATTTAGTCTCAACAATACATAAGCCTTTTAGACATAAACACAGTGTCAAAAAAAATCATGTCTTAATATTCAAACCAATAATCTTAACAAAACAAGATAAAGGTCACATATTTAGGGCTAAACAAGCATCAAACCTCCATTGGTGCTCGCAAATAGTGGGCACTAAAACCAGCATGGTTTTGAGCAACCTCTTCAGTAGTTCAAAAAACTATATCACAAGTTTTAAACACATATAACACCTATGGTACCCCACAACCAAAAACTTTCAAAAGAAAAACCCACAACATTTCAACCTCTTACAGAAACTACACCAAGTCCCACATGGCCACATACAATCAACAATAAATCTATAACAGTTTAAACAAGAAAACTTTAAGCATCTTGTAGGTCAAAACATAAGGCAATAACAAAGGATTGCATTTGAAAGGATATTGACATCATTTCAAACATGCAAGACCATACATTTAAACATTTGAAAAATATCAAGCACATAGAAACTTAAAAAAGCAAAAGCATGAATAAAAAGGTAATACCTAGATGGTATAACAAGGATTCGATTAGACTAACTGTAAGGTGGTCCTTTTAGATGGTAATGGTTTGGTCTGTATCACTTTTAAAAGCTCTCTTTCACTCTCTCCTTCCTTACCTAGAACTTGAAAAAAATAGAAAGACTTAAGCCAAAACCCTAATCTCCCTTTTGATTTCCTTTTTTCTATGTGTTACCACCTTTAATTACTATCTTTTTTTCTCTATATTGCTCCATGTATTGCTATGGTATTGCCCTCATTATTAAAACCCTAGGTTGTTATTTATAGGGGAAAGGGTGCAAACCTAAACTCTAGGATTTAAAAATGTCTAATCTACACCGTTAAAATAAGTACAATCAAACATAAGATAACTAGGTTGTAGTACGAGAGTGTGAAATGCTCTCTCGTAGGATTCAACAATAAAGTCATTGAGAAAAAAACAAAAGGACAACATGAGACTCGTACCTCTCTAGGGAAAGGCAAACCACAATAAATGATGCTAAGATTATAAGAGGCCGATACTTAAAACTGGACAAAACAACACTAAGATCATAAAAAATGATAGTTGTTGGTGAGGATTTGGTCGAGAAAATGACAAAGGTGGCTAAGGTTTATTCAATTAAGCCCCGATTCAATTAATAGGACCTCTCAAACTATGTCAATTTGATATTTTGGTCATTGATTCTTTAATTCCTTTAATGACACCTTTAGTGTGCTTTTAAAATAATAAAAAAATATGTGTTGTCCCATTAAAATATGAGATATATTCAAGTGACCTGATTTAAAAATATTTTTTGATTTTCCTTTTTTTTTTTGCTATTTTTAAAAAATATTTTTGCTATCTTAGAAAAACTTATTGGCGGTAAAAATTAGTTATAACAATTGCCCTTATTTTACAATTCTTACTGTACAAAGTCTTATGGAAAAAGCTTTATGTAGCAAGCTTGTAAATATAGTGTCTACGAAAAACTTTAAAAAGTGGCAAAGTCAAGAGGTGACTTTGTTGGGAAATTTTGAATTTTGATCAAATATAGAGACGACCAACCTCAATCTTTTTCGATCATAGAGTTTGTTTAACTTTTCTAGCTATGAGATTTGGTCGAAGACATCTCAATTGCAGGAGTGAAGATTTCTAATAACAAAATTGGATTCTGGTTGAATTCTTTTAATGAAATATTAGATATCTTGGTACAAGTTGAATTCTTATGGTGTGTTTGACTTGGAGGTGTGGTGGCTTTTTGTCAAAGGTACAATACCTTTTAAGCACAAACCACACCTCTAAAAGCTATAAAAACATGTTTTTTACTCAAAAAAACACAAGCTACCTCCTATTCAAACACTCTCTTAATAGATCTTTGTTGACCTAGATTTATTAGAGCCATGTTGGACTCCACTTGAGATTTTTCATGTGAAATTTCTGCAAAACATTGCAACAATACCAAGCTTTTATGGGTAACACACAAATATTATAAAAAAAATATATTTTTCACGTAATTATATTGTTTTTGGCATTTTTAGTGTCTTTTCAAAAAAAATTAAAATTTTAAAATTTTATTTAAAATCATTAATTAATTTTATTAAGTTGATGTTAATATTGATGTTCCGTTGTTTTTTTTAGTATATCAAAATATAAAAAAAAAACTTAAAAACAAAAAATACAAATAAAGAAAAATGAGAAGAAAGTGATTTTTCTAGTTGCTCGGGACAAGCAATTGAAGAGAAAAATAACAAATTATTTTACTTATAAATAAATAAAATAACATTGGCCTCCCTCTTCTTTATGTCATCACTGCCTAATACCATTTTCCCTCATTCTTCTTCTTCTTCTTCATCAAGAACCCTCTCTTGACCATACGAATAAAGAAAACGAAGAAAGAAAAACAAACCAGTTTCTTCTTCCCAAACCAGCAGCCATTCACAATCTACCATAAAAAACTAGCCACGCACCGCCAGCTATCTCCACCTCAATGGCAGCTATGGAAAGCAGCAGCTGAAGTAAACTCAATCGACTCTCCCTAATTTTTATGTACAACCATCAGACCTTACTTGACTTTCCACCAAGCTATAAACCGACTCAGCAAATAGCAATTCCTCTCTGCAACAGACTTTAAACGCCTCTCAGCTGTCGAAGGCCATCGCGAGCAGCAGCCAACCTTGTTTCTTTTGGACTGTAATAGTTGATGTCATGGGCTGAGCCCTTCAAGGCTTAAAGCTCTGTTTAGATTTACCAAAATCTGACAAACGAAAAATACAACTTTGAGGTCTTAAGGGTTGTTTGGAAAATGCTCCCCAATTTTTTTTTTCAAGTCATGTATTTCTGCCTTTTTAGTGTCTCGCCAAACATAACTTTTTATATATATTATTATTTCAATTTTAGATTTGGCGCTTTGTTTAGTAATTAATTTTGGATCTTTGCATTATATTCTGGCACTTTAATATTTATTATTTAAAATTATAATTTATATGCTAGGCGTTTTACCAGTATTAAATAACCTAGTTTTTCTTTATAATATATATATATAAAAATAATAAAAATCTTTCTTCCAAAATAATACATTTAAATAAATTTTATTACATACGATCAAGTCTCTCAAAAATAAATTATATTTGCATATTTTAGCATATTATAAAATCATAAAAAAATAGTCTTTTTATTTTTACATGTATTTTTTGATTTAGTAACCAGTTTATTAAAGTCACGAGAACTTAGCCTATATTTTAAAAATACCAAAAAATTATTTTGTTTGTTCTAATATCAAGGATTATGAACTTATACGTAAGATATATTTTCAATATTAAAACAAAAAAAAATATGTTTTGACTTTAGAATGGTTAGGCTTTAATGTGATAAGATAAAGACCTCCTTACTGAAAAATATTTTTCTTAAATTTTAGACAAACTAACGGTTAGAAAACACAATAATACATTAGTTTATATCAAACAAACAAATAATACAGTTTACCTTAGGTAAAATATACTAGGGGTAATACATCATTTATATATACAACCATTTCCTTTATTCAGACTCCTAAAACTAGTTAGGATTCTTGGTGATCAAAATACCAGGTAGAGACTTTATTTCTTTTTACTCATAGAAAATAAAAATTCATTATTCCTTTCCTATTATAAAAAAAATTCTTAATAAAAAAAAAAAGCATCACAATACCACACACGCGCAACCCTCGTAATAATCTATAACGATAAAACCTGCGAAAGACATGATTATGCTTTCTCTTTCAATTCTCTACCTTCTTCTGTTTCCTTGCTTTTCTCGTAGCTTCAAATGCGCTTACTTCTAAGCTCCACATCGGCATTCATCTTCATGCTTTGTTTCTCAGATTTCGATCTTTGCCCATGATTGTTCAAAGCTCAAAAACACTCTGCTCTTTTATGTGAGTTGATAACTGGTGACAAAATTATTGTCCACACTCCACAGCACATAGACGTGGCCTGGCAACATTTCTATTTGGCTGTCAGCTGTCATGGCGACATTATGATTCCACTAAACATTTTCCAAAATAATGATTGAACTTTAAAGTGGTGGGTTGTGGTTATGATATTGATGTAGAGTGTGTTTGGATTATGGCTAAAACATTGTTTGTCAAATATTTTAAAAAATGTTTTTATTTAGAATTATTTTTTTTAATGTTTTTTTAATTTTTTTAATTTTCTGATATTAAAAATAAATTTTAAAAATATCAAAAAAATATTATTTTAATATATTTTTAAATAAAAAATACTTTAAAAATTAACTATAAAGGGTATATAGAACACAGAGATAACGTGGCAAGGTTAAAAGTTTTCTTTCCCTTTGATTATCCGTTTTATAATATAATTTAACTTATTTTGAAAAAAGTATTTTTAGTTTTGTTTTTTTTAATATATTAATATTAAAAATATAAAATATAAAATATATAAAAATATAAAAACATAATTTTAATATATTTTTAATTAAAAAATATTTTTGTAAAAGAACAACACCATGCACTCCCTTACTAAATACACACTTATCATTAGATTTGAATGGTCTTGTTATCTTTGATATGAAGACAAATCATTCTTTGTCCCCGTTGTTTATAGTATAGTAGTTTTTTTTTGAAAAATTAATTCAATATAAAGTGAATTATTATTTTTATATTTGTCAATGTTAAGAAAAATAAGTCGAAAAATAAATTTTGATGTTTGGCTATGCTATGAAAAATCAGCTGAAAAATAAATTATTAATATTTTATTTTTCAAGTTTATTAAAAAATAAGTACCCAATTTAACAGATAAAAAAAATTAAAGAATGATGAAATTAAAAATATTTTTAATTTCATAAATTATTTGAAAAAAACAAATAACAAATAAAAAAAAAATCAAATTCGATAGATAAAAAAAATTTTAATCAAGAAAAGTATAAGAGAAAAATAAATAAAAAAAATAAGAATCAAAGTTGATATAAAAATAACATTAAATTAAATTTTAAAGAACAAAATTAAAAAAAAAAGATTTGAAACAAAATATATAATAATAAAAAAATTAAGAATTAAATTTTATAATTAATAAATAAAAAATTATTTTTTTCTTTGACTGAAAAAAATTGAAAAGTCAAGAAAGTAGTTTTTCATAAAAGTGTTTAAAAAACACAAAGAAGAGAAATATACGAGTTTCACGAGTTTTTTTTATATAAAAAATTAGACGCGAGAAAAATTTTTATAAAGGAGTACAATTGTATTTAATATATATATATATATATATATATATATATATATATATATATATATATATATCCCACCGTTATCGTACTTTCTAGTAACGCAATCAAGATTTTAATTGATTGCACTCTAACGAGTGTAAAATCTAAGAAAACATTAAAATATCTCCCAGTCACGCAACCCTTAAAATACAAAAAATATTCAAAAGTTACTTTATTCTTATCACAACATTTGAGATATTTTTAGTAGTCATTTGAAAATAACATAGCTAGCAAAAATAACTTTCAAACGAGTAAACTAAGAAATAGTTAGGGAAATATTTTAAACTGATTGTGCTTCTGAGAATACTGCAAGTAGCGCAACTAATAACACAACCTATTAAAATTTTAAATTTGTTGGAGTCTCATAAATTTCAGAACTATTAAAAGTTTACATGATTATTAATTTTAAAATCTATAGAATTAGTTAAGATACGTATAAATTGACTCAAAGATCCTTATTAATAAAAAATAAATAAATTCAGTAGTTGTGTAGCATATCAAATTAAATATCATGTATTTGATACACTATTAGAAGTATAGCAACTAGATGAATTGTGTTATATTTTTTTTTAAAAAAATATATTAATTTACAAATTGTTTTTACTAACTATACTATTAAAAAAAATATCATGTACAGACAGGGACGGATTCAGGATCCAATTTCAATAGGAGCAAATTAATATAAGTATATAACTAAATTAATTAAAACTAAAAAATTATAAGTTTTAAATATAAAGTTAAAAAATTTACATATATTATAAAAAGATACTCCACAAAATTTAATTTTTATCTTATAATTCACATTTGCTCCATACAAAACTTCATATGTTGAAAACGTTATAGGATTTTTTCATTAACAACACTTTTAAATATCTTTTTTTTTTTAATATAAATAACCAAACAATCATTCAACAAATCATCCCAATAACCAACTATAAATTATTTATTTCAATCAACCAACACATAACCATAAATTATTTATTTCATCAATTTCTCATAGTCTAAATTGTCGGCTTTACTTTTATCATAAACATCTAATTTTTATTCTTCAGATATGCTTTATTTAGAGTCGTTTTCATAATATTTCATCATAAGAACATCACATTTTCACAATCTTGCTTTTTTCTAATTTCACATTTAAGAACCATGATTCAAAATTTAATAATTTTGCATAAACTTTGTTAATCTTATAGCATCTTACCCAATAATGATATGAATTTAAAATGTTAACCAATCGAAGTTTTTTTGCTCCTTTTTTTCCCTTTTAATGTCATGGGTTTTCTCCCTCTACTTCCTTTCTCTCACTTGATTTTCCCCTTAATTTTTGAGTTGGATATGTTCAATACTCACTCTCCCATTAATCTTGCCTTAAATCTTAGTTTCTCTCCAAAGTATTAGTGAGGAAGTTCTCCATTGTTTTTCTCTTCTATTTTTTTCAACACTGGCCGACATTTTAAAGGGGAAGAAGAAATTGAATTTCCAGTTTTCCTAGCTTATTTATGAAAATGTCATTAATGAGTCTACATGTTATTTTTGGTTCAACTGTTGATATACTCGCATGACCTTTCTAAACTTAAATTACCCTAAACTTTAAAATCATGATAGAGCAATGTGTCCAAAGGCTCCTCGTAAAGTTTCAATCCAATTCAATGGTCAAATTTAGAGTTATGCTCAATATCATAAAATTAATAAGTAGATGATTTTACATCAAAATCCAAAATTTTTTATTCAATCATTGCTAGAATCATATCAGTTATTTTACTAAGTCCTCAGGATCATTTTTTATTCTAAAATATATTTATTTTTCTATTTCATTATTTGTTTTAATTACAGACTTATTACAGTTTTACGATAATATTATCGATTTTTAACTAAGGTCTAAACCAATATTTTTTCGTGCAATTCTTTTTTAATTTTTATTATAATTCATCAAAATTATTTTATCATTCTAAAAACACATTTATTTTAAAATTTTAAACCGTCTACTAACCTCAAAACACCCAAAACAAACTAAAATCAACTAAATAAAAAAAATAAAATAGAATTCGATCCTTTTTAGGCATGTTTATAACCATTGAACTCTTTTTGTCAAATTGAACCTGTAGACGTCAAGTTTGATCATTTTGGTTGTTGCAATCGTGACAATAAACTTTTTTTCTTTCATTATTTTTTGATGATTTTCTCTATCCTCTCTTAAACTCAGAGACTCAAAAATAAATAAAATGAACTTTTAAACCAAAATAAAAATTCTCATGATTTTGGTGTGAGTCATGCCTTTTCTTCATATTTTACTTTTTAGTTTTTTATCTTTTACCTTGAAAGTTTATTATAGTTGATTATTTTTACTCCCCGTATTATCATTTAATATTCAAGTATTAAAGTAAGGTGAAAGAAAAATAATGTACAGAAAAATAATTTACTAAAATTGTACCGATTTAATTGTGGATAACTTGGTTAAGTTTCATGATTCGGTTGAATATAGTTTGACTATGTGAAAGCTGAAGAAAGAATATACTAGTGTTAAAAAAAATGGATTGCATTTTAATTTATTAAAATAATATCTCAAAATTATGTAATTGTGATTTTTCTTTTTGCGATTTAACCCACTTTTAAAATTAATTTTAACATAAAAAACTTAAAATCAATTCATTTTTAGATATTTTTTAATAACTTTAATGTGTTAATAAAAATAAAAAAATTATTTGAGTACATTTTAATTATAAAAGACTTCTATAAAGACACATTAGCACAAGGGAGCCTCCCCAGATACACCACCACCACCACGCATCACTTGTATTAGTATTTGGTAGCTAGTGACATACCATAGATAGATATATTTTAAGGAAGGACATACACACACGGAGTCTCTATATATAATTGTATTATATCAAGATTTTTATTAAATTAATACAAGATAAACTCATTTTTTATTGATACAATATGAATCTTAGGCTAATATAGGATTTATAATTATATATTTTGTTGAAGTGTCCCGCTCTGAATATAATGATATTATTCTTAGGCTAATATATATATATATATATGATTTATGATTAGATATTTTGTTGTAGCCTCCCACTTTAAATATATATATATTTTTTTGCTTAACATGGGTGTCCGGATCAGCTTGTGCGCACCTCTACTAATCTTACTGGTCCTGAAATTAACAACCATGTAAGCCTCCAGTGGCCATCATATAATCATATTATTTTGATTATCCGTGTGTGTGGTCAATCGTTTTTTTATCTTGATTCTTGATCGCATGGTCGATTATCCCTCCAACTTTTTTTTATTTATAATTGATTTTAGTTTTTTTTATGTCATGAAAAATTATTGTTCTTAGCTATCTATCGATATGATTATATTTATTTTAGATGTAAATATTTTTAAAAAATCAATAGCTAATTTGAAAAAAAAAGTGTTAATAAAGGTTTTTTTTTTGGATAAAGAGATAAAATAGGGGTAAAAAAGAGCATAGGAGAGGACATTAATCTCTGAATAAATTTGTTTAAGGGTTTGTTTGAGATTGTGATAATAATTATGGTTTAAAGTGTGTTTTGTTTAGAAATGTATTAGAATAATATATTTTTTTATTTTTTAAAAATTATTTTTGAAATTAATATATCAAAACAATCTGAAAATATAAAAATATATTTTTTAATAAAATTAAAATTAAAATTAAAATTTGAAGGAACGTAAATAGTGGGAAGGGAAGTGAAGTATAAACTCGTTCTCGGGCTCTAAATAATAGAAAGTGAAAAGCGAAATGAATTAGTGGGAGGGAAGTGGGGGCAAAGAACATTGTTGATATCGACATATACACGCACAGTGGACCAGGGCACCGCCACCAGCGGAGGAGCGCTTGGAAGTGTAATGATAATTGTCTTTTAAAATTTTGTTTTATTTAAAAATATATTAAAATAATATATATTTTTATTTTTTAAAAATTTATTTTTGATATTGCACTTTAAAACGATATAAAATAATAAAAAATTAATTTTAAATAAAAAAATTTAAAATTTTTAAATTTTTTTTTTAAAAATAAAAATAAACCCATTATCAGTTTATTTGTCCTGTCAAAGTTTAATCGTGACATTTGTGGGGGGAATGGATGTGCACATTACCCCCAAATAATTGACAGACAGAACCCCACGTGGCGGGTCCTTTCCTTCAACCCAGCTATTATTTAATTAAATTAAAAAAATTAGAAATAAACGTTTTATCCATTTTCGTGGACAGGAAAATGGACAAAAAGGAATCCTTCCTTATCGATCACCTCCTCCTCCACCGCCGGACACGGACAAATCTGTCCCTCCCCCCCCTCTTTGTTGTTCCCTGTTTTCAACGGAGTCAAGTCTCTCTCTCTCTCACTAATTTATATAATGCTCTTCCATCATTGCAGTGACAGTATGAAAATTATTAATTTAATATTTTTTATGTTTTTTTATTAGTTTTTTTAATATATTTCAAAATAAAAAAAACTTTAAAAAAATATCTTACATGAAAATATCAACCACGCTGAACTTAAGAATTTATTATATTTTTTTTTGTCTGTTGATCAAAGAGCAAACAATTAATAAGTAAAGTAATGGTATATCTTGAGTTAGAGTTTTTAGTGTGTGTGTGTGTCACATGTGAACAAAACCCTGATTGATGATGAAAAATCTGAACTTACCGTTTGGAAAGCGAAGTGCGTGATTAGTGGCCGAATCATTATAAAAGTTCACCATATTTCTTTTCCTTTTATCTTTTTACTTTTATTAAAACTGGATAATGATTGTGAGATAATTTTGAAAGGGTGGTATTCTTTAAGCTTGTGTTTGGTTGAAAATAAATAAAAATTAAAATAATTGAACTTGGTTTTTAAGGAATATTTAGGAGTGTAGTAATTTGTTTTTATTTTTGGATGTTTTTTAAAAATATATTTAATGTCAAAAAAAATATTAAATTGATTTTTTTAATGTTTCACGGTAATCTTGATATGCTGATATAAAAATATAAAAAAAACCTGAAAAAAATTATTTTAATATTTTTTAAATGAAAAACACTTTGTAACACAATTCTAAACACATATTAAGAAGGTGTTTGTTTTTGCAGTCATACAACGCTTTTGAGAAGGAATAATTTTTTTCTTGCTTTAAATTATTTTTTGTGTTTTTTAATCGTTTTATTGTGTAAAATTTAAAAAAACAAAAAATATATTATTTTAATATATTTTCAAACAAAAAATATTTTTAAAAAAACAACTATCTCGATAACAAACACTACCTAAAAATACTTAATTCTCTCTCTTCTTTAAGTGTTATGGAATAACATAATCATTGAAAACTCATTCATAATCTATTGGCTTCCGATCAAATTACCCATATTAAAAAGTATTTTCATGTGTAGATTTCATCAAATGCTAACTTAAAATATTCAAATATGAAATTAAGGAATAAAAGATAAATTAATTATTCAGTGCATGAACGAGGATATGCTAGATTAGCGCTGCTGCTGCTAATAATATTACTTTTATAACGATTATTATAAGAATTACGAGTGCCTACCAAGTAATTGTACCGTGTAGAACAACAAGGGCTTTGACTTTGCCTGCTACTAATAAGTATTTTTTTAACGTTGTGTTTTTGTCGAGCAGAAACAGAGCAAACCACTACTCCAGAACTTGTTATTTAATCTCTATATATTTTGCTGTTTCTCCCTTTGATTTGTAAAGAAAGAAAGGTCAGGTTTAGGTTTCGGTTCGGTTTAGTTTGATATTCGAAGATCAGCAGAGAGAGATTAAGTCAACTCAGAATGGAGAGCACGCTGAAGGAGATGAGAGACGGAGCTTCGGTGCTCGACATGGACCCCAAATCCACTGTCGGTGGTGGTGTAGAGGACGTTTATGGCGAGGATCGTGCCACTGAGGACCAGCTTGTTACTCCCTGGACCATCTCCGTTGCCAGGTTTGGTTTTTAATTTGTAATAGTTTTCATTTTGATCGTCAACTTTTGTTGTTGTTGGTAATAATAATACTGGTTTGTAGTGGATTTACTTTGTTGAGGGATCCACAGCACAACAAAGGGCTTGCTTTCACTGAGAAAGAAAGAGATGCACACTACCTGCGTGGTCTTCTTCCTCCAGCAACTATCTCTCAACAGCTTCAGGAAAAGAAATTGATGAACACCATTAGACAATATCAACTTCCTCTTCAAAAATATACGGCCATGATGGAACTTGAGGTATTATTATATATGATCTCAAATGGGATCTATTTTTATTTATTTATTATGGTGGGTCCAATTTTTTCACATTTCTCTAAATATGACATATATTCTACTACTACTACTACAATAATAGTAATAATAACGATGATGATTTTTACTGTGGGGGTTAACAGGAAAGGAATGAAAGGTTGTTTTATAAGCTTTTGATCGATAATGTTGAGGAATTGCTTCCGGTTGTTTATACACCGACGGTTGGGGAAGCTTGCCAGAAGTATGGAAGTATTTTCAAGCGTCCTCAGGGTTTATATATAAGTTTAAAAGAGAAGTATGGATATTTCTTTCCTTTGTTTTTACTTAAATCCTGCCGATATTTATAATTTATGAGCTCATTTTAGGAAGTGGTTGGTTTTCTAGGGGGAAAGTTCTTGATGTGCTGAAAAACTGGCCTCAGAAGAGTATTCAAGTTATTGTTGTTACTGATGGTGAAAGAATTTTGGGACTTGGGGATCTTGGCTGTCAGGTATAAGGATATTTACTGGAAAGGGGAAAAGAAGTTTCATTTTTCTTTGTGGTTTATAAAATATATACGTATGATTATGCTGAAAATGTTGCAGGGAATGGGCATTCCTGTTGGGAAGTTGTCTCTTTACACTGCACTTGGAGGAGTTCGTCCTTCAGCTGTAAGCATTTTCAGAACATTTTAAGTCTCTTCTCTACTTGACTGATTTTCATTAGGTTTAAGATGTTGCTCGCATCAAGTGCTTCATATGCCCTTAAAGATCTATGTGTGTATATGTAGAATAGTGTATAATGGCTATGGAGTTTCTTAACTGTTTATCTTTAAAATAAGATCATGGATTGAGACGCATCATATGGTTTGATATCTTGTCTGATGGGAATATTTCCTGTGTTCTTTTTATAGTGTTTGCCAGTAACCATTGATGTGGGTACGAACAACGAGCAATTGCTGAAGGATGAATTCTACATTGGACTGAGACAAAAGAGGGCAACTGGCCAGGTTTTATAATTGAGAATACCTTCATTATGGTCAGGCATGTAAAATATAATTCGCAATCAAATAAAATTTGGTGTTTTCTCTTACTTCCAGGAATACTCTGAACTTCTCCATGAGTTCATGACTGCTGTAAAACAAAATTATGGG
>Ga0307515_10003404_pt1 | contig 33485 bp, 37 predicted proteins | sample 17_EM_MG_FD_194513 | JGI IMG/M metagenome (GOLD analysis project Ga0307515, IMG submission 194513) | Populus trichocarpa ectomycorrhiza microbial communities from riparian zone in the Pacific Northwest, United States - 17_EM | ecosystem: Host-associated > Plants > Roots > Unclassified | place... | reverse complement strand
GGCCAAGTGCCAAAGCTGTACTCAGGGGTCTCGAAGGGAATACGACTCCATTGAGGCCATCTTCCGACACGGATGGAGGCGTGGAGACGGATAGTGATGATCAGTCAGATGACACAGCGAGCGGGTCCGGTATGTCTTCTCCATTCCACTCCAGACTTGTATTGATCGTCCTCGCGTTGTGGTAGCATCGTCAATTGCACGTAGTGGTGACGTACTCCTGGACCCACCGCGAAAGGCGAAGGGGAGACAGGATGGGAAGGCGCGCACCCTTCGGAAAAAGCTCTTTAAGCGTTGGTGAGGCAGGCGATACCTGGGGATACGTCCAGTGCTAGTTGCCCATGTGATAGATGAAAAAGGTTCTGCTCGAAAATTCGGTATCAAGAAATTATCATTGTGGGGCTCACGGTGACAAACTGAGCGGCCTCAATCATACGTGTCATACATCTAGAGGTCTGCGGTATGCTAACGTAGGGGGGGAGGGGAACAAGACTGGGCGGTGGTAACTCTGTGTGGAACAGTCAACAAAAACAAAAGGAAATTGAACGTGGGGGAGCAGATGGAGGAGTTGAGGGAGGGGGGAAGGGATGGTGACGACACATCCTTAGTCTCATTGTTCCAAACAACCCCGGTGGTGTACCCGGCGAGTCGACAAAGGCGAACACCTTGGGCACGTTCATCGCCTTTCAGGTCATCTCCGGTGAGCTCGCTGTTCTGTATTGAGGGAAACAGGTTTCGGCGTCGCGATAACGCTGAAACCCATGGTGTATCGGTGATCTGGATCCTAAAACATTGACCGTCAGGCTGGATCGAGAATTGCATAGCATCGATCCCTGCAACAAGAGTTGAATGTATGCGCAGTGGACGTCATCTCGAAACGAGAAGGCAAACGCGCCCTTGCCGGAAGAATCGTGGGCATGTACCGACCGACGGTGGCGATGGGAGTCGGAAGAATGTCGAGAAGAAAGCCGAGCCGCAACGTAGGCGGAGAGGGTATCAGCCGTGACTTTTTTGTGTTGCTCCAAGGATGCCCCAAGCTTCCAACGCTCTGAATGGTGTAGTTGAGGCCCCAGGGGAAAATCATGTATCCGGCGGTATGGCTACGAGGCATTTCAACCGTACCGAAGAGGCCCTCGGAGGTCTGCACAGGGTTGTAGTTTGGCGTAAGGAGAACGCTGAGTTTGACGTTAAGAGTCACGGAGAAGTAAAATAGGGGGGAGCTCTCAGATTTCGGTATGTGCCTCGACAACCAAGCCTTAGTTTCAACATTGGTCTTGAGCGAATTGACGCGAACCCGGGGCTTAAAGAAGGGGGCGAAAGCCTGGGAGAGGGAGAGGAGCAGTCGCCTGAACAGTTGTTTTACACCTCGGGGACGGTGGGTGAAGAGATGGATTGGGATGAGACCGAGGCGGAGAACGCGGTCAGCAAGAGACGAGAGCCGAGATTGCGAAGGATGGAAGAGATGGGAGGAGGTAGGAGTAATCGCGAGGGATACGGGCAACGGACAAGAACGGAGATTTATACTTTTTCCCCTCCTTTGATTTGATATGGCGACTTGGCAGACACGCTGAGAAAGCCCGTGACGTGGAATGTGTATAAAGAGCGCGGCCTTGCAAGTCCGATAGCATATAAGTATCGTGGAATCATGGCCAAGCACTCGGAGCATGACCAGCTTGTGGAGAGGCTCGAACAAAATCATCAGCGAACGTCTGTCCCGGAGCGGCTCATACCCAAACTAAACCCCGACCCATTCCATTGATCCAGTATATTGTGCGACATTGGTCGAGATGATTAGACCTTTCGCCTCCTGGCCATCCGCACCGGAAGCGGCCTGAGACCGAGTGCCTCTGGATGTACAAGTGGCTGTTTTGCTGGTGAATTAGCCCCTTCTCGTGAATTATTGTGCCCGCGAGGGAATCGAACAGGTGAAGTACGGAACCGCCTACTCCGGGAAACGTCGCGGCGACCGAACGAAACCCAAAAAAATTAGATGAGGTGAGCCACGACGGTGAGCACTTTCCCAACTCACCACTCCTTTCCTCTTGGTATTCCAGTATGGGTTGCCGAAGCCGCAAAGCTCGTCGTCTCGTCTCTCTCCGTTGCCGCTCGGGCGCGACTTGAGGTTTACGCGTCCCTGGAATGCCGATGAAAGTCTTGTCAATCGATGTCTTCAGTTTCAGATTCACGGGAGGCCCAGATGAGTGACGATGACAGTGTACAGACGAGTAGAAGATGGGTTGTCCATGGTGAGGAACCTAGGATATGCGTCATGGACGTGATGCTGATGAAGGTTATGGCTGGCTGATCGCGCTTTCGGAACGAGTTTGCAGAGGAAGATCGACTCAGTCACTCGGGCAGTGGGGGCGGATGCTGGGCGTCGGGCGCTGAGGTGTGCACACGGTTCCCCCTAAGGATCAAAGGTATTAGAATTTCGCACCTTTGTCCCGTCGTTCAGTTGTTGCGTCACGTGCTTTCGCCCGAGTCAGATACACGACTTCGTTTCGTTCGCTCTTTTTCTCCTCACAGTTTTCTTGTTCTGTGAGGAGCACGTAACCCATTCAATTCTATTCTATTTAAACCCGGACTAACGTTCATGTAGTAACAGACTTACTCGACGCTCGTCTAGGTACCTAATCTCACAGTTTTCTTGTTCTGTGAGGATAACAGACTTACTCGACGCTCGTCTAGTAATTCTGATAAAAGGGAGTCAAGTGTGTATATTCCCAAAGCTAATCCTATGGATAATCGCGCGTCAGGTCCATGACCTGGACGGGTACTATAAACCGTCATGTCCATTTCTTCATCCACCTCTTCAACCACGACCGCATTCCAAAATATGGTGGGTCGCACCTAAATAAGTTCTACAAACACCCCAACCGATAAAAGCAAGACAGAAAAAGATGGGTAAAATGCCTGGGGTGTAACTGAAGTCGCGGCCCTTCCATGATCGGAATCCGTCGTCGTACACCCCCACTCGCTACAGAGAGTCCCCACAGTGCACGATGAGATCTGAGAAACCCCATGTGCGTGGGTTCCATGGGTGTGTCAGTGAAGTGAAGTGACAAGGCGAGCAGGTGTTACATTCGGTGGGTTCGAGTTTATTGTGCTCGATCAACGTTCAACTTCCAGGTACCGCGGTCCACCACATTTACAACGCCTCAGAGGGTCCGGGCCCGGGCCCACGGGGTCATGCATGACTTCTGGAGTGTTCCAACACTGAAGCTCCACCCGTCAGGAGGACCCTCCGGGCAAGAATCTCCGGAAGACCTTTCGAACCAAAACCGCGCAGTTGTATAGGGGGGTTGGTAGTAGCGTCGGCGCAGGAGGGGGTAAAATTGTTGCGCCAAGGTCAGCGACACCTGGAATTTATTCGGAAGCGGTTTTTTTACCTCCCTTTGTGGATATGGTCTCTTTGCAGGAAGTGAAATTTGAACAGCGGAGGTGGTGCCGCCACAGAACCGATGATGCGAACTTGTTCAAAGCGACTTGCACATTCATGGGCTCGTACTGGTCTGTAACCACGGTTACCCGTCTTGGGGGAAGGTTCGGGACGGACCAAAATGGGTCACCAACCGCCTGAAGAAACCTGAAACGACCCCGCTCGAGACGCTCTCCGTCTGTGAGGAGAACTACCCAGAAACGGGCTGCTGGAAGACCGTAAGGGTAGAGCCGCGAGAGGATAGAGGGTAGCAGCGTCGAATTGAGGGTTCATAACGTTGCTGGACCTCCATCGCCATGTCCCGATTCAGTTGACAGAATTCGGACGGCGATGTCCCTGAAGCCGACGAGAACTCTGCCAAATATATTTTCTCGTTCAGCTGCGAGACGCGAAGCAGGGGAGGAACCTAAACAAGCTGAATATCATAGAAAGGTTGCGAGATCTCAGATTTATTTGTTTCCAAACCAGTTCTACCGCTTTGTTAACCATCCGGCACTGTTCCACCGCTGCGTATCTGGAGTTCAGAATATTGGCTATCCACGAAAAGCACAACGGGGTGACAGGACGCCGGGGGTTTCCGGGTACTACGACGTATCCGCCCCACGCTGGATGGTGAAGGCGCTGTCGGTAGTCGGATTCGTCTGAGGTTCGTCGGAGGTACTTGAAGGAGCGGGAGTAGATATCAACAAGGGATTTCATAAAGAACCGTAGCGAGTGAGCACAGGGGGATTGCCGTTTGGATGAGGATGGAAGGTGGTGTCTGGTAGGGGCAGTTATAGCAGAACGTCGCGGCGAGAGCGAAGAGGGCATAAGAGGCGACCCAGAAGAGCGTGAAAGCGAGGATGGACCTAGTGGTGGACCAGTGATACCTTAAGAGGGCAAGGCCTAGCAGCAATACGAGCTGAAGCATCGCTACGACAGGGTGGACGTCCAACCCTTCCAATCCGCCGACTTTCCGCTACCTGTCACGAATTTATCTGCGGCAGAATCCCCATGTTTCCTGAGGTAGCGGTCGGTGCACTCTTTCCCGAGCGTTGCGATAAACACAGGTGACAGCGTTCAAATCTGCGCCGGGAGGGGAGTGTGTACCGTTCACGGATGAGGACTTTTGGTGTAAGTACTTGAGTAGCGGCCGCCTCGTTCGGATTGGGTTCCAACTTGAATTGGGCATCGACGGGGGGTGCAACATTGGCTGTGGAGAAGAGACTGGTCTGCATACCACTGGGCCCAGTGATCAGTACTTCAGTACTCAGTGCTGAGGACGAAAATCGGACGGCAGACGACTCACGAAGATAAGGGATGTGTAGAAGTCTTCCTCGTGTACTCTCGGTCGAACTCGTCGGCTTCCTTGCGATATACGGCGAAAAAGTCGACTAGGGCGGAGCGGAGGCTATGGTCAGCCTTGCTTCGGCAGTCACCGGCCGCGGGCGACGAACGACTGCAGGCTCCTGTGAGTCCTGTCCTTGATTTCTACCTGGGGGAGTGGGTTCCTCCACCTGCGCTCTTGGCGCTCAAGGCTCGGAGCGTTATCCGACGTATCTGAAGGCTGTGAGTTAGTGACAACTAATGTCGCTTCCATCAATATCCACCTCGCGGACCGGCCCGTGAGGCCTTGAGGCTTCTGCTACATTTATACCTTCTTTCCGCCACACTGTTGCGCCTCTCGCCACCGCGGTTAAGGGTATTCCTCATGTCCTCACCCAGTCTCCCGGCCTTGCAACAACTCGACCATCTCGACGGGTCTTCACCCGACTTCCTCGACCAACTCGGCGACATACTTTACGGGCGGGAGTATATAGAATGCGTGCCAAACCTTCGGGGTGATGACTTAGTGTGGCTGGTTGACTATCTGGACAAGGTACGCCTCCGAGTTGCCCTTCCCCACTCTCCGCTTAAGCCAGTATAGGCTCTCGATGGTCTCGATCCTTCCAGTCCTGTTTTCCGGAAGTGTCTACGCGAACTCAGAAGCATATGCAGCACTACGGCGATACTCCCAACATCGTACACTCTTTCGACTGATCTTCTGAGAATTGGTCCCGACCCGTTCGCATCAGGCGGTTATGGTGATGTATACCAGGGAACCCTCGACGGTTCAAGGGTTTGCATCAAACGTGTGCGGGTGTATGCTCAGGATGGTCCAAGAAAGGCTACCAAAGTACGTTATCGACGCCATCGCTTTCCGTGTTCGCCGTGACTAACAAAACTCAGACCTTCTGCCAAGAGGCTGTAATGTGGAAACGCTTGACGCACCCAAACGTCCTACCTCTCCTGGGTATCACTATCAACCCCTTCCAACTCGTTTCGGACTGGATGTCTCACGGGGACCTGCCGGGATACATCAAGAACAACCCCAATGCTGACCGACTTAAACTCGTAGGTGGCACTCATGTTGTATTTATCCTACGCTTACTCCCATTGCCAGCTATCCGATGTCGCGAAGGGCCTTGACTACCTCCACTCCTGCAACGTGATTCATGGGGACCTCAAAGGAGTACGTGGCTGTTCTTGATTTTGATTCACCACTCCATTGACGCTCGCCAGCCAAACGTCCTTGTGGATGACTCCGGGTGTGCACGCATTATGGACTTTGGCCTCGCTTCAGTCACTCAAAACCTGGATTCCATGCCGAGCGCCTCACATCACCATGGACACACCGTGCGATGGACCGCGCCGGAGGTCTTGGATGAGGGGACATATTCCAAGAGTTCAGATGTTTTCTCTTTCGCGATGGTCATGATCGAGGTACGTTGTGGATGAGCGGCTGTCTGTCAGGGATTGGTTTACTATCGTCTCGTATCAATGCAGGTATTCAGCGACGCGGTTCCGTTCAGTGACATTTCATCCGTCATGGCTATGTTGGCCATCGTGCAAGGCAGGCGCCCGCCACGGCCAACACATCCGACCTTCACAGAAGATTTGTGGACATTGACCCAACGCTGCTGGGATAATGAACCCTACTTGCGCCCGGAAGTTTCGGAAGTTGTACAAGCTCTCCTCACTCCGTCAGTTTCTCATCCATTCCGGCAATTATCCATCCGTTAACCTGACTGTGCCTTCGTGTGTAGTGACCCCGCAGCCTGGAAACGGGTGATCAGCCATCCCCTTTCCACGGTCGAGCGCATCTCTCTGATAACGGCCATCTTCTCTGACCGTAATGAGGTCGAGGTCGTCGGAAATCTCTCTGGATGTGATGCCCAGGCCTTCGTCGACGTGATAAACGAGGTGAGCATTTACACCCTCCAAAGAATGGGCCGGTCGGTTCCCACTAAAACTTCCGTACCCCGTCGGCCAGGTGTTGGGTGGCCTCCCGCCACAGGTCCACAGGAGGTGTTTGCGCTCTCTATACAGACTTTGTGCCCGTCAAGCGCTGCTTCCGAAATCGCTGCAAATCCCGCTTTGTTACAAGTCAACGGAGACTCCGCAGTGCCATGGTGGCTTTGCGGATGTATGGAAGGGTCAACATGAGGGCAAGGATGTGGCATGTAAGGTGTTGAGGATATACCAAAACAGTGATTTGAAGCAGATCAAAAGAGTGGGTTGCTGGCGACTTTCTTGACTTTCTATGCTCGTTGGTGAACCGATCATGTGCCGTGTAGAGATTCTGCAAGGAGGTTGTGACATGGAATGGTCTCCGTCATTCAAATGTGCTGCCGCTGCTAGGTGTGACGACAGATAAGTACCTGTTCGTGATGGTATCAGAGTGGATGGAGAATGGGAACATCAACGAGTTTGTGAAGACGCATACCAACGCGAATCGACTGGAGCTTGTATGTTTTCTGTCCATGGCCACTATCCTCATGCATTATTGACGATGACGATCACTAGCTTGGCGACGCTACTCAGGGGTTGATCTATATGCATGGCCAGGGAATAATGCATGGGGATCTCAAGGGGGTATGCATTCGAACCCCCCAGTCACTATCCTGAACTCTGACCCACTTGGCACTAAGGCCAACATCTTGATCGGCCCTGATGGCCATGCCCGTTTGGCAGACTTCAGTCTAATCACGGTAATCTCGGACCAATCAACCTACATATCCACATGCATAGAGGGTGGCTCAACTCCGTGGATGAGCCCAGAACTCCTCAGCCCAGAGGGTTTCGGCCTGAAGGAGAGCCGTCCAACAAAATGCTCGGACTGTTACGCACTGGGAATGACGATATACGAAGTTCTCAGCGGACACCACCCATTTTTCCCTCGTAGTGGTCCTATAATTATGGTGGACATTATGAATGACGAACGCCCTAGGAGACCCGAGGGAGATGAAGGGGATCTGTTCACAGATGACTTATGGACAGTGCTGGGACTTTGTTGGGAGCGTCAACCGAGTTCCAGGACAAGTGTCAGAGCTGTACTCTCGTTTTTGGTGGGGATTTCACCGCCAGGAAGGCCAGATTCGCCGGGGGATGGAGACGAAGTTACAGATACTGACGACGGGTCAGATGATGTAACAAACATTTCCGGTATGTTTCCTTCGAGTTGTTTGATCATCTAAGGTCTCAAACTTACATCCAATCATTCTTGCTACATAATAGGTCCGCGGATCGAGCAGGGCGGTGAAATTCCCATCAACCGCTATGATTCTGGTCCCGTTTTTGCTTTTTTGTGCTGCTTCGCCCTTTTGTACCTTGCTTCAGCGTGGGTTTCACGTGGCACCTTTTTGCTTTTTATCACCATCCTCCTTTTCAAAACCCGGGTTTTTCCGTGACCTTGTCAGGTGGTTTTGTTTTTATTTGATGAGAAATGTTTCAGCGGGGATAACCTTGGTTTCGTGTATGCAGATTTCGAATCGTTTTAACTGGGACCTATTCACGATTCGGTTTGAAGGCAGGAAGAGACCTGTTCCCCTAGAAAAGGGAAGGATGCATGAGTATAAATCTAGAGAGCCGCCCGTGAACGACACGCACACAACCCTACTCCTCTTATCACCGATGTTCACGATCTCTATCAACCGAGGCTCCAAGGGACGAACTGAGCGCAACTAGCTACCCCCTACCAGTGAGCAACAACGACGATCATGGGTTCACGAGAATCTCAAGAATTGACTCGTCAGGCTCGTGTCTCGACGTTTCCACGAATCTTTCCCTCGAACAATCATCATGAACCAGGACGAGATGTTCAACTGACCTAATGTGGGGATGCTGTGCTACGTGCTACCCATGATACAGGAAATCACGACTTCCGTTTCCCCATCCTTCTCATCGCCCGTCTTCGGGGACATGTTCGGAACCCCCAACCCAGGTCCATCAACGGCCTCAAACAACGCCGAAAACGTCAACGTCGCTGATCCACCCCGACGTTGGAGCTCATCCTACGATTCGTTTAGCCCTCCGCTGCTTCACTCATAATCGACGACTTGACCGTCTTATCGGAGGGTTTGGCCCTCACCGATAAGTACGATATCGAAGTGGCGCGATCGCGATTGCCATACGATCGTAATACGTGGCGTACATCTAAAGGTCCATGATATACTAGCGTAGGATTGGAAGGGTAGCAATTGCAGAGGGGGTGGGGGTGCTGGCAACGCAAGTGCGGGTAAATTTGTTGCGCTGAAATCAGAGGCACCTGGAATGTATCCGGAATTAGACATTTTGCCTCCCTTCGTAGATACAACCTCTTCGCAGGAAGTGAAGTTCGAACGGCGGAGGTGTTCCCGCCACAGACCCGATGATGCGAGCTCGATCAAAGCGACTGGCGCATTCACGGGGTCGTGCTCGTCTGTAACCACGGGTTGTCCATCTTGGGGGGCAAGATCCGGGACGAATCGAAATGGGTCACCGACCGCCTGAAGAAACCTGGAACAATCCTTGTTCGAGACTCTCTCCATCTGTGAGGAGAACCGCCCGGAAATGGATTGCTGGGAAACCGTAAGGGTGGACCCGCGAGACGAAAGAGGGTGGGTAGGTATCAGCGCCGGGCTGAGAACATTACTGGACCTATATCACCACATCCTATATCACCACATCTCGGGTCAGTTGACAGAATTCGGAGGGCGAGGTCCCTGTAACCAACGAGAGCTCTGCCGAATGAAATTTCTCGTTCAACTGCGAGTTAACCGGGGGAGGGACATAAACAGGCTGAATAATGTAGAAGGTTGCGAGATCTTGGATGATAATTATCGGCTTCCAAGCCATTTCCACTACCTTGCATACCGCCCGGCATCGTTCCTCTACTGCGCATACGGAGTTCGAATATTGGCCATCCGTTAAGAGCACAATTCTCAGATGACCACGACTTGGAAGGGGTCGAAATGACCCAGTGCGGAAACAATCGAACATAACGTGTACGGATCAGCCGTCCCCTCCCTGATGGCAGGTCGTGGGCGCTCGAGGTCAATGACCATCTCCAGCACGTCACTACCACAATTAGCGACAGTCACGGAGAAGCGGGAGTGAATTACACACTCACCACTAGGAGCGCGCGGATCACACACATCGACAATGTGCCCCATGGAAATCGCCATGACGAGGATACAATTGATCTTGAGAATGGTATCAATCTCTTGTGATCGGAAACGCGGTATATACAACGAATTTGAGGACTACCGCAACCAGCGTCGTCATTAGCTCAGGCGGGAGCACCCGGTGAATATTAGAGTCAACACATGCGCAGAGCTCCTTGAGATCATCGTTCCCAGGTTTTGCGTCGAACTGGACGCCAAGAACCGATGCCAGGACCATCCCGGTCGGACCCGTGTCCTCCAAGCTATCGGGAGCCACACGCGGATAGGGTATTTCCGGGTGATAGATCGCACCCGCGAGCAACCGCAGCAAACTGGACGGTGAAGCGGACAATATTGTTGCCGGTGCCCGAATTCGTCTGAGGTTCTTGACAGAACGGCAGCGGATGCCAGGAAGGGACGCTATGAGGAACCACGGCGAGCTAGCACAGACTGTGTTATGAATCTGACGAGGGTTTGGGTGTGGATGGAAGGTGGTACGTAGTAGGGGCGTCGTACCAGAACGGCGCAGCGATAGCGAAGAGGGTGTAGGAAGTGGCCCGAAGAGCGAGGATGAACATAGCGATAGTGTGGCTGATAATCCAAGGATACTGTGAGTGGGAAAAGCCTAGTAGCAATTTGACTTGAAGTATCGCTGGAAAACTCTAGACGACGAGGCGGAGGTGCAACCCTTCCGGTCCGTCGAGTTCCCGCTGCCTGTCGCGGCTTTTGTCTACAACAGAATCCCCACGGTTCCTGGCGTTGCCCTTGATACATCCTTTCCCGACCGTTGCGAGAAACCCAAGTGGTGTCGTTCGAGTCTACATCTGGGAAGAGTATACCATTCACGGGTGGGGAGTTTGGGCATAAGTTACGACCACCTCATTTGGGTCACGTTCCAGCTTGGATTGGACATCAGTTATAAGGGCCGGACTGACTGCAGAAAAGGGGCCAACCTGGGTAGTTCTGGGTTCAGGGGTCAGTGTAGAGGACGAAAATCAGACGATTCACGAAGATAAGGGACGTGCCAAGTCCTCATCATATCCCCCCGTGTGCTCTCGGTCAATTCGTCGGATTCCTTGCAATACACGGCCGGTGCGTGAGTCGTTCGTTCTCAACAGCCCGAAAGACTCCTTCAGGGCAAAATGGTCATGGTTTGAGGTTAGCTGTGCTTCGGCATTCACCGGGCGACGTACACTCACGACTTTGCATCAAGCCGAACGACCACAGGCTCCTATCCTCGTATCCTATCCTGTGGAATGGGATCCTCTGTCTGCGCTGCTGGAATGTGGGCCCTTTGGCGCTCAAAGAGCGCTATCCGGTGCACTTGACCCATGACAATTCACGTCGCCTTCATCGACATATCCGCCTCGTGGATCGGGTGAGGCTTCTGATAAGCATACTTTCCAACCCGCCTCATCTCCCCGCCGCTCACTACCCTTGTTGAGGGTATCCCTCATGTCTCCACCCAATTCCGCGACCTTGCAAAAACTCCATCGCCTCAACAGGTCTTCACCCGACTTCCACGACCAACTTTGTAATGTGCTTTATGGGGAGGAATACGTGCAATGTTTACCGAACATTAAGGGCGAAGATTTGGTTTGGCTCGTTGACTATCTGGACAAGGTCCGTCGTCGCGTTGCCCTTCCCCACTCTCCGCTCAAGCCAGCGTAGGCTCTCGATGGTCTCGATCCTTCCAGTCCCGCTTCACGGAAGTGTCTACGCGAACTCAGAAGCAGATGCAGTGCTAAGGCGGTACTCCCAACATCGTATATGTTTTCGGCTGAACTTCTAAACATCGGCTCCGAGCCGTTCGCCTCGGGCGGTTTTGGTGATGTGTACGGGGGGACGACGCTCAATGGTTCAAGGGTTTGCATCAAACGCGTACGTGTGTATACTAAGGATCCTCCAAAAAAGGCTATCAAGGTGCGCTTGGCACCGTCGTTTTCCTTGTCTGTCATCGCTCACGAAAGTCACAGGCCTTCTGCCGGGAGGCCGTGATGTGGAAACGCTTAACCCACCCAAATGTCCTACCCCTCCTGGGTGTCACCATCGTTCCCCTCCAACTCGTTTCGAATTGGATGTCTGGTGGGGACCTACCAGAGTATATCGAGAAACACCCTGGTGCGGACCGACTCGGGCTCGTAGGTTTCCGTTCTGTTATGTTTATCCAACGCTTATGCCTGTTACCAGTTGTCCGGTGTCGCTAATGGCCTCTGCTACATCCACTCCTGCAATGTAATACATGGGGACCTCAAGGGAGTACGTGATCATTGCCAGTCTTGTTTCACACCGCGTTGATACCCGACCACTGGCAGCCAAACGTCCTTGTGGATGGCTCTGGTCATGCACGCATCGCGGATTTCGGCCTCGTTACAGTCACTCAAAATCTGGATTCCATACCGAGCGCCTCGTGTCATCACGGCCACACCCCACGATGGACTGCGCCAGAGGTCTTGAAGGAGGGGTGGTATAGCAAGGAAGCGGACATTTTCTCTTTCGCGATGGTCATGATCGAGGCACGTCACAGATGATCTATTGCGTGCAATCCTTCAGCCCACTGCCATTTTGTATTAATACAGGTATTCACTGGCGCGATTCCGTTCAGTGGTGGTTCGCCTTTCATGGCCATGTTGGCAATAACGCAAGGCGAGCGCCCACCACGCCCGACACACCCAACCTTCACAGATAATTTGTGGACGTTGATGCGACGCTGCTGGGATCACGACCCTCACTTGCGCCCGGAAGTCTCAGAAGCCCTGCAAGTTCTCCTCACCCCGTCAGTCTAGTGTTCATCCTCACGATCGTTCATTCGTTGACATTTTATATGCAGTGAAGATCCAGCATGGAAACGGTTGATCACCCATACCCTCAATACGTATGAGCGCATCTCTCTGGCCACGGCGATTTTCTCGGACGATAACCAGGCTGAGATGGTCAAAAATCTCAGTGGGGACGATGCTCAAGGCTTTATTGACGTGCTAGACGAGGTGAGTCTCCGCATTCTCCCAGGAACGGATAAGTTAACTTCAACTCGAACTTCCGCCCCCTGTCGACTAGGTGTTGGACAGTCTTCCACCACAGATCCGAAAAAAATCCCTGCCCACTATATACAGCATTTGTAACCACAATGCCCTGGTTCCGCAATCACTGGAAGTTCCACTTTGTTACGACCCAAAGACGAACCCAGTGGGCGCTGGTGGACGTGCGGATGTGTGGAAGGGTCAACATCATGGTAGGGAGGTTGCAGCCAAGGTTTTGAGGTCATTGACAGGGGATGACCTCGGGCAGATTAGAAGAGTGGGTTGCTGGCGTTACCCTTGACTCGCGATATATGTTCATGATTGACCATGTCTGGCAGAGGTTCTGCATGGAGGTTATTATGTGGAAGACTCTCCGTCATCCAAACGTGCTGCCGCTCTTAGGCGTGACGATGACTGGGACGCGGTTCGTGATGGTATCAGAGTGGATGAAGAATGGGCATATCAATGAGTTTGTGAAGGCGAATATCAACGTGGATCGGTTGGGACTCGTATGTTTGTTTGTTTTTCATTCGAGGCGTTACCCCCGCTTTTCGCTGATGATTGCGTGATTGCTGTAGCTGAGAGACATCGCTAGCGGACTGGCTTATATGCACGACCAGGAAATGATTCATGGGAATCTTAAAGGGGTATGTTTCTGAACCCTGTGGTCACCCCCCTGCACCCGGCTTACCCAACCCTAAGTTTAACATCCTGGTCAACAATTGCGGCCACGCCTGTTTGACAGGCTTCTCTACTTTCACGATAGCCTTGGACCAGTCACCCGCAGCATTCATGTCCATGCTCGATCTCACAGGTCGATTCACAAGTCCAGAGCTAATTGACCCGGTCCGCTTTGGTTTGAGACATAGCTGCCCAACGGAGGAATCGGATTGTTATGCGCTAGGGATGGTGATATACCAAGTTCTCAGTGGGCGGATGCCATTTTTCCAAGTTAGGCCCCTTGAGGTTATGTACCACGTGGTGGATGGGAGATACCCTGGGAGACCTCAAGGAAATGTAGGGAAACTGTTCACGGATGATATATGGAAGATATTGGAACTGTGTTGGAAACATCAGCCGGGAGATCGGATAAGTGCCAAAGACGTCCTTCTGCGTCTTGAACGGATTCCGTCTCCATTAAGGCTGGATGGGGATATAGAGACAGATACCTGTGATCAATCGGACGACGCTTCGAGCTATTCTGGTATGTTTCTCAGCTCAACCTCAGGCTCATCGTTAATCATCCATACGTTATAACAGGTCCGCTGTTAGCACAAAGTGACGACGGACTCCCGGTTTCACCACAAGGCTCTTCTCCGAGCGTCCCAAATCCAATGATTCCACGGGAGGGCGGTCGGCTCCCGGATCCAACGCAAACGATTGACCAAAAGGAGGGACGGATTATTGATGGGTTGACACGAAGTGCCCGTGAAATTTTCAAAGGCGCCACCAGGAAGTTCTTTGGGCTTCGACAAGCCAGACAGCAGTCAGAGGCGTCTCCGGAGGCCACCGCGAGGCAGTGACGCTCGAGAAAAGACGTGACAACGCAACGTCGTGTGGATCCAGAGGAGTGAAAGGCAAACCATCCGCAGTACACTGAGAACACTTACGTGTCTTTTGTATCTCTCTGTAATCGAACTTGCCTTATGTCACGCCGCCGGTCTTGCGTGTGATAAATCCATCGCGGCCCAAGCGTCATACCAATCCAAGATTACGGCGTCGCGCACCACCGCAATCGGGTGATTCAAAACGAGGGATGAAATCGGTGATTTGCTGGCACGCATTGCACGGAGAATATTCAACGTTGAACGCCGTCACCAGACAGCTCCACTGCGTCCATTTTTTCACCGGGGGAAACGGAGTTTTTATCCGTTGAAAGAAACGTTGAGTTTGATAGTTTGAATGTTAATCAGCAGGGTCGTACCATTAACCGATGCAACGCGCAGCTCCCACCTGTTTTTTCAAGGGTTCCCTATCCATTTCTTAGCGTAAAAACACCTCATCGACTGCATTGCTCGACAAGCCATGCGGTAGCTGGCAACGCGTTCCATTAATTAAAATACTTCATATATCACGCGGAGGCTTTCGACGGACGCAAAAGGTTCTGTTTCAAGAATTCGGCATCAAAGAGTAAACATTATCGTACGCACAACACAACGTTCTACCGAACTGAAGCGTCGTACGGTCATATACGTGGCGCGTACATCTAAAGGTCCGTGATATACTGACGTAAGAATTGAACGGGTGGAAGAATAGTAATGTGAAACGTCCGGTGAAAGAAATGAAGTTGAGCGTGAATTATCCAATTATCCAATGAAATGAGATGAGAAAGGGAAGAACAGTAAAAAGCAATGTGACCTCAATTTCCCCTAGCGTTTACCCAATCCATCAAACGTGATAGACCTCAGCAAGGCCGATTCCACCGGTGACTTCAATTGGTTTCCCATCGTACCACACGGTAGCATCAACCTTCACCCGTCGGTACAAGGTGACGCTGTTGGCAAAGTCGACGAAGTCGAACAGCTTCACGGGACTGTGGGCCTTCCAGATCATCTTCTTCTTGTCATCCTTGAAATCAGCGTCGTGTCCGCAGAAGGGAAGGGAGAGCTCGGAGCCTTCATAAGTGGAAGGGGCAGGCGCGGGCGGTGGGGTAGTGACGGCGTCGAGGAACTTGGACTCATCGGTGACCTGGATCTTGAACTCGGAATCGGTAGTGTACTGCATAGTACTGATCTCTGTAAGGAAAGCCGTTCAATATACGCCATTACGGAACGTCATCCCAAGTTGGGGAAAATGAACGTACCCTTGCCGGAGGGATCCCAAGCTTGGAACCAAGAAAGGGTAAAGCCGGGATGAGAAGGAGAACTGGGGATGAAGGTGGAGCCGCGAACGTAGGCAGGGAGGATGTCACCCATGACCTTGTAGCTCCAAGTATGCTTCAAGCTTCCGACGCTCTTGATGGGGTAGCTAAGGCCCCATGGGAAAGTCATTTTTCCTTTCGTGTAGCCACGAGTGACATCGACGGTGCTGTAGAAATCCGGGGAAATCTGACCGGGTTTAGAACCATGGCTCGGGATAAATGGTACACTGGGATCGGAGCTACAGGGGGTGGTTACAAAGTAAATCAGGAAGGAAATGGTAGAAAAGGAAGAGGAAAGCGCTTACTCCTTGGTAACAGAATCAATAACATAACCGTTGTTGTGAACAGCAGCCGTCCAAGTACCCTCTTTCGGGTCCCAAGTGAGATTGTTGTTCGCGATCGAATACATGAAGCTTCCGTCCGAATGTTCCTCGTACTTGAACACATCACGCTCAATCTCCCGATAGAACGTTCCGTTCGGGAAGTGCGCCCACGTGATGAACAGGGTGTGCGAAAGGTTGCCAGAGGTCGGGTCGCCCCTAGCCCACTTGTAACCATAATCCACAATATCTCCATCCGGAAGCTGGTTATGCCCGATCCAGAGCCACTCTTCCCAACCGGTACCGTTCTTGAGAACGTCGCGAGGGTCGACGTGAATCTGGGGCTTGATCAAGTCGATGGAATCCTTGTTGTCGGGGGGAGATTTATAGCTCTTGCCCGGACAGTTGTTGTATCCGGAATGGTCATATGGCGAAGGGGTGGGTGTAGACGAGACCAAGGTGGAGCACGCGGCGAGCAAGAGAGACAGACGGGCAAAAGTAAGCATCGTGAAGGGCGTAAGAGATGTGGGGAGGGAACAGAAGTCCTAAGGAACAAAACCCATGGATATGACAGGCATTTATACCCCTCACTCCCCTCTTCCCCATTTCGCCGCCGAGTGAAACGTTTAGACGGGCACTGAGAAAAGTCATTCGGAACATGGGCATAACGTGAAGTGTCGATCACTTCTCCGTCGTCCATCAGGGCAACCACAGGTCAAAATCACACAGCAGCGTCTGGTACAGCATTCAGTTTCGGTGAATACGGCCGAATGAGTTAAGATCCTCAGGGGAGGGGGAAAAAAACGTAGGGGGTTCGTGATTTTCGAGGTGGGACGAAAGGCGCACGGGAGAAGGGGATACCACACCGGTTGTCAACATGGAACGTGATGCCAAACTGTCCAAGTATTCTTGTGCAGCGAACTCTGCGTCCAAACGACGATGCTGAGTGGATTGCCCCCTCCCCGTACATCGCCCCTTGGCCTTCAGGCACAGTGCTATGTTTTTGGGAAAGGCTAGCTCCCTCTGTATTTTCTCCCTTGAAGGCAGTGCACATTGGGGAAAGGTACGGATGGATGTGACAGGAACAACGACCAAGTGACGACTCTCGGCGCTGAAGCAGAGAAATGAATGGGCGCAAACACGGACAGAAAGGGGGCATCAAAGATCCAGGGGCAGCGCAGATCGAACATCAAACACCAAGCACACGCCGAGCGTCAAAGTGATAATTGTATAGCGCGAAATATCGGCACGGATAACTACACGCTCACGTGGCCAAAGCCTTCTGCCTTGCCAACAACGTCGTACTCGCAGCCGGACATCCTTTCCCAGGCCCATTCAAGTTCTGCAAAGTAATCAACGCAGCCGTGATCCGGGTGCTCTCGTTCTGTTTCGAATCCTCGGTCGGAAATTCAACTTTGACCGAAGGGTTGTTCAGGGCTATCCCCGCCTGGACGTTCTTTACCAGTGCCTGGACAAACACGTCAGAACGTCACACAGAACAGGGAGAAAGGGGTTGCGTACGTCAAGATAAACGTCTTGGGGGGGTGGACAAGAGCACGGAATCTTAATCGGTCGTCCATCAGCGCCGTCCACCGCGCCGTCGCAATCCCCATTTCCAGTGGGGTTAACACCGGAATTAAAACCCAATTCAGGGGCAAGACTCCTGATTGTGTCAGCATCCAGGCCGCCGCTAGTCCTCCCGTCGGTGTCAGCAGGCCTACTCGGGGCAGGAGTGGGTGCGAGTCGGTTATTGACCGCTGAAGGGTTGAATGTGGCGGAAACGTCGGTTCCAGCGTCTATCGCCTTTTGTTGTGAGGGGAAAGTGGTTGAAACGACAGGGCACCCCTTCCCGGGACCGTCCAAATTCTGAAGGGTGGTGGCGGCAGCGTTGAGTCTAGCAGACTTATCGGCTTTGGAATCACCAGTTGGGAACGACACGGAGACGGTTGGGTTTTTGAGCGCTTTTCCGGCTTGAACGTTCGCGATCAATTGCTAAAGCGTGGCCGGTCAGTCTAAAAATACGAGCTCAAAGCATTCCAGTTGAACGTACAGAGATATACAGGTCCTGAGAAGGGGGACAGGTACAAGGGATCTTGATAGGTTTGCCGTCGGCACCATTAATCGCCCCATCACAATCGCCCGTCCCGGTGGGGTTCACTCCAGATTCGAATCCCAACTCAGGGGCAAGTCGAGTAATAGTGGCGGGGTCTGGAATCCCATTCGCTGGAGTGTCATTTACGGGAGGGGTATCGACTGGGGTGTTGTTGACTGGAGGGGTGTCGACTGGTGTGTTGTTGACTGGAGGGGTATCGACCAGGGTATTGTTGGCCGGAGGGGCATCGACTGGGGTGTTGTTTGCTGGAGGGTTCGGAGGGGTAGTGACGTCAGTCCCTTCGTTAATCTCCTTCTGCAAAGCTCCGAGCTTAGTGGACGCGAACGGGCAACCCTTTCCAGGACCGTTCAAGTTCTGGATGGTGATGGAGGCAGCGCTGATCCTTGCGGATTTATCTTGTTTCGAATCGCCGGTGGGGAAAGAAACAGCAACCGAAGGGTTGTTGACCGCGAGTCCAGCCTGAACGTTCTTGATCAAAGCCTAGAATGTGTGCGTAAGCTTACAACCTGTTGAGAAATCAAAGATACGAGCCACGCACAGGAATGTAAACGTCTGGAGCCGGCGGACAAGCACACGGGATCTTGATCGGCTTTCCGTCAGCCCCGTTCACTGCACCATCACAATCTCCAGCTCCAGTGGGGTTCAGACCAGCGGTGAACCCAAGATCAGGCGCAAGTCGAGTGATAGTCGCAGCATCCGGAACCCCCGATTGTCTCTTGACTTCTAACGGTGCGGATAAAGCGGGTAGAGAGAGTGTGGCGAGCGAGAGTAGGATCGTCAACTTCATCCTTCAGGCAACGAGAATGTCAAGATGTGAAGGGAAAAAAGAATGGGTGTGTAAACGCTTCAAGCGGTGGCGTAGGAGGACAAGGTCTTCCTTCGAGAGGTTGACGAACTTGTGGTCTTGGTCTCGAGAGAGTTCGGCTTGCGAAGGAGTCGACACAGTCGAAGGGTTTTGTGAAAAATGAGAAGAAAAAGAAAGGGAGGGTGAAAGAAAGAAAGGTGGAGAGAAAGAGAGAGAGAGAGATCTGTATAGGGAGAGAAGAAAGGCTGGCGACCTCGATATAATAAGTATTTATCGACATCCGCCACTTGTTCGGCACGGTAAGATTATGAGCGCCTACAATTCAAAGCGGATCAAATTCTTTTCCGAGTTTGGTCTTGGCGGTAAGCTCCCGTTCTCGGAGTACGTATCCAAGGCAACACACTCGCATTCTTCAAGCCAAAAGTGCGTCAGCCCTGCCCCTCTTCCTGGATCCGTCAGGGTACCAGCGTATGCGGTCGCAACCCGATTGCCCCTTGGCTGAACTGATAACTTCCCCTCACGACCTCGCTTTACTTCACAGGCGATTCGATACAGTTCGGGAGTTGGTCGTCTCGAAGGAGAACAAAAACAGGGAAAATCGACAGGGAAGCAAGGGCCTTTTGCTGTATCCAGGTGAAAGATCTCTTCGTATCGGGACAGCTGAATGAAACAAAGCAACGAGAACATTAAACTTTTACATGATGCAGGGAAGCCAGACTCGAATGTGTTGAGCCGCGTGGTGGTCTTTACCCAGTTGAACTCAATACCACACCGCCTGAATAGATCACTCTCGTCACCTGCGAGCGTCATTTGGGCCCAAAGAACTCTGCTTTTTGGGCGCGTCTGTGTCGGTAGCGGCGGGTTCGAGAACGAGCCATCAGCGGCTTAATTCATGGAAAGCATCGGGGCAAGGAAGGGAGATTCACGTCTGGATTTCGTGATTGTGACTTATCTTTAGCAATGAGCGCTTGAGCTACGAAACGGACGCGCCAAACAGCTGTATGTACCCAGAAGACGACACCTGCTGCTAATCGCGTAGGGTTGCGACCAGCGATTTTCTCTCGGTTCTTGAGTGCCGAGGCCAGAGCTAAGATCCAAGCGAGCATCGAAATCAGAGCCAGAGTCAAAGTCGACGTCGGAATCGACCTCCGAATCTAAGTCAAGGCATTCGTCGGTTTCAGCGAGCTTCGATAAGTGTGAAGGCGGGGCTGGGGTTGGTCACATGGGCGGTTCAAATGAGAACTCGGAGTCGTTCGACGCCTGAGGGAACCCCACCTCTCTTCGGCGTCTCCTCTTACTTATGGTTGCGTCAACAGTACTATGAAGGCGATGCCCAGCACCGCGCCTGGCTCCGAACTGATCCTATCAGTTTATCTGTTGAATGACTCATGTGCAGGAGCCAGATACCCGATGAGGTGGGCGTGAATGCGGTGGTTGCTTGTCCGCGCGAGGTCCATGCTTGGTTTGCAGTGAGACCAAAAACCCTGAGAGGCGTCATCGATCTCGATCATCCCGTGCTCACCTCAAACCAAAGCGCGGTCGTCGACTGTACACTTCAACACGTTTTCCGGAACATTCTCTGGTCCATTACAAAACGACACAACTTTCATCACAAACAATCTGGAAACCATAGATAGGCCTGAGCATAACGTACAACTCGTACAGTAATGAACGCTAAACAGTCAGGTTCGAAGCACTGGCTTGGCTAAGAATGGAGGAAATGTGAGATTCGATCTGTTGGTCTGGGGTAGCGGCAGCACTATTGTCCGCTTTCAATGCGAGGGTAAGGGATCTGCGGTCCAACGGTATACCTTCCCTGACACCGTCCATAAAATGTTTCCACATAACTCCCCTCGCCTTCGCCTTCCCCGACCTCTCATCAGCGTGGCCAGATAGGTCAAAAAAATGGGGGTCGAACCTCGGCAACGGAGAACGGGCGGCAATAACCCCGACCTCCTTGCGATACCTCGAATGGAGAAGGATGAGGCGGTGATACTCCGTCGCAGGGATGGACCTGAATTCGTCGGGTAGCTCGGTGAGCCCAGGGAGGTGTATCGACGTCGTATGCGACGAAGCGATCTTCATTTCATCTTCGAGTCCGAGTCGACAGGCAATCGCATATGCTCTAAGGGGCTCAGTTTTTGCGAACCTCTTGAACAACGACCGTAATCGCGATCGTGCCACCTCGACATCGTACTTATCGGCAAGCGCCAGAGCCTCCGATAAGACCGTCAAGTCGTTGATCACGGGCGGAGTAGGGGAAGGATACATGAATCGTAGGATAATCTCCAATGCACGGGGTGGATCAGCGACGTCGACAACGTCGATGCCATTCGGGTCCGCTGACGGAGGTTGGGGGATTCCGAACATGTCCTTGAAGACGGGCGATGAGAAGGATAGGAAGAGTTTGTGGACTCGGAAGTCGCGACTTTCTGTCCCATGTGTAGCACGCAGGATAATGTCCCCATCGGGCCAGTTGAACATTTCATCCGAGTTCATGATGATCGTCCGAGGGGAGGAGTTGCGAAAGCGCCGAGGCACGGATCCGGTGATTTAAATTTAAAGCTCGGGCACCGGTTTCATTCTCGTAAGAAAATAACAAGTTCAAGCTTGTTAGAGTTCGAGCATTTGCGTCATTTCCTGTAGGAAGTTCGATCATTGAACTCCACCATACCATGTAGTACGAATCCAATGGTACAAGAACAGCGAATACGGCTTCCCGTCTGCCACACGTACACGGCTTCATCGTTTAATGGTGATGTGTTTGAAACTTCTCTGAGCCCTCCGTGCCAATCTACCAACCCACCCCCCCTGTAGATTCCCCGTTTGTTGCGTAGCCAAAATTTGATCCCCAACCTGCGCAATCGGGGAGCTTGCTACGCTGGACCTTGAAGGTTGATTGTGTGATGGAACTGGGAGTTCGCTCTCGCCATGTGTAATAGGCAGACCTGTTATACCGTAAGAGATAATGAAGTGCGAGCCTGAGGTGAAACATAGAACGCATACTGGATTTGCTCGCTGTTTCATCCGACAGGTCCTCAGTATCCGTCTCCACATCTCCACCCACGTCAGGTGAAGATGACCGCCCTTGGGGTGGGTTCCCTTCCAAACACGAAAGCACAGCTTTGGCATCTGTTCGGTCGCCCGCCTGATGTTTCCAACACAGTTCCAATGTTGTCCATATAGCATCTGTAAACAGCATCCCTTCATCCCCTTGAGGTCTCTCAGGTCGCTTGCCTTCCATCACCTTCTGGATAATGACAGGGACCGTACATGGGGCAAATGGCGCCCGCCCGCTGAGAACCTCAAATATCACCATCCCCAACGCATAACAGTCTGATTCCTTTGTCGGGCGAATCTTTTTCAGACCGAACCTCTCTGGGTCGAGGAGCTCTGGACTCATCCACTGAAACGTGCCACCCTGTATGCATGATGAGAGAAAGGTAGACTGGTCTGGGACCATCGTAAGCAGACTGAAGTCTGCTATGCATGCATGACCATCGTGATTGATAAGGATGTTGGTCTTTGGAGCGGGTAAGTTATGGTGCAGGATGCGGGAGAGCAACTGTAGGGTCCGAACACGTACCCCTTTGAGATCTCCATGCACCACCCCCTGGTCATGCATGTAGATCAACCCCCGGGCGACTCCCCCAAGCTACAGCAATCGTATGATCGTCAATGACAAGTGAAGATAACAATCTTGAACGAAAAAACATACGAGCCTTAACCGATCCACTTCGATATTCGCCCTTACAAACTCTTTGATGTTACCTTTCACCATCCATTCCGAAACCATCACAAACCGAGTTTCGGTCATAGTCACACCTAACAACGGCAGCACATTCGGATGACGAAGGGTATTCCACGTCATGACTTCCCTGCAGAACCTCTATACGAGACACGCTTAATCCGTTAAAATGTATCACAAATCAAAAGCACCATCAGCCACTCACTCTTCTAATCTTCTCAAAGTCGTTAGTCAAGTATACCCTCAAGGCCTTGGCCGCGACCTCTTTCCCACGATACTGACTCTTCCACACGTCTGCGAACCCGCCACGACACAGAGGGCTTTTCATTGGATCATAGCAAAGCGGAATTTTCAGCGACGTTGGAAGCAGGGCCTGGCGACCACAAATCCTATACCCAGTGCGCAGACACTTTCTGCGGACCTGTGGCGGAAGACTATCCAACACCTGACCGACAGAATGCAGAAGTGTTAGTGGAAATCAACTGACTTGTGCTTTGGAGGTGAAGGAGTGGAAACGCACCCCATTGATTGTGTCAATAAAGGACTGGGCATCATCTCCGCAGAGATTCCCAACCATCTCGACTTCATTACGGTCCGAGAATATAGACACGATCAAAGAGATGCGCTCGTGCGTGGGAAGAGAAGAGTCGGTCGATCGTTTCCAGGCCGGAAGACCACTACATGTGAGAAACGGTCAAGTTCGTGAAGGATGATCTACTGAATGAATGACAAACTGACGGAGTGCTGAGAAGTTGCAAGGCTTTCGAAATGTCCGGGCGTAAGCGAGGATCCTGGTTCCAGAAACGTTGTATCAACGTCCACAGCTTGTCTGTGAGAGCTGGGTGCGTTGGCCGTGATGGGCGCTTGCCAGTCATTGTGGCCAACATGGCCGCTACGGGTAGACTATTACTGAACGGAACCGCACCGGTAAATGCCTGGGTAATACCAGAAGACGATAAGCCAGATCTCGATGAGGATAACCCATTCGTAACGTACCTCGATCATGACCATGGCGAAAGAGAAAACATCCGCTTTTTTGCTCAATGTTCCCTCCTCGTTGAGGATCTCTGGGGCGGTCCACCTCGTGGTATGACCCCGATCATCTGAGGCACCGTGTATTGAGTCTGGGTTTTTAGCGACTGTAGAAATTCCGAAATCCGTGATACGCGCGTGGCCGACCCCATCCACAAGGATGTTTGGCTGGCCAAGTGTCAGTACGGCTAAAAAATGGGGTTCATATCGTCACGTACTCCTTTGAGATCACCGTGAACTATGTTGTGGGAGTGGAGAAAGTAAAGACCCTCTGCGACATCAAATAGCTGGTGGCGGGGTTAGTGTCAGATCAAAAACGACAGCAGAGACTCTTACGAGACCGGGTCGGTCTGCCCCGGGGTACTTCTTGATGTATCCCGTCAGGTCTCCACCGGGCATCCATTCTGAGATAAGCTGGAGGGGGGTGGAGGTAACACCCAGGAGAGGGACTATATTCTGGTGTTCCAAGCGCTTCCACACCACAGCCTCCTGGTAGAGGGTCTACGAGTCTCGTCAGCAACCGCGGACAGGGAAATTGATGGCGTCGATAGTGTACTTCTGTGGCTTTCTCGGGTCCACCTTTGGCGTATACCCTAACGCGTTTGACGCAAACTCTTGCGCCGTCGAGTGACCCTTCGTATATATCACTAAAACCTCCCGAGGCGACGGGCTGATCGCCGACAGTCAAAACTTGAGACGAAAGTGCGTATGATGTTGGGAGTATCGCTCTGGCACCGCATATGTGCCTGAGTTCGCGTAGACACTTCTGGAAACCAGGGCTGGTAGGGTCAAGAGCATCGAGAGCCTACAGTGGCTTGAGCGAGGGATGAAGAAGTGGGATACGACAACGTACCTTGGCCAGGTAGTCGACGAGCTCGGCTAGATCATCGCCTTGAAGGTTCGGCACCCATTGTTTATACTCTGCCTCACAAAGTATGTCGCTGAGTTGATCGTGAAACTTGGAAGAAGACCTGTCGAGGCGGTGGAGTTGTCTCATGGGATTGTGTGAGGACATGGGGAATATCCTTCGCTAGGGTGGCGCCTCGCTGGTGGGTCAGTGGAGCGCAGACCGTTACCGAAAAGGCGCTATATAAACCAAATATCCCCTTTGGTCCGCCAGGCACACGGACGGGAAGTCGACCGAACTGTTACCGGGCAGCTAAGACCTCCTGAAATGGGGGAAGACCTATTGACTCAGTCAAGAGTACAAACAGAATTGGGGGAAATCAGAGGAACGTCCTAGAAATGGCCTTTTTTTTTTCTCTCTCAGACGGGCACCATGACCAGTAAGGTGCAAGGGACCAGTGCCGGGAAGCAGATGGGTCCGCTTTGCAACATCACGAATACGGTTCTTGAAAAGTGGAAGAGTTAACGAGCTGGAAAATAGGACCGTCAACGCACACATAGGATCCAGCTGTGGCGGACGATCCCTTTCTTTCTTTTTCCCGCCCCGCAGTTTGTGAAACGTGGGAAAACGGTGTCACGGGAGGAATTGAAGCTACTCAGTGGTGCCCACCGCTTTACATACCAAACCAGTAGCTATTAGCCATTTGTCAGCAGAACAATGCTTTGGTAGGGGATCCAGGCGGCAATCTTGAGATGCGCGCATATAAAACTTGAATATTTGAATGAAGTTATATACAGCTGTTTGCATTTCAATAGGCCATAGAATACAGCCTCAATTTACTGTTCGCTTTTTGGTGGTATTGGAACGCGGGACCCCAACATGCATATGACCTGCGCCACTGCCTGTATCCGATTCAGCCCCACACCTCCCGTTTCGCATCACACTACGAGGTACCGTGTCGTGGGTATAAAAACCCAAATGAGCTTTCGAACATGAACGCGGTCGCTGCTTGTTTGCGAGGTCTGTATTTTTTGGGTTAGATCTCAAGATCTCGAGTCTTATGAGGAAACCATCTGCGTCCAACCTTTAAGCTGGTATTACATCGATAGCTAGCCATGAACGTGAACATTGAGGGTTCAAGCATCACAGAGAACGACCCATGCGACAAATGGGTGCTAAACGGTCAAATTCAAGGAGTTGGCTTTGTCAAGAATAGACAAAAATATCGCCTGAACGTCGCTACCATCAGCATCAACACCGTATTTCGCTTTCCATGCGAGCTTAAATGACTCGTAGTTCAGCGGTATGCCTCCTCTAACGACTTCTTCAACATTTGCCCGTGCGACCTCACTGATCACTCCCATCATCCCAGCAAATCCAAGTCCCGGTCTCCTAGGAACGGACGGACGCATAGCCGAACGGGCAATATCCTCGAATTCTTTGCGATACCTCGCATGAAGGAGAATGAGACGATGGTACTCCGTCGCAGGGATGAACCTGAATTCTTCAGGTAGTTCGGTGAGGCCAGGCAGGTGTATCGACGTCGTGTACGATGAAGCGACCTTCATCTCATCTTCGAATCCGAGGCGACAGGCAATCGCGTATGTTCTAAGGGGCTCAATCGACGCGAACGCCATGAACGATGACCGCAATCGCGATCGTGCCACTTGGATATCGTACTTGTCGGCGAGGACCAGAGCCTCCGATAAGACGGTCAAGTCGTCGATTGTGGGTGAAGCAGCGGAGGGATACACGAATTGTAGGACGAGCTCCAGCGCTCGGGGTGGATCAGCCACTTCGATAACGTCGACGTCATTCGAGGCCGCTGACGAAGGTTGGGGGATTCCGAACATGCCCTTGAAGACGGGTGACGGGAAAGATAGGAAGAGTTTATGGACCCGGAAGTCGCGACTTTCTATCCCATGGGTAGCACGTAGGATAACGTCCCCATCAGGCCAGTTAAACCTCTCATCCGCGTTCATGATGATCGTTTGAGGGTAAAAGTTGCGGAAGCGCCGAGACACGAGTCGGGCGATTTGGAACTCGGGCGTCCGATGCGGAGCAATTCTCGTGAGAAATTCATAGAAACTGGTCAAAGCCGTGTCTGCCCGTCTTCCTGACTAAAATCTGTCAATAGACATACACGTGTACACACTTCGAATCTTGCCACGGTCACTTGGTCAACTGCACGATATGGCCTCGCCATTCTCAGCATCAAACCGGCGCTTCAATAACAACAACCCCTGTACCCCTAAAGTACCTCGGGAAATCATCTGGTCCACAACTTTTCCAGTTCCGCTGATGTGAGGAACGAGAATGGATTGGAGTTGGTGTAAGTACGCGCGGGTGGAGTGGAGAGCCCACGTCTCTCCCCGGTCCCCGGCCTAACTTCGACGTCATGCCCGACTGGGTAACACTAGATGGCTAAGGAAATCGGACCCGGGATTGGACGAGAGGTGTTTCGGTCGTTCGTGTGGGTGCTTACGTCTGGGCTGCACCTCCTTCGCTGCTGCCGGGTCTCGCGTCTTTATCGAGTTCGTCCAAACAACTGGGCGGGTAGAGGAGAGGAAACGAACAAAGCGTTAGGTGATTGGTGCCGTTTGGCCGTAATGTGAGGAGTGAACCCACCACATCATCTAGGTTCGAGAGCTCTAGATCGATCCCTGGTTCAATGAAGTCGCGGGTAACGGCTAATAGAAAGAATAGAAGCATGAGTTTAAATGCTCTGCAGAGACTCACGTCGGTATTTTACCCCCAGTCTTCGGTTCATGAGACAAGACCTTAGGAAATGCGACCTTGGATACCGAGGGGTCGCCGATACAGTCATCACAAGATGTCGAGAGGAGACTGAAAACAATGGTGAAGATCGAAAGAGCAAATGAGAGCTTCGAACACATGGTTTGCGTGATATGTCGTCGTCTTGGGTCGTCGAGGCAGGTGAGCTTGGTCAAGACCAGCCTTGGAGATTTGATGGGAGTCGCTGAGCAGTTAGGGAAAATTCCTCCCTCATCGCCGTCCTCGTTATGCCAATAGTTCCACAGGTGTTACCATAGCCGTAGTGGCTTCTAGTTCGAGTACCGCGATGGGTCAGCCCGCTTTGTTGGTCGCAAGATCGCGCAGCTGCAAGAAAAGCACAGGAGAAACCGGGGAGAATGAACGCGGACTAGTTTTTTTCCAGTCACGAGCGTTGGCCGCCGAACATATATATCAGAACGACGACTGAATCAACACAAACAAACTTACAGTGCTGCGTGCACAGAGTGCCGGTTGATGTAGTGAAGTTAAAAAAAAACCGATCAAACATCGGATCATCACATTGCATTCGCGGAGATCCATTCATCGTCGAGCAGAGACTCCGCGATTGAGAAGAATGGATCCGAAATTGATCATATAAGAAGGGTACTGGTGATTGGTCTGCGGGTTGCGAGCCCGTAGGGTTTCACGGATACCACGAGGGGGGGCGGGGGGTTGGAGGTGGTATACAGCGGTCTCACTGATGGTATGTTAGGGTCGGATGAGGCAACAACGATGATCCCAGCGGAACCAATTGGTCGAGGATTGGTGCTAGCGATCTGGTCCTACTCAGGTTCTAATGTTCCCATTGGGCAAGTTTAAAAGCTGGTTCACGTTCATCATAGCCGTGCGAGAGAGAAAGTGCGACGAAAACGCACCAAGAGATCCAAACTTGAGCATCGCTGTCGTTCTTGCAAGAGGTTCAATTCGTCCCCCCAGCATTACAAGTGAATACAATCCCACGGTATGGAACGAGAGATTGTGTAGAGATGAATCTTCACGTCCGCCTGGTCCAACCCCGTCAACAAACGTATACGGGCGGGTACGGCTAAAACTTTCCGACTCTTCAGACTTCGAAGAACCTACTGGCAATACATGTGGACGTTTCCAGGCGCCTCCTGCTGGCCTATCTCCACAAGGGTGGACGGGGTGGTATTATCAGGATTTCGTCACCATCTATTATGCCAAAATGACGATTGGAGGTGAGCTTGGCACTTCAGATAAAGCGTAGAAAACGTACTAGAATCGCAAGAGGCGGCGCCCGAGTAACCACCTCCGTCCCCACCCACACCAAGGGAAGGTGACCACAACGGTGACGGAGGCCCCTCCAAACACAAAAGCACATCTTTCGCACCCGTCCGGTCGCTCGGTTGAGGCCTCCAACAACGTTCCAAAACCCGCCATAGAGCATCCGTGAACAGCTTCCCTTGTTCTCCATGAGGTCTTTCAGGTCGCTCTCCTCCCAGAACCTTCGAAATAATGGTGAAACCCCTACTAGAGGCAAACGGTGTCTGCCCGCTGAGAACCTCGTATACCACCATCCCCAGTGCGTAACAATCCGATTCCTTCGTTGGACGACTATCCTTCAAACCGAACCCTTCCGGGTCCAGGAGCTCTGGGCTCATCCACGGAATTGTGCCACCCATTGCGCATGAGAATAAAAGGGACTGTTGGTCTGAGATTATTGTGAACAGACTGAAGTCTGCTATACATGCTTGGCAGTTTCCATTGATGAGGATGTTCGCCTTTGGGCCATGTAAGCCGATGCAGGACAATTGGTCGTCCAATCACGTACCCCCTTGAGATCTCCATGGATTACTCCCCGGCCGTGCATATAGATCAACCCCCTTGCGACTTCTCCCAGCTACAATAATCGTGTAGCCGTCAGTGATATATGTGGAGACCCGGACGGGGAACATACAAGTTTCAACCGATTCACGCTGATATCCGTCTTCACAAATTCGTTGATGTCGCCTCTCGCCATCCACTCCGAAATCATCACAAACCGATTCTCGGTCATCATCGCACCTAGCAGTGGCACCACGTTCGGGTGGCGAAGGGCCCTCCATATCACAACCTCCCTACAGAACCTCTACAAGGTAAGATCAGTGACCAACACACACGGCGAGTCGACAACACCAACAACCCACTCTTTTAATCCTCCCGGGGTCATCCCTTAAATACACCCTCAAAACCTTGGCTGCGACCTCCCGGCCATCAGACTGACCCTTCCACACGTCCGCAAATCCACCGTTATACAGTGGGTTCTTTGTTCGGTCGTAATAAAGCGGGATTGCCAACGATCTCGGAAGCAGGCCGTGATGGCCACAAATCCAGCATAAATAGTGCAGACACCTCCTGTGGATATCCGGTACGAGGCTATCCAACACCTAGTTGGGGAAATGTGAAGGTTTGGATTAGGGTTAATTGAATTGTCCTTTGAACGTGTTACCTCGTCTACGATATCAATGAAGGTCCGGGCATAATCCCCAGAGATGGTTCTGACCATTTCGACCTGAGCGTGGTCCAAGAAGATGGACGTTATCAGAGAGATGCGCTCGTGGATATGAAGGGAATCATTGATCAACCGTTCCCAAATTGGAAGGTTCAAGTGATCTGTGGCCAGCCGGAGAAAAAAAGTTTACGATGGATTGAACTGTGAATGAGTTTGTGCACTCGCCTGGTGTATTCTCCAGGACATTTTGTACCCCCATCCCCCAACCATCCTCGCGTCCGACTACAGAAGGATGAGGTTTGGTATTTCACAGGGGATCTCATGTGTCCAGAGGGGAACATACCGTTTTGTTGATCCTTATGAACCTGAGGGAACGTTTCACAGGGGGGTCCTGCAAGATAAGTTCTCTCCACAGATGAGCTCCGTGTCGGTGGGGAGTAGTCTGGGCGGGGGACCGGGCACATGCGTTTAAATCGCCACCACGGCTTACGGCCTTTCCGGGATTCGCCAAGACCAAGCTTCTCTACGGATAAATTCTGCATCAATAAAAGGTAACCCGGTGGGGAACCAAACGCAAACGTTTAATTCGATCCCATAGTCCACGTTTCTTCTGGGGTTTGTCTGCGACTGATCCCTGCATATTTTCATGATGACCTACAAACAGAGCGCAAGTTTGTCATTTTCCGAGTGGCCCGGGGTGATCCTCCGGCCCAGGTATGTACAAACCGTCAAGTATCAGGGGTTTCTGGCTCCGCCGGAGGTTGCGGAGTGTAGTCACAGTTCGCCTTTCGCCATCTGGCACCCAAAGAAGTGAATTTAGAGTAAGCTTGGGGTCGCGAGGTGTATAACACTGACGAAAAATTTCCCCGGTTCCGTAACTCATGTCCAGGGTGTCTCTGCTTGAAAATCGCCTTGGACGGGCCAGATCATTAGCATTCCGTTCGTAGAGACGAAAACGGCTCTTGTCCGCGTCTTCCAGGTCAGTCACTGTAGATTGACGGTCATTCTCTTGATGAACCCAGCGTGACGCGAAAGGGACTCACCGTATTCATCGTATTCCACTACCCCGTCCTGGGGGGGATCAAAATACGACGTGTGTCCGCCAAAAGAACAGAATTCAAAGGAATGGTTGCGGCTCTGACTACCTTCGTCGTATGCCGGTGGCACCATGTCACCCACATCAAAAACCAGACCTCCACCTGCGCCGGACTGAACATTACGATAGGCTCCCTCACCCCATCCCCCAACCCAGTACTCTCCCTCGTTGTCGCCCAAGTCGTGGTTCAGGTTAACCTCTACGGCGACCTCAGCACCAATACAAGTAATTTCACAAGCCGTTAACTTACGAGAGCTCATGCGAGAACCAACCCCTCTTCTCAAAGCGTTTCTGCCAGCATGAGTATTCTGGAGGTCGGTACGGGACCCTCCAACTCCGCCCGTGTACCAATCAAAGACTTGGTCGCGAACTTGTCTTCTCTGTAGCTCGTCGGGACCAAACAGTTGGGGGTCAATAGGTATTTGGGAAGGAGGCTCAGATCCACCCGCGTTGCCCGATTGCTGCTCTCCAACGTAATGGTAATTACCCCCATCCCGTGATAGATCCCGCATTGAAAATAACCGCGATCTCTCGCTTACGCTTAGCTCACTGAACCTCATCGGGGCAAAACGACGGTTCGAATCCTGAGGAGTGATTTGTGGAATGGGGATGGGAGACGAGACAACCATGTCGTGGGGCGAAGGGAAATGCGATATCTGTGGATCGTATCCTGCATGAGAGGACCCTGTCATCGAACCTGGAGCGAGGATGGGCGTGGGGAGGGGTTCAACGGGAGGGTGATCCCTAGACACGAGAAGTCAACGAATGCATGATCGCGAAAAAAAGAGAGGACTCACCGGCCATGCAAAGCTTTGGACACCTTTGAGACCCCCGGGCGCAAGTCAGGATTTTGATCCCAGCAGCGTTGCATTAACGCCCACAACTTGTCTGTGAAGCTTGGATGTGTTGGCCGTGGTGGGCGCTTGCCAGCGATTATTGCCAACATAGCCGTGACAGGGAGACTGTCGTTGAACGGAACCGCACCAGTGAACACCTGTGTTAGAGTGTAAGATGAAGCTTAGGATACAGGAGGCAATCCATAACGTACCTCGACCATGACCAGCGCAAAAGAGAAAACATCCGCTTGCTTGGAGTACGTTCCCTGCTTACTCAAGATCTCTGGTGCAGTCCATCGCGTGGGGTGGCCCTGATCCTCTGAGACATCCTGTTCAGAAGTGACCTTGGCGAAACCAAAATCTGTGATCCGCGCACGGCCGGTGGCATCCACAAGGATGTTTGGCTGGCCCAAGCGTCAATTACGGTGGTGAAACGAGATTCAGAATCAACACGCACTCCCTTGAGATCTCCATGAACCACGCGATGAGAGTGGAGATAGTGAAGGCCGTCAGTGATATCACGTAGCTTGCGAGGAGGGGGTAAACACGTCATCCAATACGAGAGGGAGAACACCTACGAGTCCGAGTCGGTCCGTGTCCGGGTGTGTCCTGATGTATTGCGTCAAGTCCCCACCGGACATCCATTCTGAAACAAGCTGGAGAGGGGTGGAAGTTATACCGAGGAGAGGAACAATGTTTGGGTGCTCTAGGTGTTTCCACAACACGGCCTGCTGGAAGAGCGTCTGTAGGTCTCGTCAGCAGCAGCATATAAGGGAGGGAAATGAGATAACGCACTTTTGTGGCCTTCACCGGAGTCGGACTATCATTGGAGTACACTCGAACGCGTTTGACGCAAACCCCCGAGCCATTGAGCGTCCCCCGATATATATCACCAGGACCCCCCGAGGCGACCGGTTGACGACCGATTCTCAGAAGTGAAGGTGAAAGTGTATACGATGCTGGCAGTATTGTTCTGGAACCACATATCTTCCTGAGTTCGCGGAGACACTTCCGGAAAGCGGGGAGGGCAGAGTCGAGAACATCGAGAACCTATGGTAGCTTGAGTGGGAAGCAGAGAGGTGAGACGCGACAACGCACCTTGTCCAGATAATCGATAAGCCCCACTAAATCACCGCCTTGAATGTTTGGCACCCATTGCTTATACTCCTCCCCGGAAAGTATGTCGCTGATTTGATCGTGAAATTCTGGAGAAGAGCTGTCGAGGCAACGAAGTTGGTTCAGGGGATTGTGTGGAGACATGAAGGAGGTGAACGGAATGCCTGGTGCTGATGAGACATCGTATGTATATGTATCCCCTGGTCCGCGGGGCGCGTGATCCGACACAGCCCTAATACGTTCGCCCAGGATGGAAAGCGTTGTGCATAAACGCGAGCGAAGCAGTCACAGGGACCGGATCGAGTATTCCCCCGTCGTCACGCTAGCTCGTTCTGGGAGACTTCGCGTCGACGACCGGTTCCCCTGCACTGCAGGATGGGTGAGATTGGTAATCACGGCGGGGTCTGACACGAACCTAGTCTCCAACCGGCTTGGGACTAGGCTTTATTCGCGGACACAAAAATGTGTTTCCAGGTCCGATCAGACGCGATCTGGTCCCGCTTGAGCATAGTGACTACTCGTCTCGAGACGATGCATTGTAATTTTCAATGTCCAATTCAATCCT
>Ga0307515_10003403_pt1 | contig 33490 bp, 17 predicted proteins | sample 17_EM_MG_FD_194513 | JGI IMG/M metagenome (GOLD analysis project Ga0307515, IMG submission 194513) | Populus trichocarpa ectomycorrhiza microbial communities from riparian zone in the Pacific Northwest, United States - 17_EM | ecosystem: Host-associated > Plants > Roots > Unclassified | place... | reverse complement strand
TAAGCCAATGGGTCAGAAATTCCTCTCATACGGTGTGGCGAGAGGATCTTCAGCGCTGGGTGACTGAGAGTTATCAGGTCGTCAGCTACAGCGCACAGCAAGAAGCCCTCATTCATGAGGCGTACACCGCTCTCAGAGAGAGCGTCTATTCAGCGCTGGTTGCGCAAACCCGGCTCCAGCCCTATCTGGACAGCATCAACTTGACGATCGACGAAAGCGGCATTGGCTTCGACACCAGCGCGTTGTCGGCCATGGTGGATGCATCGCTCCAGGCAGACGTTCGCAATGGCGCGATTGATCTGGTGGAACTGAACCTTTTCACGCAAAGCACGCTGCATGCAACAGGGTATGACGGGATGGGCCGATTGCGGACCGTGCTTGCCGGCCTGCCGACGAACTCACCGTTGCAGGCAGAGCTTGTGAGTCTTGGTGTTCACTTGACCAGCGGCACAGGCGGCGAAGCTGGGGAGGTCTTTCTGGGAGGCAGCGGCAACGATTACTTCTTTGGCGGTGCGGGTAACGATGTTCTGGATGCCGGGAGCGGTGATGATTCGCTGAGAGGTGACGATGGTGACGATTTCATCTTTGGCGGTGGTGGATGGGACAACATCGGCGGAGGCGCGGGCAATGACGTTCTCGAAGGTGGCACCGGCAATGACTGGTTAGGGGGGGATGGCGGAGACGACGTACTGGACGGTGGTGGCGGTGATGATCAGCTTCAAGGCGGCAGCGGGGCCGACACCTACATGTTCGGTCGGGGTTATGGCAAGGACGAGATACATAACAGCGACAGCGACGCCGTCGGCATCAAGCCGGACACCATTTTGCTCGGTGCCGGAATTTCGGCGAGCGATATCGCACTTACCCGTTCTGGGGACTCTCTTCTCCTGACTATTACCGGAACAGCGGACGTGCTGCAAGTTTGGAACTATTTCTACCTCGATGGTGCTTCCAGCAATTCTGTCGAGTCCATCAAGTTCCAGGACGGCACCACTTGGGACGTGGCCACCATCAAGCAAATGGCTCTGATTTCTACCGATGGTGATGACACCCTGATTGGCTACGAAACCGACGACATCATCAGCGGCGGCCAGGGCATCGACGACATCGATGGTCGTGGCGGAAATGACGTTCTCAATGGCGGTGGTGGTTCGGACCAGCTTTCCGGCAAAGAAGGGAATGACACGCTACTGGGTGGTGATGGAAACGATGGCCTATACGGTGATGAAGGAGACGACACCCTCGATGGGGGTGCAGGCGATGACTGGCTTCGCGGCGGTATTGGGGCCGACACCTACTTGTTTGGGCGGGGTTCTGGCCAAGACATCATCCGAGACATTGACAGCGTCGTTGGCAATCGAGATGTCATCGAGCTGGGCGCGGGTATATCGCAAGCCGACGTCAAGCTGACACGTAGCGCCGCGGGCGACTTGGTGCTGTCAGTGGCCAATTCGGCTGATACCCTGACGATCAACAGCTATTTCGATAGCTTTGATGTCGGTGCAGGTGTCATTGAGGTCTTGAAATTCGCCGACGGCAGCACTTGGGACGTGGGTCGCATGAAGACGGAGGTGCAGAAGGCAACCTCGGGCAACGACTACTTGGTTGGCTATGGCGCAACCAATGACACATTCTTGGCAGGCGCGGGTGATGACCAAATTTATGGCCGCGATGGTAACGACAACCTCGATGGTCAAGACGGTAATGATGCTGTGTACGGCGAAGCCGGGGACGACGCTGTTAGCGGAGGGAACGGGAACGATTCACTCTATGGCGGCGATGGAGCCGACATCATCAACGGCGGCAATGGCAACGATGGACTGGTAGGCGAGAACGGCAACGATACCCTGGTGGGGGGCGATGGCGATGACAGCTTGAATGGTGAGAACGGTGATGATGTACTCAATGGCGGAGCAGACAACGACACGCTGCAAGGTGGGGCGGGCAACGACGCGCTGGACGGTGGTGCTGGAAACGACACTCTGAACGGGGGAGGCTACGGCAATTATTCGAACGGCCCCTACAACGGCGCTGGCAATGACACTTATCTGTTTGGTAAGGGCGATGGGCAAGACACTATTTTCGACAATGACAATACGGCAGGCAACGTAGACCAGCTGGTCTTTAAAGCCGGGGTGGCGGTGGCAGATGTGCAAATCGGGCGGAGCGACGATGCGCTAGTGCTCAATATCAATGGCAGCACAGACCAAGTGCAGGTACAGAACTACTTCGGTGCTGACGCTACAAACCACTGGCAGATTGAAGAGATTCGGTTTGCCGATGCGCCTGCTACGGTGTGGACCGTCGCTGATATCAAACTCAAAGCGCTGACAGGTACGACAAGTGATGACACGTTGGTAGGTTATGCCACTAACGATAAGTTGAGCGGTGGCGCGGGCAACGATTCACTGGCAGGTTGGGACGGTGATGACATTCTTGACGGTGGCGCAGGAAACGATGTATTCGGAAGCCCATACAATAATTTCCAAGGGGTGAGTAATAACAGTGCAGGCAATGATACTTACCTATTTGGCAAAGGCGAAGGTCAAGACTCGATTTATGATTTCAGTAGCAATTCAAGCAATTTGGATCAGCTGATTTTTAAGACCGGTGTAGCCGTATCCAGTGTGGAATTCAATCGTGATTCGGATTCGCTCGTGCTCAGTATCAGCGGCACAACCGACCAAGTGCGGATAGAGAATTATTTTGGCATGGACGCCACCAATGGCTGGCAAGTGGAGGAGATTCGGTTCACTGATTCGCCGAGTACCGTTTGGACGGTGGCTGACATCAAACTCAAATTGCTCACCGACGGCGCGGGTGACCGCACGGTGAGAGGTTACGCTACCGATGATATTTTGAATGGTGGTGCAGGCAACGATTGGTTGCTGGGTGAGATGGGGAATGACACCTATTTGTTCGGCAAGGGTGATGGGAACGACAGCATTACAGACGGCGCAGGTAGCCTGGATAAGCTAATTTTTAAGACTGGAGTAGCGGTCTCCGATGTGCAGGCCAGGCGTTTCTTTGATTCCCTTATTCTTGAAATAAAAGACACAACGGACCGGATTGTGATAAATGATTACTTTGGTGGCGACTCCACCAACGGTCTGCAGGTGGAAGAGATTCGTTTCACTGACGCACCCAATACGGTGTGGACGGTCGCAGATATGAAAATCAAAGTCCTCACCGGCTCATCTGGCAATGATACGCTGTGGGGATTTAACTCCAATGACACATTGATTGGTGGTGCCGGCGACGATTGGTTATCTGGTGGTGCGGGGGACGACACATTCGACGGCGGAACCGGAAATGATGTACTGGGTGCAACCTTGTACGATACATGGGATAACAATAGAACAGTGAATGGGGCTGGCAATGATACTTACCTCTTTGGTAAGGGTGAAGGCCAGGACTCCATTTACGAATTCGACAGGACCGTAGGGAACCGGGATAAACTGATTTTCAAGGCGGGAGTGGCTGTCTCCGACGTGCAAGCCAGTCGGATCGGTGATGCTTTGGTTTTCAAGATCAACGGAACGACAGATCAAATACGGGTAGAAAACTACTTCGGAAGTGACGCCACCAACGGCTGGCAGGTCGAGGAGATTCGCTTCACAGACGCACCGACGACCGTGTGGTCGATGGCGAACCTGAAGACCATGGTGCTGACCGGCAGCGCTGACAACGACCTCGTGCAGGGCTACGCCAGCAACGACATGCTAGACGGTGGCACCGGCGCCGACACGCTCTACGGTCGTGCCGGCAATGACACCCTGCTCGGTGGCGGCGACAACGACACCCTCTTCGGTGAGGCGGGCAACGACAGCCTGAGGGGAGAGGCCGGCGACGACACCTTGTTCGGCAACGCGGGCGACGATACGCTGGACGGCGGCACCGGCAACGACACCCTGGTGGGGAGCTCGTATTTCTATGATGTCTATGGTGAGCCGGTCAGCTACCCGAGCAATGAAACCGGCAACGACACCTACCTGTTCGGCCTGGGCGATGGGCAAGACGTGATCCGGGATGTCGACACCACGGCGGGCAACCTGGACAAGCTGGTGTTCAAGGCCGGGGTGGCGGTGGCCGACGTGCTGGTCAGCCGGGACGGCGACTTCCTGGTGCTCAAGATCAAGGGCACCAGCGACCAGGTGCGCATCGACAACTACTTCGGTGGCGACGCCACCAACGGCTGGCAGATCGAGGAGATTCGCTTTACAGATGCACCGACGACGGTCTGGAAAATTCCCCAGGTGAAAGCCATGGCGGCAGGTTCCCTGTCGCCGATAGTGGCCGCATCAATCGCAGACCAGAGCGCAGTCGAAAAATCTCCCTTCAGCTTGACCCTGCCGAGCAATACCTTCACCGATGCAGACTCCGGCACGGCTTTGACGTATACGGCGCAACTGGATGGGGGTGGCGCGCTGCCTTCGTGGCTGAGCTTCGATGCGGCCAATCGGCGGTTCACGGGCACGCCGAGCGACACGGGCGTGGGAACGCAGCTGATCAGGGTGACGGTGACGGATGCGCAAGGTCTTTCCACGAGTGACGTGTTTGCATTGACCGTGAGTTACGCCTCGCCGGTGGGAGTCTCCGGCACGGCGGCAGCCGATACCCTGAACGGCACAGCGGCGGTCGACCGGATGTATGGTTTGGCCGGAGACGATCTGATCAACGGCAAGGAGGGCAACGACTTGCTGGATGGCGATATCGGCAACGACACCCTGGACGGTGGAGCGGGAGCGGACAGCCTGATCGGTGGCGCCGACAACGACACCTACGTGGTGGACGATGCGGGTGACCTGGTGACGGAGAACCTGAACGAAGGCACGGATCTGGTGCAATCCGGCATCACCTACACCATCGGTGCCAATGTGGAGAACCTGAGCTTGACCGGCACGGCCGCCATCAACGGCACCGGCAATGCACTGGACAACGTGCTCACCGGCAATGGTGCCAGCAACACCCTCGCCGGCGGCGCAGGCAACGACACATTGGACGGTGGCGCCGGTGCCGACACCCTGGTCGGTGGTACCGGCAACGATACCTACGTGGTGGACAGCACCAGTGACGTCGTCACCGAACTGGCGGGCGAAGGCATCGACCTCGTTCAATCCAGCATCGCCTACACCTTGGGCGCGAATGTCGAAAACCTGACACTCACCGGCACCGCCAACATCAACGGCACCGGCAATACACTGGACAACACGCTCATCGGCAACGCCGGCAACAACACCCTGGATGGCGGTGCTGGCGCCGACACGATGGCCGGCGGACTCGGCAACGACATCTACATCGTCGACAACGCCGGCGATGTGGCCACGGAAAACCTCAGCGAAGGCACGGTGGACCGGGTTCTGTCCAGCGTCAGCTACACCATCGGCGCCAATATCGAGTACCTGACCCTGACCGGCAGCGCCGCCATCGACGGCACCGGCAATGAGCTGAACAACGTGCTCACCGGCAATGGCGCCAACAACACCCTCAACGGCGGCGCAGGGCACGATATCGTGGACGGTGGCGCCGGTGCCGACACCCTGATCGGCGGCCTGGGCAACGACACGTACAAGGTGGACAACAGCGGCGACGTGGTCATCGAGAACGCGGGCGAAGGGGCCGACACCGTGCAATCCAGCGTCAGCTACACCCTGAGCGCCAACGTGGAACACCTGACGCTGGTCGGCACCACCGCGATCAACGGCGTCGGCAACGAACTGGGCAATGCTCTCACGGGCAACAGCGCCGCCAATACCCTGACCGGCGGCGCAGGTAACGATGTGCTCAATGGCGCCGGCGGTGCCGACACCTTGATCGGCGGCACTGGCGACGACAGCTATTACGTGGACAACACCGGCGACGTGACGACCGAGCTGGCGGGCGAAGGCAGCGACACGGTCTATACCAGCATCAGCTGGACCTTGGGTGACAACCTGGAAAACCTCAGCATCAACACCACGGCGGCGATCACCGTCACCGGCAATGCCCTGGACAACCTCATGACCGCGGGCGCGGGCAACAACACCATCGACGGTGGCGCCGGCGCCGATACCGCCAACTACGCCGGCGCGGCATCCGCCGTGACCGTCAGCCTGGCCACCACGGCCGCCCAGGCCACGGGCGGATCGGGGACCGACACCCTGCTCAACATTGAGAAACTCACCGGCAGCGCCTACAACGACAGCCTGACCGGCAACGCCGGCAACAATGCCTTGAACGGCGGGGTGGGCGCGGACACCCTGGCCGGCGGTGCCGGTGATGACAGCTACACCGTGGACAACGCCGGTGACGTGGTGGCGGAAAACGCCAACGAAGGCACGGACACGGTGACCTCCAGCCTCAGCTACACCCTGGGTGCCAACCTGGAGAACCTGACCCTGACGGGCTCGGCCGCCAATGGGACCGGCAATGCCTTGAACAACGTCCTGACGGGTACCAGCGGGAACAACCTGCTGGACGGCGGTGCCGGTGCCGACACCCTGGTGGGCGGTGCCGGCAACGACACCTATGTCGTCGACGATGCCGGCGACGTGGTCACGGAAGGCGCCAACGCGGGTACGGACCTGGTCCAGGCCAGTGTGACCTATGCGCTGGCGGCCAATGTGGAACACCTCGTCTTGACCGGCACGGCGGACCTCAACGGCACCGGCAACAGCTTGAACAACGGGCTGACCGGCAACGCCGGCAACAACCTCCTGGATGGTGGCGCGGGCAATGACAGCATGGCCGGCGGCGCCGGCAACGACACCTATGTGGTCGACAGCAGCAGCGATGTCGTGACCGAGGCGGCATCGGCCGGCACCGATACCGTGCAGTCCAGCGCGACCTACACGCTCGGCGTCAACGTGGAAAACCTGAGCCTGACCGGCACGGCCGCCATCAACGGCACCGGCAATGCGTTGGACAACGTGCTCATCGGCAACAGCGCGGCCAATACGCTCAATGGCAGCGGGGGCAGCGACACCTTGCTGGGCGGCGCCGGCAATGACTTCTACCTCGTCGACAACGTGGGCGACGTGGTCGTCGAGCTGGTCGACGAAGGCACCGACCTCATCCAATCCAGCGTCTCGTACACCCTGGGCGCCAACGTGGAGAACCTCACCCTGGCCGGGACCGCCCTCATCAACGCCACCGGCAATGCCGCCGACAACGTGCTGACCGGCAACAGCAGCAACAACACCCTGGACGGCGGCGCTGACGCGGACACGATGGCGGGCAGTGCGGGCAACGACACCTATGTCGTCGACAACGTCGGTGACGTGGTCACGGAAGGCCTCAATGCGGGCACGGACCTGGTGCAGGCCAGCGTGACTTACGCGCTGTCGGCCAATGTGGAAAACCTGACCCTGACCGGCTTGGCCGCGATCAACGGCACCGGCAATGCCCTGAACAATGTGATCCGGGGCAACGCCGGTGCCAACGTGCTCGATGGCGCGGGAGGCACCAACACCCTTTACGGCGGCGCAGGTGATGACGTCTATGTTGTGGCGGCCGCGGCCGACCTGGTCTACGAGAACGCCAATGAAGGCACCGACCTCATTCAATCCAGCGCCACCTACACGCTGGGTTTGAATACCGAGAACCTGACCCTGACCGGTGCTGCGGCCATCAACGGCACCGGCAACACCCTGGACAACCTGCTCACCGGCAACGGTGCGGTGAATACGCTCACGGGTGCTGCCGGTAATGACACGCTGGACGGCGGTGCCGGAGCGGACGCCCTGGTTGGTGGCACCGGCAACGACACCTACCTGCTCGGCCGCGGCTACGGGATCGACACCGTGACCGAGAACGACACCACGGCAGGCAACACCGACATCGCACAGTTCGGCGCCGGGATTGCAGTCGACCAGCTCTGGTTCTCCCAGTCCGGCAACAACCTGGACGTGAGCATCATCGGTACCGACGACAAGTTCAGCATCAACAACTGGTACCTGGGCAGCCAATACCACGTGGAGCAGTTCAAGACCAGCGACGGGCATACCTTGCTCGACAGCCAGGTGCAGAACCTGGTCAGCGCCATGGCGGGGTTTGCGCCGCCTGCGGCCGGGCAGACTACCTTGCCTGCGAACTACGCGTCGAGCCTGGCGCCGACTTTGGCGGCGAACTACGCGTCGAGCCTGGCGCCGACTTTGGCGGCGAACTGGCAGTAGTGTTGCATTGATGCTGCGAACAAGGTCCCTGGTTATTGTTTCGCGATGGGATTCGGCGCTGAACAACCCCGTTGTTCAGTGCCGACTCGCTAGTTCTAAAGCGTGCGGTTGAACCACCACAGCGACAGCGCGGCCGAGGCGATGGCCAGTGCGGCGGCGCACAGGGCCAGCAGGCCGGACAGCTCCGTTTCGCGCTTTTCCACCCGCAGCCGGGTGCTGAGGTGCTCGTACACGGTGCGCAGGTTTTCCGCGGTGCCGGCGTAGAAATATTCGCCCTGGGTGGTGGCCGCCACCGCCTTCAGGCTTGGTTCGTCGAGCCGCAGGTACATGGCCCAGCCTTCCGAGCTCGCCACTTCGCCGTCCACCGTGCCCAGGCCGACCGAGTAGACCCGCACGCCGTGGTCGGCCGCCATCTTCGCGGCCTCCTGTGTGTCGATGCCGGTGGTACGCCGCCCGTCGGTCAGGAGGATGATCGCGGCCGAGCCGTTCGAGCCCGGCGCGACCGGCTCGAAGGCCTTCTTCGGGGCTTTGGCGGCTTGCTCCAGGCTCTTGCCGCGCTGCCGCCGCTCGCCGAAGGTCATCTCGCCGATGTCGATGCCTTCGTCGGGGAAGAGTTCGGCCAATGACACGACGATGCCGCTGCCGACTGCCGTGCCCATCTGCATCTGGAACTTGTCGATGGCCGTCACCAGGTCTTCGCGGCTGAAGGTGGCCGGCTGCACCAGTTGCGCGGAACCGGCAAAGGTCACGATGCCGACCTTGACGTTCTTCGGCAGCTCCTTGAGAAAGGCCTTCGCGGCTTCCTGCGCGGCCACCAGGCGCGTCGGCTTGACGTCGCTCACGCGCATGCTCAGCGACACGTCCATCGCCAGGATCACGGTGGCGTGTTCCGAGGGCAGGGCGATCGAGGCCAGCGGCCGCGCGGCCGCCAGCATCAGCGTGCCCACCGCCAGCAGGAACAGCGCCGGCGGCAGGTGGCGGCGCCAGTGTGCACGCCCCATGGCCTGCCGCACATTCGCCAGGCTGGAATAACGCAGCCTGCGGGTCTTCTTGCGCCGCAGCAGCCAGACGTAGCCGAGCACCATCAGCGGCAGCGCCAGCAGCAGCCAAAGGTATTGGGGCCACAGGAATGCCATCGGATTTCCTCAATGGATATTGCGCGGCATCCATTGTGGACTGGTCTTCGGTAATCCGTACCGAAGACTTCGGCGGAAAGCCTGCCGAAAGCCTGGGGAAAGGCTTCAGCCGCGCGGCTTGGCGCGCGCGCGGATCGCCTCGGCCACCTGCCGCACCAGTGCCGGGCCCTGGTAGATCAGCCCGGTGTAGATCTGCACCACGTCGGCGCCGGCGGCGATCTTTCGCACCGCGTCGTCGGCGCTCAGGATGCCGCCCACGCCGATGATCGGAAACGCCGGGCCGAGCGCGGCGCGCAGCTGGCGGATCACCTGGTTGCTGGCTTCGAACACCGGGGCGCCACTCAGGCCGCCGGCTTCGGTGGCGTGCGGCAGGCCGGCCACGGCATCGCGGGAGATGGTGGTGTTGGTGGCGACCACACCGTCCATCGCGTGGCGCTGCAGCGTGGCGGCGATCACGGCGACCTGGTCGGCGTCGAGGTCGGGCGCGATCTTGACGAAGATCGGCACGCGCCTGCCATGCTGCGCGGCCAGCGTCTCGCGCCGTGCGGCCACGGCCGAGAGCAGGGCGTCGAGCGCCTCGTCGCTTTGCAGCGCGCGCAGGTTCTTGGTGTTCGGGCTGGAGATGTTGACCGTGACGTAGTCGGCATGCGGGTAGACGCCGTCGAGCGCGACCAGGTAGTCCTGTGTGGCCTGCTCGATCGGCGTGGCGGCGTTCTTGCCGATGTTCAGGCCCAGCAGCATCGGCAAGCCGCGGGCTTTTTTGCGGAAGCTGGCCCGCTGCACGTTGGCCAAAAAGGTGTCGAGCCCTTCGTTGTTGAAGCCCAGGCGGTTGATCAGCGCGTTCTTCTGCGGCAGGCGAAACATGCGCGGCTTGGGATTGCCGGGCTGGCCCTTGGGCGTGACGGTGCCGACTTCGGCAAAGCCGAAACCCATGGCGCCGAAGGCGTCGATGCAGCGCGCGTTCTTGTCCAGGCCGGCGGCCAGGCCGACGCGGTTGGGAAACTTCAGGCCGGCCAGCGTGACGGGATCGTCGGTGCGGGCCTGCGCAAACGCGCATTGCAGCGGCGTGTTCTGCAGGCGGGCCAGCTTGTCGAGGGTGAATTCATGCGCGGCTTCCGCGTCCATGCTGAACAGAAAAGGGCGGGCAAGACCGTAGGGGAGGAGGGACATTGGATAATTGGGCTTGTAATCGAGCGAATATCGAGCGAATGACTTCAACCACGGATTTTCCCAGATGAGCACACCTCCTTCCGCGCTGTCCCAGGACGCCCTCAAAACCCTGGTCGGCCTGGCCGCCCTGCAATACGTCGTGCCCGGCGAAATCGTGGGCGTGGGCACCGGCTCCACCGTCAACAAGTTCATCGATGCGCTGGCCACGATGAAGGACCGGATCTTGGGCGCGGTGTCGAGCTCCGAGGCGTCCACCGAGCGGCTCAAGGCGCTGAACATTCCGGTGTTCGAAGCCAGCGATGTGGCCGAACTCTCGGTCTATATCGACGGTGCCGACGAGATCGACGGCCATGGCTTCATGGTGAAGGGCGGAGGTGCGGCGCTCACCCGTGAAAAGATCGTGGCGGCGCAGTCCAAACGCTTCGTGTGCATCGCCGATGCGTCCAAGCTGGTGACCACGCTGGGCCAGTTCCCGCTGCCGGTGGAGGTGATTCCGATGGCGACCGCGCGTGTCATCCGCCAGTTCGCGGCCCTGGGCGGCAGCGGCCGGGTGCGCATGAAGAACGGCGCGCCGCTGGTCACCGACAACGGCCAGCACATCGTCGACGTGACCGGCCTGGCGATCACCGATCCGCTGGCCTTCGAGTCGCAGGTCAGCCAGTGGCCGGGCGTGGTGACGGTGGGGGTGTTCGCGCACCAGAAGGCCGATGTGTGCCTGCTGGGCACGAACGAAGGCGTGAAGACGCTGACGTTTTAAGAATCAGAACTGGATGCCGGCGGGGTTGGTGTTCGACCTGCTGTTGCTCGGCTGCTGATCCGACTGAGCGGCAGGTGCCGCCGACGTGGAAGGCTGCTGCGCCGCGGGCGCATCCAGTGACTTGGCCGCCACCAAGGGTGAGGGCGCCGGCGCGCGGTAGGTCGGCGGCAGTTGCGAGGTCTTGGGGTAGGCTGCCGCGTCCAGGTACTGCGTCCATTCCACGTCCGAGAAGCCCTTGAGTTGCTGCCCGCCGATGCTGCCAAAAGGCAGGTTGCTTTCGCCGCTGATGCGTTTGAGCGCATCGGCGTCTTCGTTGCTGCTGACGGTGCGTTCGGTGAACGGCACGCCGCGGCTGACCAGCAGGTTGCGCGCGGCGGCGCAGGGCGCGCAGTCGGGGGCGGTGTACAGGGTCACCGGAAACCGGCGCACCACCTGCTGCAGATCGTAGGGCAGGCCGGCGCCAACGCCGCCACCGGCCGCGGCGCGGGCATTGCCGGTGCTGACGTTGGCCTTGCCCGCGGTCGCGGGCGGAGGCGGTTGGTCGGAGAACGACACCTTGCCGTCCGGGCCCACGATGCGGTAGACCGTCTGCGCCGACGCGCCAAAGCTGGCCAGGGCCAGCAGCGCCAGCACGGCGGTGCTCAACGAGGTCTTCGACAGGGTGGACAGGCGCGGCAAGTACGGCAGGTGCATCTTGGTGGTTTCTCTAGATTGTCAAAGTCAAAAAACTTCAGGCCATGCCTTGATGGCGCAGTAGTGCATCGAGCTTGGGTTCGCGGCCGCGGAAGGCCTTGAACGATTCCATGGCCGGGCGGCTGCCGCCGGCCTCCAGGATGGCCTCGCGGTATTTTCGTCCGGTTTCGATATTTGGCAAGCCGTCGGCACCCGCGGTTTCCTCGAAGGCCGCGTAGGCGTCGGCGCTCAGCACCTCGGCCCATTTGTAGCTGTAGTAGCCGGCCGCATAACCGCCGGCAAAGATGTGGCTGAAGGTGTGGACCGAGCGGTTGAACTCGGGGGCCGGCAGCACCGCCACCTCGGCGCGCACGGTGCGCAGCAGGGCCATGAAGTCGCCGGCCGGGTCGTGTTCGGTGTGCAGCAGCATGTCGAACAGCGAGAACTCGATCTGGCGCAGGGTCTGCAGGCCGCTCTGGAAATTCTTGGCGGCGGTCATCTTGTCGAACAGGGCGCGCGGCAGCGGCGCACCGGTGTCCACGTGCGAGGTCATGTGCTTGAGCACGTCCCATTCCCAGCAGAAGTTTTCCATGAACTGGCTGGGCAGCTCGACCGCGTCCCATTCGACGCCGCTGATGCCCGACACGTCGCGTTCGTTCACCTGCGTGAGCATGTGGTGCAAGCCGTGGCCGAATTCGTGGAACAACGTGGTCACGTCGTCATGCGTGAGCAGCGGCGGCTTGCCGTCGACGCCGCTGGCGAAGTTGCAGACCAACTGCGCGATCGGCGTCTGCAGGCGCTGGTTGTCGGGGCGCAGCCAGCGGGCGCGCACGTCGTCCATCCAGGCGCCACCGCGTTTGCCGGTGCGGGCGGCCGGGTCGAGGTAGAACTGGCCGACGAGCTGGGGCGCCTGGTTCGCAGCCTTGTCCAGGTTCGTGCGTTCGATGCGGTAGAACTCCACCGAGGGGGCCCAGACCGGCGCCGCGTCCTTGCGGATCGACACCTCGAACAGGGTTTCGATGATCTTGAACAGGCCGGCCAGCACCTTGGGCGCGGTGAAATACTGCTTCACCTCTTGTTCGCTGAAGGCGTAGCGTGCTTCCTTGAGCTTTTCGCCCACATAGGCCCAGTCCCAGGGCTGCGGATCGGCCAGGCCGAGTTGGCTGGACGCAAACTCGCGCAGGTCGGCCACGTCTTTCAAGGCATAGGGGCGCGCGCGCGTGCCGAGGTCGCGCAGGAAGCTGATGACTTGTTCGGGTGAGTCGGCCATCTTGGGCACGACCGAGATTTCGCCGAAGTTGCGGTAGCCGAGCAGTTGCGCCTCTTCGCGGCGCAGGGCGAGGATTTCGCGGATCAGTTCGGTGTTGTCGTACTGCAGCGCGTCGGCCGGGGCCTGGTCGGAGGCGCGGGTGACGTAGGCGCGGTACAGTTTTTCGCGCAACACGCTACTGTGGGCAAACTGCATCACCGGCAGGTAACACGGCATCTTCAGCGTGAGCTTGAAGCCTTCCTTGCCCTCGGTCTTGGCCGCGGCCTGCGCGGTGGAGACCACGTCTTCGGGCACACCGACCAGCTCGCCGGCGCTGGCGTAGTAGGCGAAGGCATCGGTCGCGTCGAGCGCGTTTTCACTGTACTTTTGGCTCAGCTCGGCCTGGCGTTCCTGGATCTTGGCGAAGCGTTCCTTGGCCTCGCCGGTGAGCTCGGCGCCGCTGAGCACGAAGTTGCGCACGGCGTTGCTGTGGGCGCGGCGCTGTTCGGTGTTGAGCGTGGCCGGGTCGATGGCCTTGTATTTGGCGTAGAGGCGCTCGTCGGCGCCCAGGCGGGTCCAGAACTCGGTGATCACCGGCAGCGCGGCGTTGTAGGCGGCGCGCAGTTCCGGGGTGTCGGCCACGCTGTTCAGGTGGCTCACGGCGCCCCAGGCGCGGCTCAGTTCTTCGGTGGCCACGTCGAGCGTGGCGGCGATGGCGTTCCACTGGGCCGGAAAGTCCGGCTGCGTCACCGTCTCCAGCGCGGTGCTGGCGCGCGCCAGCAAGATGTCCATGGCCGGGGCCACATGCTCGGGCAGGATGCGGTCGAACAGCGGGAGGTCGGTGAAGTCGAGAAGTGGATTGTTCATGGCATTCATCTGGCGGCTAGGCTGGCGGGTTCAAGAGGGCAACGGCATCCACAGTATCAGGCGCCGGCGTTTTCGGCGGCGGTGAGGGTATTGACCAGCAGCATGGCGCGCGTCATGGGCCCCACGCCGCCCGGCACCGGGGTGATCCAGCTCGCCACCTGCTGCACGCCGGCAAAGTCCACGTCGCCGCAGAGCTTGCCTTCATCGTTGCGGTTCATGCCGACGTCGATCACCACCGCGCCGGGTTTGACCATGTCGGCGGTGAGCACATTGCGCTTGCCGACGGCGGCCACGATCACGTCGGCCTGCAGTGTCATGGCCTTGAGGTCGGGCGTGGCGCTGTGGCAGATCGTGACCGTGGCGTTCTGCTGCAGCAGCATCAGCGCCATGGGTTTGCCGACGATGTTGCTGCGGCCGATGACCACCGCGTGTTTGCCGCGCAGGCTGTAGCCGATGGATTCGAGCATCTTTAGGCAGCCATGTGGCGTGCAAGGCCAGAAGCCAGGCTGGCCGACCATCAGCGCACCTGCGCTGGCCACGTGGAAGCCGTCCACGTCCTTGGCCGGGGAGATGGCCTCGATGACCTTGTGGCTGTCCATGTGTTTGGGCAGCGGCAGTTGCACCAGGATGCCGTGCACCAGCGGGTCGTTGTTGAGGGCTTCGATGCGCGCCAGCAGCTCGGCCTCGGGCAGGGTGGCGGGGTAGCGCTCAAGCTGGGCGTCCAGGCCGGTTTGCTGGCTGTCGTTGACCTTGTGCTTCACATACACCTGGCTGGCCGGGTCTTCGCCCACCAGCACAACGACCAGTTTGGGGGCGATGCCGCGGGCTTTCAGCGCTGCGGTACGGCCGGCGACTTCGGTGCGGATTTTCTGGGCGAGGGCGTTGCCGTCGATGAGTTGGGCGGTCATGGCGAAATGAAACTGATATTGAAGTAAAAACGCCCGCTGGCCAAGGCAAGACGGGCGTGGGGTGTTATTGAACTGGTAGCGTCAGGATTTGGGCGCCTGTTGTCCGAGGGCGATCTTCAGCAGGTCGGCCACGGTGTTGGCATTGAGCTTTTCCATGATGTTGGCGCGGTGCGCCTCCACCGTCTTGATGCTGATGCCCAGGTCGTCGGCGATCTGCTTGTTCAGGCGGCCGGCGACGATGCGTTCCAGCACCTGCGTCTCGCGCGAGGTGAGCTTGGACAGCAGCGCGCCGCGGCTGGCGGCCTGCTGGTGGTCGGTGAAGGTGCTCTTGGCGTGGTCGAGCATGCGCTCGACCAGGGCCACCAGCTCTTCTTCCTTGAAGGGTTTCTGGATGAAGTCCATCGCACCTTTTTTCATGGTGTCCACCGCCATCGGCACGTCACCGTGGCCGGTGATGAACACGACGGGCAGCGGCGACTTGCGCTCGATCAGCCGGTCTTGCAGTTCCAGCCCGGTCATGCCGGCCATGCGGATGTCGACGATCAGGCAGGCCACCTCGCGCTGGTCGTAGCGGCTCAAAAAGGACTCGGCCGAGTCGAAGCAGCGGACGCGGTAGTCCTTGCCCTCGAGTAGCCATTGCAGCGAATCGCGCACGGCCTCATCGTCGTCCACCACGTAGACGGTGCCCTTTTTTGGAATCAAACTCATGCAGTCACTCCGGAGTCTTTAGGAAAATCTTTAAGGGAATTCGCTGGGTTGGCGCCCTCGTTCGCGGCCGGTTGAACGGTCGTGTGGGGAGTTGTGCTCGTCAGTGCCAAAGCGGGTTTTGCCAACGGTATCCAGAATGTGAAGCGGCAGCCTGTGCCTTCGCTTCCATTGTAGAGGTTCTCTGCCTGCATCCGGCCCATGTGCGACTCGACGATGCTGCGGCACAGGTTCAGGCCGATGCCCATGCCTTCGGGCTTGGTGGTGAAGAAGGCCTCGAACAGCCGTTCCTTCACCTCGGGCGCCAGGCCCCGGCCGGTGTCGGTCACCGAAAATTCGATGCCGGCCTTGTCCTGCTCCATCTTGGGCAGCACGCGCAGTTCGATGTTGCGGTTGGCCGTGGGGCGCTCGGCCAGGTCGATGGCTTCGGCGGCGTTGCGCAGCAGGTTCACCAGCACCTGCTCGATCAGGATCGGGTCGACCAGCAGGCGCGGCAGCCGTGCGGCCACATAGTGGCTGAGCCGCACATTGCGCCGGCGCAGCTCGATGTTGGCCAGCTCCACGGCTTCGAAGACCATGCTCTCCACGTCGGCCAGGCTGCGGTTGGGCTCGCTGCGCTTCACGAAGGACTGGATGCGCTGGATGATCTGGCCCGCGCGCTGCGCCTGGCGCGCGGTTTTCTCGAGCGCGGCGATCAGGTCCGCCTCGGCGATGCCCGAGCCGTTGACGCGCGAGATGATGCCGTTGCAGTAGTTGCTGATGGCGGCCAGCGGCTGGTTCAGCTCATGGGCCACGCTGGAGGCCATCTCGCCCATGGTGATGAGCCGGCTGGAGCTTTGTGCGCGCTCGGTCTGGGCTGCGTATTGCTCTTCGGCGCGGCGGCGCGGCGTGATGTCGGTGGCGATCACCATCTGCACCAGCCGGCCGTCCACCCAGCTCAGGTAACGCGAACGCACCTCGAGCCATTTGCCCAGGGCTGGCGCGTAGATCTCGGCGCTTTCGACCTCGGTGCTGGTGACGCTGTCGGTGGGCAGGCCGGCGAAGGAATCGACGTCGTCCAGCGCCTCGTCGTTGTCGGGGCTGGCCGGCATGCCGGCCTGGGCCACGAGTTCTTCGTGCCCGTCGGTCTGCACGCCGAACCAGAGCCGGTACAGCTTGTTGGCGAACAGCAGTTCATGGCTGTTGATCGGCGCCACCGACACCGAGGCGTCCAGCGCCTCCAGCACGGTGGTGAAGCGTTCGTACGAGGCCGAGAGCTGCTCGCGGATGCGGTTGGGCTCGGTGATGTCGGTCATCGAAGTCATCCAGCCGGTTTGTTTGCCCACCGCGTCGATCAGCGGCGACACGTAAAGCCTGGCGTCGAAGATGGAGCCGTCGCGCCGCTTCACCCGCACCTGGAAGCCGGCGGGCGTGGAGCGGCCATTGAGTTCGTCCTCGAGCCGGGCCACCAGGTAGTCGCGGTCTTCCTCGGGCCAGTAGACGAAGGGGGCGGTCTTGCCGATCAGCTCGGCCTCGTTCCAGCCGGTCATCTGGCAGAACGCGGCGTTCACGTAGCTGATGCGGCCCTGCAGGTCGAGCGCGCGCATGCCGGTCAGCATCGAGTTTTCCATCGCGCGGCGGAAATTGGTTTCGGCGACAAGGGCTTGTTGCGCCTGCAATCTGCGTCGCGTGTGGCGCCAGTTGCCGATCAGCATCCAGGCGGTGAGCACGCTCAGGGCGCCGACCAGCCAGAACAGGCCGCTGCCGATCACGCCCTGCGAGGTGCGGTAGGCCTGGGCGCGCAGCACCAGCCCGTTGCCCACCGGCGAGACCGGCACCTCGTAGGCCTCGGCCTGGCTCGACCAGGGCATGAAGCGGCTGCCGACCGGGCGGATCGGCAGGGCGTTGCCGGCCAGCACACGGCCGTTGCCATTGAGCAGCGACACCGCGTATTTGGCCTGCACCTCGGACGGCACGCCGTAGCGCAACAGGCCTTCGTTGGAATATTCGGCCAGCAGCACGCCCGAGAAGCGGCCGCGGTCGCTCAGCGGGATGTGCAGCTGCAGCAGGGCGACGGTGTCGTTGCCGGCGGGCTGGGCATAGACCGGCTGCTGCAGGTCGCGGGCGAGGCTGAAGGTGCTTTCGGTGTCGCCGCCGGGGCGCAGCACCTGGTCGGGCAGGCGCGCCTGCGCGGGCGGCAGGCTGGGCGCGGAGTAGGCGGACAGGGTGCGGCGGCGCTCGTCGATCCAGCTCACCGTCTGCACTTCGGGGTATTGCGCCACCAGCGACTCGGCGCGGCTCACGAACTCTTGCGCGTCGACTTCTTCGTTGGAGATGTCGCGGCCGATGCGCATCAGCTGTTCCTGGCGCTCCAGCAGCCGCAGGCGGATCTGCTGCTGCGTGTATTCCACGTCGCGCTTCACGGCTTCCTGCTCGCGTTCGATTTCCTGCAGCCGCAGGTACATGAACGAAGAGCCGATGGCGGCAAAGAACAGCAGCACCGCGATCAGCGGCGCCAGCATGGCGTAGCGGTCCTGGCGGTGCGGCGTCTGTCGGCCCCACCAGCGACGCCACCAGTTACCGCGCTTTGGGGGCGGGTGCGTGGGTGTGAGGGGCGAGGGGCGCGTTGGCATATCGGGAGTGTAGGGGAGGCATGCCCGATTCATTGCAATAAACGGGCGGATTCTGCGTAGTTCTCCGGATGTGAAAAATCATAATATGAAATCAATACTCGCATCTTGAAATTGCCAGGCAATTATGAGAAACTAATTGCGTCAGCCTTAAAACTGCGCCTTCACCCTTCAAAATAACGTCACCAACAAGGAGACAAAGCATGTCAGCATTACCTGAAAACAGAGGCTCGGCCGCGAATGACGCGGACAGCCAGGAAACCCGCGAGTGGATGGATGCCTTGTCCGCCGTGATCGAAAGTGAAGGCCCGGAGCGCGCCCACTTTCTGCTCGAGCAGCTGCTGGAACATGCGCGCGAACAAAGCATCGACATGCCTTTTTCCGCGACCACCGGTTATGTCAACACCATCGCCACCGACAAGGAAGAGCGTTCCCCCGGCAATCTGGAAATGGAAGAGCGCCTGCGCGCCTACATGCGCTGGAACGCCATGGCCATGGTGGTCAAGGCCAACCGCCTGCACCCCGCCGACGGCGGTGACCTCGGCGGCCACATCGGCTCCTTTGCCTCGCTGGCCAGCATGTTCGGCGCCGGCTTCAACCATTTCTGGCACGCCGAGAGTGAAAACCACGGCGGCGACTGCCTCTACATCCAGGGCCACGTGTCGCCCGGCGTTTACGCCCGCGCCTACCTCGAAGGCCGCCTGACCGAAGAGCAACTGCTGCACTTCCGCCAGGAAGTCGACGGCAAGGGCCTGTCGAGCTACCCGCATCCGAAGCTGATGCCCGAGTTCTGGCAGTTCCCCACGGTGTCCATGGGCCTGGGCCCGCTGATGGCCATCTACCAGGCGCGGTTTCTTAAATACCTGCACGCCCGCGGCATTGCCAACACCGAAAACCGCAAGGTCTGGGTGTTCTGCGGCGACGGCGAAATGGACGAAGTCGAGTCCATGGGCGCCATCGGCCTGGCCGCCCGCGAAAAGCTCGACAACCTGGTCTTCGTCATCAACTGCAACCTGCAGCGCCTGGACGGCCCGGTGCGCGGCAACGGCAAGATCATCCAGGAACTCGAAGGCGAATTCCGCGGTGCCGGCTGGAACGTCATCAAGCTGATCTGGGGCAAGGAGTGGGACCCGCTGCTGGCGCGCGACAAGGACGGCGCGCTGCGCAAGATCATGATGGACACGCTGGACGGCGACTACCAGGCCATGAAGGCCAATGATGGCGCCTTCGTCCGCAAGAATTTCTTCGGCAAGGATCCGCGCACGCTGGAGATGGTCGCCAAGATGAGCGACGACGACATCTGGAACCTGCGCCGCGGCGGCCACGACTCGCAGAAGGTCTACGCGGCCTTCCACGCCGCTGTGAACCACAAGGACCAACCCTCGGTGCTGCTGATCAAGACCGTCAAGGGCTTCGGCATGGGCAAGATCGGTGAAGGCAAGAACAACGTCCACCAGACCAAAAAGCTGGCCGACGAAGACATCAAGGCCTTCCGCGACCGCTTCAACATCCCGATCCCGGACAGCCAGATCGCCGACATCCCGTTCTACAAGCCGGCCGACGACACCCCGGAGATGAAGTACCTGCACGAGCGCCGCAAGGCCCTCGGCGGCTACCTGCCGCACCGCCGCACCAAGGCCGACGAAAGCTTCACCGTGCCGTCGCTGGACACCTTCAAGTCGGTGATCGACCCCACGCCCGAAGGCCGTGAGATCTCCACCACGCAAGCCTACGTGCGTTTCCTCACGCAACTGCTGCGCGACCAGGCCCTGGGTCCGCGCGTGGTGCCGATTCTGGTGGACGAAGCCCGTACCTTCGGTATGGAAGGCTTGTTCCGCCAGGTGGGCATCTACAACCCCGCGGGCCAGCAGTACACCCCGGTCGACAAGGACCAGGTCATGTACTACAAGGAAGACAAGGCCGGCCAGATCCTGCAGGAAGGCATCAACGAAGCCGGCGGCATGAGCAGCTGGATCGCCGCGGCCACCAGCTACAGCACCAGCAACCGCATCATGGTGCCGTTCTACGTGTACTACTCGATGTTCGGCTTCCAGCGCATCGGCGACCTGGCCTGGGCGGCCGGCGACATGCAGGCGCGCGGCTTCCTGCTGGGCGGCACCTCGGGCCGCACCACGCTCAACGGCGAAGGCCTGCAGCACGAAGACGGCCACAGCCACATCCTGGCCAACACCATTCCGAACTGCGTGAGCTACGACCCGACCTTCGCGCATGAAGTCGGCGTGATCCTGCACCACGGTTTGAAGCGCATGGTGGAAAAGCAGGACAACGTCTTCTACTACCTGACGCTGCTCAACGAAAACTACGCCATGCCCGGCCTCACCGCCGGCACCGAAGAACAGATCATCAAGGGCATGTACCTGTGCAAGCCGGGTGGCAAGCAAAAGACCCGCGTGCAGCTGCTCGGCTCGGGCACCATCCTGCGTGAATCGATTGCCGCGCAGGAACTGCTGGCCAGCGAGTGGGATGTCGCCGCCGACGTCTGGAGCTGCCCAAGCTTCAACGAACTGACCCGCGACGGCCAGGACGCCGACCGCTTCAACCTGCTGCATCCGCTGGAGACGCCGCGTGTGCCCTTCGTGACGCAGCAGCTCGCGAAGAGCAGCGGCCCGGTGGTTGCCTCCACCGACTACATGAAGGCCTACACCGAGCAGATCCGCCCGTACATGCCCAAGGGCCGCACCTACAAGGCGCTCGGCACCGACGGTTTCGGCCGCAGTGATTTCCGCAGCAAGCTGCGCGAGCACTTCGAAATCAACCGCCACTACATCGTGGTGGCCGCGTTGAAGGCCTTGTCGGAAGACGGCACGGTGCCAGTGGCCAAGGTGGCCGAGGCGATTGCGAAGTACGGCATCAAGGCCGACAAGATCAACCCGCTCTACGCGTAAGCGAAAAAAGCCTCGATGGACGGCGCCGTTCCCATGCGGTGCCGTTTTCCCCTGTTCCTGGAGACAAAACATGGCATTGATTGAAATTAACGTCCCCGACATCGGCGACTTCGACGAGGTGACCGTCATCGAATTGCTGGTCAAGCCCGGCGACACCGTGAAGGCCGAGCAGTCGCTGATCACGGTGGAGAGCGACAAGGCCTCGATGGAGATTCCGTCGTCTGCCGCCGGCGTGGTGAAAGAGGTCAAGGTCAAGCTTGGCGACAAGGTCAAGCAAGGCTCGCTGGTGGTGATGCTGGAAGCCGAGGGCGCCGCCGCCGCTGCGCCGGCCGCAGCCGCCCCGGCACCTGCGGCCGCTGCTCCGGCACCAGCCGCTGCCGCGCCCGCGCCGAGCCCGGCGCCTGCCGCGGCCAGTGGTCCTGTGGAAGTGCGCGTGCCCGACATCGGCGACTTCAAGGACGTGACCGTCATCGAAGTGATGGTCAAGCCCGGCGATGCGGTCAAGGTCGAACAATCGCTGATCACGGTGGAGTCCGACAAGGCCTCGATGGAGATTCCCTCGTCGGCCGCCGGTGTGCTCAAAGAGCTGAAGGTCAAGATCGGCGACAAGGTCAACATCGGTGACTTGCTGGCCGTGCTCGAAGGTGTGGCGGGCGCCGCGCCTGCGGCCTCCCCAGCCCCCGTTCGGGCTGCGCCTGTCGAAGCCCCGGCGCCAGCCGCGGCCGCTGCAGGTGCCACGGGGGCCGCTTCGACAAGCTCAGCGCGAACGGAGGTCGCCCACAACCCAACGACGGCGCCGACCGGCCAACTGCCGCACGCTTCGCCTTCGGTGCGCAAGTTCGCCCGCGAACTCGGCGTGCCGCTCGAAGAGCTCAAGGGCAGCGGGCCCAAGGGCCGCATCACCGAGTCCGACATCCAGTCCTTCACCAAGTCGGTGATGGCTGGCACGGCGCAGACCAAGGCCCAGGCTGCGAATGCACCCAAGGCCGCGGCCGGCGGCGGCGAGGCGCTCGGGCTGCTGCCATGGCCCAAGGTCGATTTCACCAAGTTCGGCGAAATCGAGCGCAAGGACATGTCGCGCATCAAGAAGATCAGCGGCGCCAACCTGCACCGCAACTGGGTCATCATCCCGCACGTCACCAACCATGACGACTGCGACATCACCGAGCTCGAAGCCTTCCGCGTCAGCATGAACAAGGAAAACGAGAAGGCCGGCGTGAAGCTGACCATGCTCGCCTTCATGATCAAGGCCAGCGTGGCCGCACTGAAGAAGTTCCCCGAGTTCAACAGCTCGCTCGACGGCGAACAGCTGGTGCTGAAGAAGTACTACAACATCGGCTTCGCGGCCGACACGCCGAACGGCCTCGTAGTGCCCGTCATCAAGGACGCAGACAAGAAGGGCGTGATCCAGATCAGCACCGAGATGGGCGAACTGGCCAAGAAGGCCCGCGACGGCAAGCTCGGCCCGGCCGACATGAGCGGCGCCTGTTTCACCATCTCCAGCCTGGGCGGCATCGGTGGGCGTTATTTCACGCCGATCATCAACGCGCCCGAAGTGGCGATCATGGGCGTGTGCAAGAGCCAGATCGAGCCCAAGTGGGACGGCAAGGCCTTCGTGCCCAAGCTGATGCTGCCGCTGTCGCTGAGCTGGGACCACCGCGTCATCGATGGCGCCGCTGCCGCACGCTTCAACGCGTTCTTCGGCCAGGTGCTCACCGACTTCCGCCGGGTTCTGCTGTAAATGACCACGGTCGTTGTCGTCAAGAAAGCAGGTCAGGTGGCGATTGCCGCCGACACGCTGGTGACCTTTGGCGACACCCGCCTGGGGCACCGCTTCGAGGACAACAGCAAGATCTTCAAGGTCGACGGCACGGGCGGGCCGAGCTATGTCGGCATGGCCGGCACGGTGGCGCATTTCCCGGTGCTGCGCAAGGCCATGACGGCCTTGCCCAAGGACCAGGTGCGCCTGGGCAGCAAGGACGAGGTGTTCGAAACCTTCTCCAGGCTGCACGCCGTGCTGAAGGAAAACTATTTCCTGCAGACCAAGGAAGACGACAACGACCCGTACGAGTCGAGCCAGTTCACCGTGGTGGTGGCCAATGCCAGTGGCATCTATGGGCTGTACAGCTACCGCGAGGTGTTCGAGTTCAAGGAGTTCTGGGGCATCGGCTCGGGCCGCAGCTTCGCGCTCGGCGCCTTGCACGCCTCGTGGAATTCGGCGAAGAGCGCACGCGAGCTGGCGGTGCAAAGCGTGAACACGGCCTGCGAGTTCGACAAGAACTCGGCCGGCCCGGTGGAAGTATTCACCCTCAAACTGAAGAAATAAATTCCATTTCTAAATCAACCGTGCACTTTGTCGACTTCGCTTGTCGTACGCCTGTACTGCCTGCGCTTCGTCTTCGCGTTCACGGCTGATTGAGAAATGGAATAAGCAAACAAGGAGATCAATATGGCAGCCGTAGAAATCAAGGTTCCCGACATCGGCGATTTCGCCGAAGTCACCGTCATCGAGTTGCTGGTCAAGGTGGGCGATACCATCAAGCCCGAGCAGTCGCTGATCACCGTGGAGAGCGACAAGGCCTCCATGGAAATCCCGGCCTCGCAAGGCGGCGTGGTCACCGCGCTCAAGGTGGCGCTGGGCGACAAGGTCAAGGAAGGCTCGGTGGTGCTGACGGTCGAAGCCGCCGGCGCGGTTGCCGCGCCCGCTGCCGAGGCCAAGCCCGCGGCGGCTGCACCGGCCCCCACGGCTGCGGCCGCGCCGGCCCCGGTGGCCGCCAGCTTTGGCGGCACTGCCGATCTCGAATGCGACGTGGTGGTGCTCGGCGGTGGCCCCGGCGGTTATTCCGCTGCGTTCCGCGCGGCCGACCTGGGCCTGAAGGTGATGGTGGTCGAGCGTTATGCCACCCTGGGTGGCGTTTGCCTGAACGTGGGCTGCATTCCGTCCAAGGCGCTGCTGCACGTGGCCTCGGTGATGGACGAAGTCAGCCACATGGCCGACCTGGGCGTGGACTTCGGTGCGCCCACGGTGGACATCAACAAGCTGCGCACGCACAAGGAAAAGGTCATCGGCAAGCTGACCGGCGGCCTGGCCGCGATGGCCAAGATGCGCAAGGTCGGTATCGTGCGCGGGGTGGGCTCGTTCGTCGGTGCCAACCACCTGCAGGTCGCGGAGACCACCGGCAAGGAAGGCCAGGAGCAGACCGGCAAGACCTTCACCATCGCCTTCAAGAACGCCATCATCGCCGCGGGTTCACAAGCCGTGCGCCTGCCCTTCATGCCGGAAGACCCGCGCGTGGTGGACAGTACCGGCGCACTGGCGCTGAAAGATGTACCCAAGCGCATGCTGATCCTCGGCGGCGGCATCATCGGCCTGGAGATGGGCACCGTCTACAGCACGCTGGGGGCGCGCCTGGACGTGGTGGAAATGCTCGACGGCCTGATGCAGGGGGCAGACCGCGACCTGGTCAAGATCTGGCAGAAGATGAACGCGCCGCGTTTCGACAACATCATGCTCAAGACCAAGACCGTCTCCGCACGTGCCTTGCCCGAAGGCATCGAGGTTACGTTTGCATCGGCCGAAGAAGGCGGCACCGCACCCGCGCCGCAGGTCTACGACCTGGTGCTGCAGGCCGTGGGCCGCACCCCCAACGGCAAGAAGATCGCCGCTGAAAAAGCCGGCGTGGCCGTGACCGACCGCGGCTTCATCAACGTCGACATCCAGATGCGCACCAATGTGCCGCACATCTTCGCCATCGGCGACATCGTCGGCCAGCCGATGCTGGCGCACAAGGCGGTGCACGAAGCCCACGTGGCGGCCGAAGTCATCGCCGGTGAACTGCAGGGCAACAAGGAATTGGCAGCCGCCGCCTTCAACGCCCGTGTCATCCCCAGCGTGGCCTACACCGACCCCGAAGTGGCCTGGGTCGGCCTCACCGAAGACCAGGCCAAGGCCCAGGGCATCAAGGTCAAGAAGGGCCTGTTCCCCTGGAACGCCTCCGGCCGCGCCATCGCCAACGGCCGCGACGAAGGTGTCACCAAGCTGCTGTTCGACGACTCCCCCGAAGCCCATGGCCACGGCAAGATCCTCGGCGGTGGCATGGTCGGCACCCACGCCGGCGACATGATCGGCGAAGTGGCCCTGGCCATCGAGATGGGCGCGGACGCGGTGGACATCGGCAAGACGATCCACCCGCACCCGACGCTGGGCGAAAGCATCGGCATGGCGGCCGAGATTGCGCACGGCAGCTGCACGGACGTGCCGCCGGCGCGGAAGTAAGCTGCGGCAGCAATAGCCGGTACTCGGTCGCAGGCCGCGCAGCCTTTTCTGGGGTGCGCGGCCTTTTTATTGCTTGGTCTTGATCGCCCTTTGGGAACTTGGCGTGCAGCTTGGCAAAAAGCTTGGCATGAATTGGTTTTTGTTATTTAAATCAAATGTTTACAACGTTTTCGAAGTTGGCAAAATGAGCCTGCGGCTGGCTTCAGCTTGTCCCGGATCCGCGAGCCAGCGTCGGTTCGCCGTTCGGTATATTCCCTAGTTGTATAAGTCGAAACAACGGTGCCAAGTGCTCCTGTTCCATTGCCAAAGCCAGGCCAGAAGATGTCCCAGCCATTGAAACTCCCCGAGGTCCAGCCTGACTGGACCCGTGCGTCCGCCAAGGGGGATGCCGAAAACCCCTGGCGCATCGCGCTGGAGGCCACCGGCGCCGGCGTATGGGATTGGGACTTGCGCACCGGCTTGCAGCATCATTCTCGGCGCTGGGAGGAAATGCTGGGTTATGACGGCGACGTCGATGTCGACGGTGGTTACAACGAGTTCATGAGCCTGGTGTATCCCGACGACGTGCCGGTGCTGCAGGCGGCGGTGGCGGCCTGCCTCGATGGTTCGGCGCCGGGTTTTACCGCCGACGTGCGCCTGCGCCACAAGAACGGGTCGTGGATCTGGATCGCCTCGCGGGCCACGGTGGTGGAGCGCGATGCCGATGGCAAGCCGCTGCGGCTGATCGGCAGCCACACCGACGTCACCGACCGCAAGCAGGCGCAGATGGCGGTGCAGGACACGGAAAACCGCTGGCGCCTGGCGCTGGAGAGCACCGGCGACGGCGTCTGGGACTGGCACATCCAGACCGGCGTCGAATATTTCTCCAAGCGGCTGCTCGAGATCTACGGTTTCGCCGAAGGCGAGATGGCCGACCTCGCGGAGGAGCTGGACCGTCGCACCCACCCCGACGACAGGGCCCAGATGGAGCGCGACCGCCAGGCGCATTTCGACGGCCTGACCACCACCTATGCCAATGAACACCGCGTGATGTGCAAGGACGGCAGCTGGAAATGGGTGCTGAGCCGGGGCATGCTGATCAGCCGCGACGCCGAGGGCCAGCCGTCGCGCATGATCGGCACCCACACCGACATCGCCGACCGCAAGGCCTCGGAGGTGCTGATCTGGCAGCAGGCCTTCTTCGACACGCTCACCGGCCTGCCGAACCGCCGCATGTTCCGCGACCGGCTGGAGCAGGAGATCAAGCGCTGCAAGCGCGATGCGCAGCAGTTCGCCATCCTGTTCATCGACCTCGACCATTTCAAGGAAGTCAACGACACGCTGGGCCATGACAACGGCGACCTGCTGCTGGTGGAAGCCGGCCGGCGCATCCAGGCCTGCCTGCGCGAACTCGACACCGTGGCCCGCATGGGGGGCGACGAGTTCACCGTGATCCTGACCGAGGTCAACGACGGCCGCCGCCTCGAGCCCACGCTGCAGAAGATCCTGCGCGCACTGGAGCGGGTGTTTCAGCTCGGCGACGAACAGGTCTTCGTCTCGGCCAGCATCGGCATCACGTTGTATCCGATCGATGCGCAGGAGATCGACGGCCTGTTCAAGAACGCCGACCAGGCGCTTTACGTGGCCAAGGGGGCAGGGCGCAACCGCTACAGTTTCTTCACCGCCTCGCTGCAGGAAGCGGCACAGATGCGGGCACGGCTGGCCAGCGACCTGCGCCACGGCCTGAAGGAACGGCAGTTCAGGGTGGTCTACCAGCCGATCGTCGAACTCGCCACCGGCTTGGTGCACAAGGCGGAAGCCTTGATCCGCTGGCTGCATCCCACGCGCGGGCTGGTGAGCCCGGCGCATTTCATCCCGATTGCCGAGTCGAGCGGGCTGATCGCGGAGATCGGCGACTGGGTGTTCCAGCAGGCGGCGCAGCAGGTGCGGGCCTGGCGTGAAACCCTGCACCCCGATTTCCAGATTAGCGTGAACAAGTCGCCGGCGCAGTTCCACCACGAAGGCGAGGGCCGCACCCCCTGGGCCGGCCAACTCGCCGCGATGGGGCTGCCGGGGCGCAGCATCGTGGTGGAGATCACCGAGGGCCTGCTGCTCGACACCAGCCGGCGCGTCATCGACAACCTGCTGGAGCTCGGCGACGCGGGCATCGAAGTCTCGCTCGACGACTTCGGCACCGGTTATTCCTCGCTGTCGTACCTGCAGAAATTCGACATCGACTTCATCAAGATCGACCAGTCCTTCGTGCGGCACCTGATTCCGGCCTCCACCGACCTGGCCTTGTGCAAGGCCATCATCCTGATGGCGCACGAGCTCGGCATCAAGGTGGTGGCCGAAGGTGTCGAGACCGCGCAGCAACGCGATCTGCTGGCCGAGGCCGGCTGCGACTATGCCCAGGGCTACCTGTTTGCCCGGCCGCTGTCGGCCGCGGACTTCGAGGCCTTCATCGCAAAGGCCAACCCCTTGCACTTCGGCTGATCAGGCTCTTCGCTGGGGCATGGTCTGCGACACTCGGCTGCATGGAAGACGCCTACGCCGCCCGACTCTGCCGGCCTTGAAGCTGGTCACCAACGCGTGCCTCTCTGCACCACGGCAACGGGCTCATTCGATCTATTTGCGGCCGCCGACTCGCAAATCATGCCACTGGTGGCCGTTTCGTCGACTAACATCGGCCCGGGTGGTTTTACCCTGGCAATCCAACGTGCATGGGTGAGAGCCGCTCGCGTATTGCATCGTACGGAGCTGGGTCAATGACTGCCGAAGACAGCGATGCCGGGCTGCGCGCCGCGGTGCAGGACTGGCGGGAGCGGCTGCTTCTCCTGACCGCATCGAGGCGACTATGAAGGGCGAACATGGGTATTCGGTTTTCATTTCCGGGTTCCAGGCGGTGGTCCTGGTGGATGCTGCGTTTGCTGGGTGTGGCCGTGCTCGCCGCGGCGGCCGGGGCGTCGTCGGCCTGGGCCCAGGGCGCTTGCAAGCGCCTGGTGGCAACCGGTAACCCGGAGTACCCACCATACCTGTGGCGCGACGCCGCCGATGAAACCCACCTCGCAGGCGCCAACGCCAGCCTGATGCAACTGGTTGCGCAGGAGATCGGCATTCCGATCGAGGTGCGCTACGCCGGCTCATGGGCACGGGTGCAGGAGGAGGCCCGCCTCGGGCGCGTCGACCTGATTGCCGGCGCATTCTTCACGGTCGAGCGGCTCGACTACATGGATTACGTGTATCCGCCGTTCCGCGAGACCCGCTCGGTGGTCTGGGAGCGCCAGGGGGCACCGCTCAAGTACCGGCAATGGGCCGATCTCAAGGGACGTGCCGGTGTGACCGTCATCAACAACAGTTTTGGCGAGGAGTTCGACCGCTTCGCCCGCAGCAGCCTGAAGATCGCCACGGTGCCGAGTCTGGAGCAGGCGCTGAAGATGCTGCAGCTCGGCCGGGTGGACTACCTGGTCTACGAGGAAGACCCGGCCACGGCCTACATCGCCAAGCTGGGCGTGGAAGGGCTGGCGGCGGTCAACCCTTCGGTGAGCAATGAACGCCTGTACCTCACGCTGTCGCACAAGTCGCCGTGCAACACCCCCGAGGTGCGCGCCGCGCTGGCCAAGGCCATGTACAAGCTGGCCCGAGAGAACACGATGAAGAAGCTGGTCGATGCCGGCATCCAGCTCTGGCGCACCCGGTAGGCCAGGCAGCTTCGCGCCAATTTCCCCAGAGGACGCAGTGCTGAAATTTTCGCTCAGACAAATCATGACGCTGGGCGTGGCGCTCGGCATCACGTTGCCGGCGCTGGTGTTGGGTGGTTTGGTCCTGACGGAGCGCCGTGAGAGAGATTTTGCCTTGCGCGTCCAGGAACCGCTGGCGCAATACACGCAGCTGCTTTCGAGTGCGATGGCCATGCCGATCTGGAACGTCGACAAGGCTGTGGCCACACAGCTCATCGGTTCGGTGATGCGCAACCCGGACGTGGTCGAAGTCACGGTGCTGGACGAGTTCGGCAAGGTCTTCGTCTCCGGCGCGGAGGCATCGCGCCAGACGTCGACGGTGCTGCGCCAGCAGCGCAGCATCGTGATGGAAGGCCGCACCATCGGCACGGTGACGGTGGCGCTCAGCACCTACCGCATGGCGCAGCAGTGGTGGGGCGACTTCGTGCAGCTGGGCCTGGCCTTGCTGGCGCAGGTGGGCATCTCTTTCCTGCTGGTGTTCCTGCTGGTGGAGCGGCGCGTGGTGCGCCCGCTCTACAAGCTGCAGATGGCCACCGCCAAGCTCGCGCGCGGCGAACTCGACCAGTCGCTGGACTGGCACCGCCGCGACGAGATCGGCAGCCTCGCCCACAGCCTGGACCTGATGCGCACGGCGCTTGGCAGCCTGATCGCGGAGCGCGATGCCAAGAATGCCGACCTGCGCCAGGAGCTGCATGACCGCCTGCAGGCCGAGGAGGCGCTGCGTTTCACCGACGCCAAGTTCAAGGCGATCTTTCACGCCTCGCCCTTGGCCATGACGGTGTCGCGCCATGCGCCCGGGCACCCGATCGTCGACATCAACGACGCCGGCCTGCGCCAGTTCGGGCTGCGGCGCGAGGCGCTGATCGGCCAGGGCCACGGCGTGTTGTGGCGGTGGCCACGTGACCAGGCCCATGTGCTGGAGGTTATCGAACACACCGGTCACATCGAGGATTTCGAGGCCTGGCTGTGCCGCGGCAATGACAAAGACGATGCCATCCTGTGCGAGATATCGGGCCGCCTGATCGACCTGGGCAGCGAGCAGTTGATCATCCTGGTGCTGGAGGACGTGACCGAGCGCAAGCGCGCCGCCGAGATGATCTGGAACCAGGCCAACTTCGACCGCCTCACCGGCCTGCCGAACCGTCACCTGTTCCAGGACCGGCTCGAGCAGGAGATGGCCTCGGCCGCGCGCGAAGGCCGAACGCTGGCACTGGTGTTCTTCGATCTCGACCTGTTCAAGGAAGTCAATGACACCCTGGGCCATGAAATGGGCGACAACCTGCTGCAGGAGGCCGCGCGTCGGCTGCGTGTGGGCGTGCGGCAGAACGACCTGGTGGCGCGGCTCGGCGGCGATGAATTCACGCTGATCCTGAGCGGCCTGGCCGACATCGCCGACGTGCACCAGATCGTGCAGGATGCGCTGCTGCGCCTGGCCGAGCCCTTCCTGCTCGGCGGGCAGCAAGTGCACATCTCGACCAGCGCCGGTGTGACCTTTTATCCGCAGGACGCGACCCTGGTCGAAACCCTGCTGAAGAATGCCGACCAGGCCATGTACGCGGCCAAGAGCCAGGGCCGCAACCGCTACAACGTGTTCACGCCGTCGATGCAGGAGGCCGCGCAAAAACGCATGCGGCTGATCAACGACCTGCGTGTGGCCGTGGCCGAGAAGCAATTCAGCATCCACTACCAGCCCATCGTCGAACTCAAGACCGGCCATATCCACAAGGCCGAGGCGCTGATCCGCTGGCACCACCCGGTGGACGGCATGGTCGGTCCGGCCGACTTCATTCCCATCGCCGAGGAGACCGGCATGATCGTCGAGATCGGCGACTGGGTGTTCCGCGAAGCGGTGAAGCAGGTGGCGGTCTGGCGGCGCAGCCACCATGCGCAGTTCCAGGTCAGCGTGAACGTGTCGCCGATGCAGTTCAGGAACGAGGGCATCGCCCAGGCCGCCTGGCTGGCCCACCTGAGCGCCATGGGGGTGCCCGGCCAGGCGGTGCTGGTGGAGATCACCGAAGGCTTGCTGATGGACGCGGGCCACAACGTCAGCGGCCAGCTCAATGTGTTCCGGCAAGCGGGCATCGGACTGTCGCTCGACGATTTCGGCACCGGGTATTCGTCGCTGTCCTACCTGAAGAAATTCGACATCGACTTCCTCAAGATCGATCAGAGCTTTGTACGCAACCTGACCACCGATTCGGACGACATGGCGCTGTGCAACGTGATCATCGTGATGGCCCACACCCTGGGCCTGAAGGTGGTGGCCGAGGGCGTGGAGACGCAGGCCCAGTGCGACCTGCTGACCGCCGCTGGCTGCGATTACGGGCAGGGCTACCTGTTCGCGCGGCCGGCACCGGCGGGCGAGATGACCCTGGCGCTGCCGCGTCGGTCCACCGGTTCGATGGAGATCAGCCGGCCTTGACGATGTCCCCCGGCAGATCGCGGCCGTGGTATTTCTTGTAGATGGCGTTGAGCTTGCCGTTCTTGAGGTTGGTCAAGACCCAGCCGTTGATCCATTCCTTGAGCTTGGGTTCACCCTTGCTCATGGTGATGCCCAGGCCCGAGTCGAGCTGCGAGAACTTCAACTCGAAGTTCTTGCCCGGGGCGCGCTTGTTGATCTCGCCCAGGTTCGACGGGGTGCTCGAGAAAATGTCCACCTGGCCAGTGGCTACCGAGGTGATCAGGGTGGCGTCGTCCTCGTAGCGCATGATTTCCGCGCCCTTGGCCTCCTTGGTGGTGAGCTGGTCGTTGGTGGTGGCGCGGGTCAGGCCGATGCGTTTGCCGGCGAGGTCGGCGTAGCCGGTGATCGTCACGTCCTTGGGGGCGGCAACCATGATGGTGATGGCGGAGTAGGGGATGGAGAAGTCCACCACCTTGGCGCGGTCTTCGGTGACCGACAGGGCGGAGATCACCAGGTCGACCCGCTGAGCCTGCAGCGTGGGAATGCGTGCGGCGGTGCTGACCGGCACGATCTCCAGCTTCACGCCCAGGTCCTTGGCGAGCTCGGTGGCGGTGTCCACGTCCGAACCGGTGGGCTGCAGGTTGGCGTCGGTGTAGCTGAACAGCGGCGTGCCGATGGCGATGGCCACGCGGACCTTGCCGGCCTTCTTGATTTCATCGAGCTGGTCGGCCAGGGCCGCATGGGTGCAGCAGGCCAGCAGCACGGTGGCCAGGGTGGTGCGGGCAATGCGCGTGCGGGCTCGGGTGATGGCGAAGTTCATGTTTTGTCTCCTGATGTTGTGGCTGGGATGGTTGGCAAGATGAAACAGGCAACGGAGGGATTTATAACCTGTTGTCGAGGAGCGCTCTGAGCTTTTGGGTGGCGCGTCGAGTCTCTCGTCGCTGTTGCGAAGCCGGCCTCGGCAACCGTTATCATCAAGGGGTTGCCGAAATATGCGCCGGACCCCGTCTACGCCTGTCAAAAACGGCGCGGGAACATCTCCCGCATCCACACATCTGCCCGTAGCTCAGTTGGATAGAGCATCAGCCTTCTAAGCTGAGGGTCACAGGTTCGATCCCTGTCGGGCAGGCCAGCCATGCGATCAATGGCACCCATGCGGCCTGACATCCGGGTGTCATGGTTTTCGCGTAGGTCGACGATTTGCATAGGTCGCAAGCCTTGGCTTGCGCTACGATGCAGCGTAGCCCCTCCGATCCAGCCCGAGAGTCGACGCTGATGCCTAATTCCGCGAGCCAGTCTCCGTTCGCACGGGGCCGACAGATTCCCTTGTGGTCCTGGCTTGCATTGGTGTTCGCGCTGCTGGCCGGCACGGCGCTTTCGGTGCACGAAGCACAGCGCATCCGGGCCGCAGAGGGGGCGCTGCTCAAACAGAATTTCAACAAGGACGTCGATGCCGCCCTGGCGTTGATTCACGCCCGGGTGGCCGCGCAAGAGCAGTTGCTGCGCGCCGGCCTGGGGCTGTACAGTTCTTCCGACGATGTCAGCCGTGCCGAATGGCATACCTTTACCCTGCAGATGCGGCTGCGCAACCAGTATCCCGGCCTGCGCTCGCTGGGTTATGTCGGCCGGGTTACGCCCCCGGGGCCGGCATTGCAGCAGCAGCGCATGCAGGTGATCTATATCGAGCCGACCGAAGCCGGGGCACTTGACGGCGTGCGCAATGCCAACATGCTGGGGTTCGATATGGCGACACTGCCGGTGTTGCGCGACGCCATGGCGCTGGCCCGCGACAGCGGCGAGGTGGCGCTGTCGGGCAAGCTTGAACTGGCGTCGTCATCGTCATCACCGCCGGGGCTGGTGGCCGATGTGCAGTCGGTGATGTTCATGCCGATCTACGACGACCGCGGCATCCTTTCCGACCTGACGCAGCGCCGCAACGCGCTCAAGGGTTATATCTTCGGG
>Ga0307515_10003402_pt1 | contig 33496 bp, 33 predicted proteins | sample 17_EM_MG_FD_194513 | JGI IMG/M metagenome (GOLD analysis project Ga0307515, IMG submission 194513) | Populus trichocarpa ectomycorrhiza microbial communities from riparian zone in the Pacific Northwest, United States - 17_EM | ecosystem: Host-associated > Plants > Roots > Unclassified | place... | reverse complement strand
TCGTACGCCGTACGAAGACGGGCGCGATTGGCAAGTGCGTCTATGCGATTACCAAAGCGGATAATGGCGCATTTCTCGGGTGCTGCGGTATCGAGCCGCATCCCGACGGCAGGACGGCGGAACTCGGCTACTGGCTGGGCGAACCACACTGGAACAAGGGCTACGCCACCGAAGCAGCGCAGGCGCTGACCGACATGGCCTTCCGCACCCGCGACATCGACCAGATCGATGCGCGCTGCCGGGTCATGAACGTCGCCTCGCGGCGGGTGATCCAGAAATGCGGTTTCCAGTTTCAGGGAAGCGGCATGGTCGACAGCCTGGCGCTCGGCGGCATGATGTCGGTCGAATGGTACCGGCTCGACCGCAAGACCTGGATGTCGCTGCGCAGCTGGGGGGGCCTGAGATGACCGCTCACCTGCGTGAACGACCGAAGATCGCGATCCGTCCCGATCCCGGCCCTTGCCCCGTCATCGAAACCGGGCGGCTGACCTTGCGTCCGCACAAGCTGTCCGATGCGGATGCGATTGCACAGTCGCTGGGTGATTACCAGATCTCGCGCATGCTGGCGCGCGTGCCCATGCCGTATCATCGGCAGGATGCGCTCGACTGGCTCACCCGGCAGGGCTCCGGCCTCATTGCCGGCTGGACGCTGGCGATCACAACCGGCGACGATGTCCATATCGGCTGCGTCGGCATCGAGCTCATGCACGGCCAATGGCATCTCGGCTACTGGCTGAACCGCTACTACTGGAACCGCGGTTACGCCAGTGAGGCTGCCCATGCGGCAATGGAGCGGTTTTTCCGGCGCATGCCCGGCACCGTCCTGCATTCCGGCGTCTTTGCCGACAATGCGGGCTCGCTGAAGCTGCAGAAGAAGCTCGGCTTCGAGATCACCGGCTGCAGCCAGGTCTATGCTCTGGCTCGCAACGGCATGGTCAGCCATATCGAAACCAGGATCACGGCAGCCGATCTGCGCAAGCCCTGATCTCCGATCAAAACCAACCCCGCGGACGCTGTCGCGTCCGCGGGGTTGGTCTCCATTCCCATTGCGGCCCTCAGTGAACGCCGAGAAACTGTTTCAGCTCCGGCGTCTGCGGGTTGGAAAATACCTCGCCCGGCGGGCCGATCTCGTGAACGCGGCCCTGGTGCATGAAGACGACGCGCGAGCAGACGTCGCGGGCAAACTTCATTTCATGCGTTACCATCAGCAGCGTCATGCCTTCAGCCGCCAGCTCGCGCACGACAGCCAGCACCTCCGCCACCAGTTCCGGATCGAGCGCCGAGGTGATCTCGTCGCAGAGCAGCGCGATCGGCTCCATTGCCAGCGCCCGGGCAATCGCCACCCGCTGCTGCTGGCCGCCGGACAGTTCGTCCGGATAGACATCGAACTTGTGGCCGAGGCCGACACGGTCGAGCATCTTGCGCGCCATGGCTTCCGCGGTCTGCGCGGCTGTTTTCTTGACGACCGTCTGCGACAGGATGACGTTGCCGCCGACCGTCAGGTGCGGGAAGAGATTGAACTGCTGGAAGATCATGCCGACCTTCAGCCGTAGCGTCTTCAGATGCAACTGATCGTCGAGAAGCTGGGCGCCGGCGACCGAAATCGACCCGCCGCTGATCATTTCTAGACCGTTGATGCAGCGCAGCAGCGTCGATTTTCCCGATCCGCTCTTGCCGATGATGGCAATGACTTCGCCGGGCTCGACATCGAGATTGATGCCCTTCAGCACCTCGTTGGATCCAAAGCTCTTGCGGACTTCAGTGATTTCGATGAGCGACATTGAGCTTCCTTTCGAGAATCTGGCTGCTCTTTGACAGGGGCCAGCAGAGCGCGAAATAGATAAGGGCGACGAGGCCGTAGACCGTGAACGGCTGGAACGTGGCATTGGTGACGATGGTGCCGGCTTTCGACAATTCGACAAAACCGATGATCGAGGTCAGCGCCGTGCCCTTGATGACCTGCACCGAGAACCCGACCGTCGGCGGCACTGCGATCTTCATCGCCTGTGGCAGGATGACGTAGCGCATCTGCTGGAGCCGGCCCATGCCGAGACTTGCAGAGGCTTCCCATTGTCCCTTGGCGATCGCTTCGACGCATCCGCGCCAGATTTCGGCCAGAAAGGACGCCGCCCAGAGGATCAGCGCCACGCCCGCCGCAAGCCAGGCCGGCACATCGATGCCGAAGAGACCGAGACCGAAGAAAGCGATGAAGAGCTGCATCAGGAGCGGCGTCCCCTGGAACAGTTCGATGTAGCACCGGGCAAAGACGCGAACCGCCTTGCGGGCACTGATCCGCGCGAACAGCAACAACAGGCCGACGGCGCCGCCACCGACGAAGGACACCAGCGAGAGGACGATGGTCCAGCGCGTCGCCAAAAGCAGGTTTCGAAGGATATCCCACAGGGTGAATTCGGTCATCGTACCGCCCTCCTTGGGAATATGAAGCTGCCGACCACGGCGAGTGCCTGCCGGAGCAGGATTGCCAGGATGAGATAGATCGCTGTGGAGACCATGTAGGCCTCGAAGGCGCGGAAGGTGCGCGACTGGATGAAATTGGCCGCGAATGTCAGGTCTTCGGCGGCGATCTGCGAGACGACGGAGGACCCGAGCATGACGATGACCACCTGGGAGGACAGTGCCGGCCAAATCCGCTGGAGCGATGGCACGAGCACGACATGGCGGAAGGTTTCGAACGGCGTCATCGCAAGGCTGGCTCCGGCTTCGAACTGGCCTTTCGGTGTCGACTGGATGCCCGCCCGGATGATCTCGCAGCTGTAGGCGCCGAGATTGACGACCATGGCGATATTGGCCGCCTGCAATTCGCCGAGCTGCAGCCCCAGCGACGGCAGGCCGAAGAAGATGAAGAACAGCTGGATCAGGAACGGCGTGTTGCGGATCAGCTCGACATAGGTCGCGACGATCGGCTTCAGCCAGGCCGGCCCCAGCGCCCGCGCCCAGGCGCAGGCAATGCCGAGCGCGATGCCAAGCACGGCGCCGATCAGGATCAGTTGCAGCGTGATCCCGATGCCCTTGACGATCTCCGGATAATACTGAGCCAGCCAGTTGAATTCGAAATGGTAACTCAAGACGGTGTTCCCTCTCTTCAGACCAATGATGACTGTGTCATCCCGCCTTGGTTGCGGGACGACAGGTCGCGAAGGTCGATGATCAGAGATCGGCGGGAAGGTCTGTGCCCAGCCATTTCTGCGCGACGCCGTTCAATGTGCCGTCCGTCTTGGCAGCGGCAATGATCGCGTTGACTTTTTCCAGCAATGCCGGCTCGTTCTTGTTGAGGCCGATGTAGCAGGGGGAGTTCTTGATGAGGAATTTCAGTTCCGGGCGCTTCGGCGGGTTCTTGGCCAGGATGGCCGCGGCCACGACGTTGCCGGTGGCGACAAGCTCCACCTGGCCGGACAGGAAGGCCGAGATCGTGCCGTTATTGTCCTCATAGCGCTTGATGGTCAGGTCGGTCGGCGCGATCTTTGTCAGTTCCAGATCCTCGACCGCGCCGCGGGTCACGCCGACAACCTTGCCGGAGAGGTCCTCGACCTTGGCAACGGCTACGTCGGCCGGCGCGAACACGCCATTGAAGAAGGGCGCATAAGCGGCGGTGAAATCGATCACCGCTTCCCGCTCGGCATTCTTGCCAAGGCTGGAGATGACCAGATCGACCTTGTTGGTCTGCAGATAGGGGATACGGTTGGCGCTGGTGACGGGAACGAGTTCCGTCTTCACGCCGAGCTTTTCGGCAATCAGATTGGCCATGTCGATATCATAACCCATCGGCGCCATGTCGGTGCCAACGCTGCCGAAGGGCGGGAAATCCTGCGGCACCGCCACGCGCAGCGTGCCGCGCGCAGTGATGTCGCTCAGGGCGTCGGCATGCGATGCCGGGGCAAGGCCGAGCGTGCCGGCAAACAGCGCGGCGGCGACAAGTAGCTTTTTTGCAAACATTCTGGTCATTCTCCTTTTGTGGTGGTGGGCTTGGTTCTCGTGCCGCCATCGGAGGACGGGACGCTCCTGGGAGGAAGGGAAAGGGAGCTGCGAAGCTCCGAAAGCGGATCGGGGCGCTGTGTCAGATCCAGCCCCATTTCCACCTCGTCGAGATGCTCGATCGACAGTTCGGCCGCTTTTGCAAAATCGCCGTCTTCCATCGCTTCGGCGATCCGGCAATGGCCAAGATGCGACTGGAGGGCGTGAAAGTCGGACTGATAGAGCATCGAGATCAGAATGGTCCGCGCGGTCAGATCGCGCAGGATTTCGGTGAGGACCGGATTGCCGGCCAGCTCGGCGATGCGGATATGAAAATCGCCCATCAGGCAGGTCAGGCGCTGGCGGTCACCGGCATCCATGGCTGCCTTTTCTTCCGCAAGATGCCCCCGGATCGCCGCTCGACCCTCATCGCTCAAAACCCGCATGCTGCGCAAAAGACCGGCTTCGATGACACGCCGCGCGCCATAGACCGTTATCGCCTCTTCCGCCGAGGGCTCGACGACGAACCAGCCGCGGCGCGGGCTGACGTGGACGATGCAGCGCGTCTCCAGACGCATCATTGCCTCGCGCACCCGCGTGCGGGAAACGCCGAAAAGGCCGGCAAGCTGGTTTTCGCTGAGCCGGGTACCGGGCCTGATCCGGGCGTTGAGTATCCCGGAAACGATGGCTTCTTCGATGGTGTCCCGCAGAGTGATCGTGGTTGGGCTATCTTGCATACAAGCAAGGACAGCAAGACTTGTGCCAACTTTAGAAAATCAGATTCTTCAGGATACTTGCATTCCAATCTGCACGATATTTGACCGAATATGCACGGCAGGCTGGTTTTTTAGGCATGATTATTCCACCTGAATTTTCGATCGCACCGTACAAACGACGGGCTGGCCGATGGGAAATTCTCATGCGGTCGTAATTACCCTTCAGGTCGGCGGTGCCGTGGTATTATCTTCCCAAAGAGAAGAAACCATGCGCCAGGCGGTGAACATTCTTGAAAACCGGCGCTTCAGCGGGCGTTGCAGCGCAAAAACTTGACGATATTCTTTGACCTGCGGGGCAGGCGCCTATATCGATGGCGCAAATCCCAGGGGCGCAAATCCCACAGGCGAAGACACCCAACAGATGGCAGTGCGATGAAATTTCTCGACGAAACAAAAGTCTATATCCGGTCCGGCGACGGCGGTGCTGGCGCTGTGTCGTTCCGGCGCGAGAAATTCATCGAGTTCGGCGGCCCGGATGGCGGCGACGGCGGCCGTGGCGGCGATGTCTGGGTCGAGGCCGTCAATGGCCTCAACACACTGATCGACTTCCGTTTCCAGCAGCATTTCAAGGGCGGCACCGGCATCCATGGCATGGGCCGCAACCGCACCGGCGCCGGCGGCGCCGATGTGACGCTGAAAGTCCCTGTCGGCACCCAGATTTTCGAGGAAGATTCCGAAACACTGATCGTCGACATGATCACCGAGGGCCAACGCTTCCGCCTGGCTGCCGGCGGCAATGGCGGCTTCGGCAACACGCATTTCAAATCCGCCACCAACCAGGCGCCGAACTGGGCCAATCCCGGTCTCGAAGGCGAGGAAAAGACCATCTGGCTGCGGCTGAAGCTGATCGCCGATGCCGGTCTCGTCGGCCTGCCCAATGCTGGCAAGTCGACCTTCCTGGCAACGGTCACCCGCGCACGCCCGAAGATCGCCAACTATCCGTTCACGACGCTGCATCCGAACCTCGGCGTTGCCACGATCGACGGGCGCGAGTTCATTCTTGCCGATATTCCCGGCCTGATCGAGGGCGCCCATGACGGCGTTGGCCTCGGAGACCGGTTCCTCGGCCATGTCGAGCGCACCCGCGTCCTCCTTCATCTTGTTTCCGCACAGGAAGAGGATGTGGGAAAGGCCTACAAGACCGTGAAGCACGAGCTTGAAGCCTATGGCGGCGAATTGCTCGGCAAGCCGGAAATCGTCGCGCTGTCGCAGATCGACGTCCTCGATCCGACGGAGCTGAAGAAGAAGCAGAAGGCACTGGCGAAAGCCAGCGGCCAGACGCCGCTGCTGCTGTCGGCAATCGTCGGTACCGGCATGACCGAGACGCTGCGTGGCCTGCGCGATATCATCGTCGCAGCCCAGACCTATACGGGCGAAGAAGACTGACATGACGGCCACACGCAAACCGCTGGAAAAATACCGCCGGATTGTGATCAAGATCGGCTCCGCCCTGCTTGTGGATCGCAAGACCGGCCTCAAGAAGCAGTGGCTGAATGCCATGTGCGCCGATATCGCAGCACTTCGGGCAAAGGGCATCGACGTTCTCGTCGTTTCGTCCGGCGCCATTGCACTCGGCCGCTCGGTGCTCGATCTGGCTCCCGGCGCGCTGAAGCTCGAGGAAAGCCAGGCGGCCGCAGCCGTCGGCCAGATCGCGTTGGCTCGCGCCTGGTCGGAGAGCCTGTCGATCGACGAGATCGTCGCCGGCCAGATTCTGCTGACGCTCGGTGATACCGAAGAGCGGCGCCGCTATCTCAACGCCCGCGCCACGATCAGCCAGCTTCTGAAGATGGGCGCCGTGCCGATCATCAACGAAAACGATACGGTTGCCACCACCGAAATCCGCTATGGCGACAACGATCGCCTGGCAGCGCGCGTCGCCACCATGACCGGCGCCGATCTGCTCGTCCTGCTCTCCGATATCGACGGGCTCTACACGGCGCCGCCGCATCTCGATCCCGACGCCCGTTTTCTCGAGACCATCGCGGAAATCACCCCGGAGATCGAGGCGATGGCAGGCGGTGCCGCCTCCGAACTGTCGCGCGGTGGCATGCGCACCAAGATCGATGCGGGCAAGATCGCCACCGGCGCCGGCTGCGCCATGATCATCGCATCGGGAAAGGTCGATCATCCGCTGTCGGCCATCGCAGAAGGTGCACGCTCCTCGTGGTTTGCACCTTCCGGATCGCCGGTCACAGCGCGGAAAACATGGATTGCCGGGCAATTGTTGCCAGCCGGAAACTTGGCCATCGATGCGGGTGCCGAAACCGCGCTTCGCTCAGGCAAAAGCCTGCTTCCGGCCGGCGTGCGCCAGGTCAGCGGTTCGTTCAGCCGAGGCGATACGATTGCCATCATTGGCGCCGAAGGTCGCGAGATTGCCCGTGGGCTTGCCGGTTACGACGCCGACGAAGCCCGCCAGATCGCCGGCAAGAAATCGGCGGAAATCGCCGTTATTCTCGGTTATGCCGGCCGTGCAGCGATGGTGCATCGGGATGACATGGTCATGACGGCGCCCGCAAAACGGGATACGGATGCGGTGAGGAGCGACGCGCATGCTTGATGATGCAAGAAAGAAAGAGATTCAGGAACTGATGGCCGTGATCGGCCGGCAGGCGCGCGCCGCCAGCCGGCCGCTTGCCACGGCGTCGGCCGAGCGCAAGCATGCAGCCCTTGTCAGCATGGCAAGCGCCATCGTGGCTCGCAAGGACGAGATCCTTGCCGCCAATGCGCTCGATCTTGAAAACGCCAGCGAAACAGGCGTCGCCGCGTCCTTCCTCGACCGGCTGACCCTGTCGGAAAACCGCGTCCTCGATATGGCAAACGCCATCCGTGCCATTGCCGAACTGCCGGATCCCGTCGGCGATATCATCGCCGAATGGGACCGCCCCAATGGCCTGCATATCGAGCGCGTCCGCACGCCGCTCGGCGTCATCGGCGTCATCTATGAAAGCCGGCCGAACGTGACGGCGGATGCCGGCGCGCTCTGCCTGAAGGCTGGCAACGCCGTGATCCTGCGCGGCGGCTCGGACAGCCTACATTCATCGCAGGCTATCCATGCCTGCCTGGTGCAGGGGCTGAAGGATGCGGGACTTCCAGAGCATGCTATCCAGATGGTTCCGGTCGCCGACCGCTCCGCCGTCGGTGCCATGCTGACAGGCCTTGGCGGCTCGATCGACGTCATCGTTCCGCGCGGCGGCAAGAGCCTGGTCGCCCGCGTCCAGAACGAGGCCCGCGTACCGGTCTTTGCCCATCTCGAAGGCCTTTGCCACGTCTATGTCGATGCATCCGCCGATCTGGACATGGCAAAGAAGATTATCGTCAACGCCAAGATGCGGCGCACCGGCGTCTGCGGTTCGGCCGAGACGCTGCTGATCGATCGCAAGGTCGCCAACACATTTGTAGCGCCGTTGATTTCGGCTTTGCATGATGCAGGCTGCGAGGTCCGCGCCAGCGAGGATATCCGCGCCATCGTGCCGGGGCTGATCGCGGCGACGGAAGAAGACTGGGCGACGGAATATCTCGACGCGATCATTTCGGTGACGCTGGTTGACGGCATTGCCGGTGCTATCGACCACATCGATACCTGGTCATCGTCTCACACCGAAGCGGTCATTGCCGAAGATCCCGCTGTCGTCGAACGCTTCTTCGCAGAAGTCGATTCCGCCATCCTGCTGCACAATGCCTCGACCCAGTTTGCCGATGGCGGCGAATTCGGCATGGGCGGCGAGATCGGCATTGCGACCGGCAAGATGCATGCGCGCGGCCCTGTCGGCGTCGAGCAGCTGACCTCGTTCAAATACAGGGTGCGCGGCACCGGTCAGGTCCGGCCGTAAGGTGCATCCGGGTAACGTCGATCCGTTCTACCTGAAAATGCCCCATGTCGAGAGCGGCATGACGGTCGGATTGTTCGGCGGCTCGTTCAATCCGCCACATGACGGGCATGTGCTGGTTGCCGATATCGCCCTGCGGCGGCTCGGTCTCGATCAGCTCTGGTGGATGGTCACCCCCGGCAATCCGCTGAAGAGCCGCAATCACCTTGCTCCGCTTGCCGAACGAATTGCGCTCAGCGAAACGATCGCCCACGATCCGCGCATCAAGGTGACGGCCTTCGAGCAGTCGCTCGGACAAAGCTATACGGCACGCACGCTGGAAAAAATCCGGGAGAGGAATCGCGACATCCGCTTCGTCTGGATCATGGGCGCCGACAACCTGCAAAATTTTCATCAATGGCAGGACTGGCAGAAGATCGCCGGCACCTTCCCGATCGCCGTCATCGACCGCCCGGGCGCCACGCTGTCCTATCTTTCCTCGAAGATGGCAAAGACCTTCGACTATGCCCGCATCGATGAGGACCGCGCCGCGGCACTCGCCTTCCGCAAGGCGCCGGCCTGGACCTTTATTCACGGGCCGCGTTCGCCGCTGAGTTCGACGGCGCTGCGGGCAAAATCATGAGTGCACACAGGCACTGATTAACCGTCATTTACTTCTGGTGTCTTGAAACGTTAAGGCATTGATGACTACATTTAGGGTGCGGCTCGACCGACATTCGAATCGCACCATGCCTGTTCTGTTCACCTGGAAAGGAAAAACCCTGACAACAGTACAAGCCAAGGGAAATGTCACACGCATCTTCCCTAAAAGCCCGGAACGCAGCGACGAAGCCGCTGCCCGCGCTCTTCAACTGGTTCTCGGCAGTCTCGAGGACTCGAAGGCAGAAGATATTGTCACCATCAACATTGCCGGCAAATCGGCGCTGGGAGACTACATGGTCGTTGTCTCCGGGCGGTCGAACAGGCATGTCATGGCGATCGCCGATCACCTGATCACCGACCTCAAGGATGGTGGCCAGGGCAATGCCCGCGTCGAAGGTCTGGAGACCGGCGACTGGGTGCTGATCGACGGCGGCGATATCATCGTCCACGTGTTCCGCCCGGAAATCCGCGAGTTCTATAACATCGAAAAGATGTGGGCCGCGCCGGACATGGAAGACGGCACCCTGCACTGATCGTCCGGCGTCCCTTATCGGACGCGTGAACGGCGGTGACACATTTGGATCCTGCAACGGTCGTGCAGATGACCTTGTTCGGTTGCGGCCCGTTGCAGAATGAAATCCGGCACCAGCGCTCCGCTGGACAGGAAACAATGTGCCTCTCGTCGCCTGACAGAGCGGTAACGCCGTCACGGACGTGACAAAAAACCGAGGAAATGACATGCGGGTTGGCCTCTTTGCCGTCGGGCGTCTCAAGGCCGGCCCGGAAAAGGATCTTGCGGCCCGCTATCTCGACCGCTTCTCCAAGGCAGGCCCCGCGATCGGCCTCGAACTGTCGCGCGTGACCGAAGTCCCCGAAAGCCGCGCCTCGAGCGCCGATACGCGCAAACGCGAAGAAGCGGGCCAACTCGAAAAATCCCTGCCCGACGCCAGCCTGCTCATCCTGCTCGACGAACGCGGCAAGGCGCTCGATTCCGAAGGTTTTGCCTCCCTGATCGGATCTTTCCGCGACAGCGGCAAGCGCGACCTGATGATTGCCATCGGCGGTGCTGACGGGCTCGACCCCACGCTTCACGGCAAGGCGGATGCTGTCATCTGCCTGGGCAAAATGACCTGGCCGCATCAGCTGGTGCGCATCCTGATCGCCGAACAGCTTTACCGCGCCGTCACCATCCTTTCCGGCCACCCCTATCACCGGGTTTGAAAGGACGCCGATGCGCCGCCATCCGGATGCCGCAATTGCCGGAGATGGCTGTTGGCGACAGCGGCCAAATCAGCGTAGGGTTTAAACAGACGGCTGACAGCGAATGGCGGAATGACAACAGGCGCAGCAAAGCGGAAAAGCGGAGAGAAGCCGGCAAACACCGGGCGGCTCTGCCTCCGCGCGGGCCTGCTGGCCGCCGTCCTTGTTTTCGCCACAGACGTCTCGGCGCAGACCGCGGAGACGATAGATCAGAATCCGCAGGGCACGACTGAACAGGTGCCGGCCCAGGCGGATCCCGCCGCCGATCTCGCTCTCAAACGCGACAGTACCCGCAGTGAACTGGACGCCCTGTCGAAAACCATCACCCTTTCCAACGAACGCACCGCGCAATTGCAGGCCAGTATCGCCGATCTAGAGAAGACCAGTGAATCGCTGCGAACGGCGATCGTCGGTTCGGCCGACAAGCGCAAGGCGCTGGAACAGCAGATCCTCGACGGCGAAGACAAGCTGACGACGCTGCGGACCAAGGAAGACGCCGTTCATCAATCGCTGCGGGCGCGGCGCGGCGTGCTTGCTGAAGTGCTGGCAGCCTTGCAGCGGATGGGACGCAATCCGCCGCCCGCACTGCTTGTAACGCCGGAGGATGCGCTGGCTTCCGTGCGCAGCGCCATTCTTCTTGGCGCGGTCGTCCCCGGCATCCGCCACGAGACCGAAAACCTGGCCGCCGACCTCAAGGCACTTGCCGGCGTTCGCAGGGACATCACCGCGCAGAAACAGGCGCTTGGCGACGACATGACCGCGCGGCTGGAGGAAGAGCGGCGCATGAACATGCTGATCGCCGAAAAGCAGAAACTCAAACAGCGCAGCGCCACCGAACTCGCATCCGAGCGCCGCAAGGCCGAACAGCTTGCCGCGCAGGCGACCAGCCTCGAGGGCCTGATCGGCTCGATCGAGACGCAGATCGCCTCGGCCCGCGATGCGGCCGCGGCCGCCAAAGCCGAAGAGGAAAACCGCAGGCTGATGTCGGAGGCGCAACGCGCTGAAGCCCGCGAGCTGGCAAACAGCGCGACGCCCGACAAAAACCGTATTGCGCCTGCATATGCGTTTTCGGACCTGCAGAAAAAGCTGGCGTTTCCGGTTGCAGGATCGATCCTGCGCCGGTACGGCGATGCCGATGGCACGGGGCATTCGCTTCAGGGCATGATGCTTGAAACCAGCGCGGGCGCGCTGGTGACGGCGCCATCGGATGGCTGGATCGTCTTTGCCGGCGCGTTTCGCAGTTACGGCCAGATGATCATCCTCAATCCGGGCGATGGCTATCATGTCGTGATGTCCGGATTGGAAGACGTTACGGTACAGCAGGGGCAGTTCGTCGTCGCGGGCGAGCCGCTGGGCACCATGGGTCACAAAAGAGTGGCCAGCGCGACAGCATTGGCGCTGGAAACAGAGCGTCCAACGCTTTACATTGAATTCAGGAAAGACGGAAAACCGGTTGATTCCCGACCATGGTGGACCGCAGCAGACACCGGAAAGGCACGCAATGATTCGTAGGGCTTCACTTGTTCTGGTCGGGGCACTCATGGGTGCGACCGCCATGGGCGTCGTTTATTCGTCCGTCGTCCCGGCCGTCGCGGCCAACCCGTCGACATATCGCGAACTGTCGATCTTCGGAGACGTTTTCGAACGCGTGCGGGCGCAATATGTGACGCCGCCGCAGGATGACAAGCTGATCGAGAACGCCATCAACGGCATGCTCTCCTCGCTCGATCCGCATTCGAGCTACATGAATTCGACCGATGCCGAAGACATGCGCACCCAGACCAAGGGCGAATTCGGCGGTCTCGGCATTGAAGTCACCATGGAAGACGATCTAGTCAAGGTGACAAGCCCGATCGATGATACGCCGGCTGCAAAGGCAGGCGTTCTTGCCGGCGACTTCATTTCCAAGATCGACGGCCAGGACGTGCGCGGCCTCAAGCTTGAGGAAGCTGTCGACAAGATGCGCGGCGCGGTCGGCAAGCCGATCAAGCTGACCATCCTGCGCAAAGGCGCCGAAAAGCCGATCGAGCTGACGATCGTCCGCGACATCATCGCCGTTCGCGCCGTCAAGTTCCACACCGAAGGCGACGTCGGCTATGTCCGGGTGATTTCCTTCACGGAAAAGACCTATGACGATCTGAAAAACGCGATCGAAAAGATCCAGGCCCAGATTCCGGCCGACAAGCTGAAGGGCTACGTACTCGACCTTCGCCTCAACCCGGGCGGTCTGCTCGACCAGGCGATCAACGTCTCCGACGCCTTCCTGGAGCGCGGCGAAGTGGTCTCCACCCGCGGCCGCAATCCGGACGAAACGCGCCGCTTCAACGCCACCCCGGGCGACCTGACCGGCGGCAAGCCGGTGATCGTACTCGTCAACGGCGGCTCGGCTTCCGCATCGGAAATCGTTGCGGGCGCATTGCAGGACCTGAAGCGTGCCACCGTTCTCGGCACGCGCTCCTTCGGCAAGGGCTCGGTACAGACCATCATCCCGCTCGGCGAAGCCGGCGCGCTGCGTCTGACCACCGCGCTCTATTACACGCCATCCGGCAAGTCGATCCAGGGCACCGGCATTTCGCCGGATATCAAGGTCGAACAGCCGCTGCCGCCGGAACTGCTCGGCAAGGTCGAAACGACGAGCGAATCCAGCCTGCGTGGCCATATCAAGGGCCAGAACGAAAATGACGAAGGCTCCGGTTCGGTTGCCTACGTGCCGCCGGAAGCCAAGGACGACCTGCAGCTGAACTACGCGCTTGATCTGCTGCGCGGCAAGAAGACCGATCCGGCCTTTCCCGCCAACCCGGAAAAAGCCGAGCTGAAGCCGTAAACATCCGCTGAAAAGGCGGATCGCATGACGATACTCGCCGCCTGGCTCCGGCCGGGCGGCGGTTTCGATTCTTGAAGGGATGCCTCAAGCCAGGCTTCCACCCTCGCAACTCAGATCGACAGAGGCCCTCTTGGGAACAGATCTCAACGCTCCTCTTGGTCAGAACCGCAAGACGCACTCCTCCAGAACCTGGAAATCGGGTCTGACGTTCGGCCGCCTGTCGCTCGGCATCGGCGTGTTCGCGCTGATCGGCATTTCCGTCTGGACCGTTCTGAAGCCGACCGGCCTGATCGTCGAACCGAAGCCGGAAACCCAAGTGGCGGCGGACGCTTCGAAACCCGATGAAAAGACGGCGGACGGCGGCAAACTCAAGCAGCAGCCAGCAAGCGGCGCCCTCTCCGGTGCCCATGTCGAGGAAACGCTGACGAATGACGGCTCCGTCGTCACCAAATTCTCCCCCAAGCAGCGCGACGGCGACGGCCCCGCCTTCATCCAGGTCGGCCGGACGAAGGGCCAGGACCCTCGTCTGGCGACGTTCCCCAACGATGCCCTGCTTGAGGACAGCCCCGAGGGGCGCCTGCCGATCACCGGCCCGGATGGCCTGCGGCCCATGGATCAATATGCGCGGCCCTGGTCCGGCGCCCGCGGCATCCGCATCGCCCTGGTGGTCGGCGGCCTCGGGCTCAGCCAAACGGGGACGCAGAACGCACTGCGCCAGCTGTCCCCCGATGTGACGATGGCCTTTGCCGCGACCGGCAACAGTTTGCAACGGTGGATGCAGGAGGCCCGCCGCACCGGCCACGAAATCCTGCTGCAGGTGCCGTTCGAGCCGTTCGATTACCCGGATAACGATCCCGGTCCGCACACGCTGCGCATCGGGCTGGACGCGAAGAAAAACCTGTCGGAGCTGCATTATTCGCTGGCCCAGATCACCAACTATACCGGCATCATGAATTTTCTCGGTGGGCGTTTTCTCTCCGATGCCGACGCACTGGAGCCGGTGATGCGCGATATCGGCCGGCGCGGGCTGCTGTTCCTCGACGATGCGACATCGGCGCAATCGCTGACGGGCACGCTCGCCGACACGATCGGCGTGCCGCACGGGTTTGCCGATATGGTCGTTGACAGCCAGATCGACCGCACGACGATCCTGAAGAAGCTTGACGAACTCGAGCGCATCGCCCGGCGCAACGGCAGCGCCATCGGCGTCGCCTCGGCTTTCGACGAAAGCGTCGGAGCCATCTCCCAATGGATGGACGAGGCGAGCGGGCGCGGCATCGAATTCGTCGGCGTCTCCGCCCTCGTCAAGGATCCGCAACAGCAATAGCGTAGCAATATATTCGGATGACGCGGGCAACCTTATCGTTCCGGCGTCAAGACACGATCAGCAGGGGGCAGGCGCATGAGTAAGGACAAGTCGAAACCGGTAAAGGCGGAGGATCTTCCCTATCGCCCCTGCGTCGGCATCATGGTGCTGAACAGCCAGGGCCTCGTCTGGGCCGGGCGGCGCATTCCGATCGGCAATTCCGAATATGACGGCTCCGCCCAGCTCTGGCAGATGCCGCAAGGCGGCATCGACAAGGGCGAGGACCCGCTAAAGGCAGCCTATCGCGAACTCTACGAAGAAACCGGCATGACCACCGTCTCGCTGCTGGCCGAAGCCCCCGACTGGATCAACTACGACCTGCCCGCCCACCTGATCGGCATCGGGCTGAAGGGCAAGTATCGCGGCCAGACGCAACGCTGGTTCGCCTTCCGCTTCGAAGGCGACGAATCCGAAATCGCCATCAACCCGCCCCCCGGCGGCCACGAGCCGGAATTCGACGAATGGGCCTGGAAGCCGATGCACGACCTGCCGGAATTGATCGTGGCGTTCAAGCGTGGGGTGTATGAAGAGGTCGTGGCGGCGTTCAGGCATTTGGCGGGGTAGGGGAGATAGTGTGCAACCTGTCTCCACTTCAGGGAAATCACCTTCATGCTTAGATAAAAACTATGCTCAGGGCTTATTCTAAACTCTTTTTGCAAATTTTGAGAAACACTTGCCTCTTCGCGTAATGTTTGATTACCTTTGAATAAATTCAATCTAAGGAGGAAGGGCGGTGACAGATTTAAAAACCGAAACAATATTGAAAGACGTTCAAAATAAAGGACCAAAAACTGCAATATGGGGCCTTTTCGTAATTATTATTTTTGGAGTTATCGACAGTTTTACCGCAAAGATCGTGCCGACAATCGCCGACGCAATTCGCGAACAGGTATACCCTTCGACAGTTACACTTAAATTTTCTGATCCCATCCAAATACCCGATAACGGGCTACGTCTGCGCCGAGCTTATGAAGAGGCAGACTCTCCTAATAGACCTCGATTTAGAGCTGTATCTAAAACGATTATCGTTTTAATTGCACCACCCGGAAATTATATTTTGACCGTTTATCGAGATAACGTTGGTGAGATGGAAACTGCTATGTCTCCACTTCGCTTTGAAAAAAGCGGGGAAGAACGTGACGTTAGAATAACTCCATCGGATTGGCGTATGGTATCCGCCCCAGATTTGGATCTGGCTGCGGAAGAAGCCGAGTCTCCAAGCAGCCCTACCAATTTATCAATTAAGCTTGTTGGTACTCGCTATATAGCCACCTCTGATGATTTTGAGCAAATCACCACTGTGGATGATCAGGATCGAAAAGCCGTTCTCTCTCTCGCTCTTGGCGAAGTAGGGGTCAGTGAAATTGGTACCACACAAGAACAAGATCGCGTTCTCTCCTATTGGGACGATGTAAATTTTCCAAACCCATCACTTAAAACGGCTTGGGTCTCCGCTTTTGTAAATTGGGTCATGAAAGGAACCGGGCTGCCTTATACGAGATCTGCTGTAGCGCTCAGTTGGCTACAACGGGGAGCGCCTATTGATCTCGCAAATGCCAAACCCGGAATGCTCGCAATCTTCGATCGCGGAATGGGGAGAGGTATTGTGGGCATAATCCTCAGAAAACGAGACGATTGTCTTGAGCTAATTGCAGGCAACGTAGCTGATCGGGTGTCGATCACGTGCGTGAGCGGCTCACTTGTTGGGATAAGAAACCCTGTCCGCGCACCTAATACGGAGTCTGCATACTGACATATTCAAGATAGTACCCGGACACCGGGCTGCGCCCACCGATTTAACGACAGTAGCGAAGGGGCGACCGTTGACTCCCCCCAAGAACAACGATTTCCATTCAGGTGTTGACACTTCTGCCGTTTAAAGCACGTCTGCGCCGCCCAACCCAATTAACCCGAGAAAGCCCGCCCCGAAACCTCCGGAGCGAGCGCCCTTCTCAATCCATCCCTCACCCTCAAATGAAGGCAAAATCGACCGTCGACAGCGTCTTGACGTTCTGCAGGATGGCCACGAGTTCGAGGTCGGCATCCGTTCCTTTGCCGTCGGCATCGAACCAGAGGCGGCCGTTGTCGCTTTCGAACAGGAAGGTGCCCTTGCTGCCGGTGGCCACCGGATCGGCACCGACGACGAGCGTCACGGTGGTATCGCCTGCGGCTATGCCGTAGTCGCTCCTGTCGATCACCAGCTTGTCCTGACCGCGGGTGAAGTCGGTGATGACGTCGCCCTCGCCGTCGCGGCCACCGAGGTCGAAGACGAATCTGTCGTTGCCCTTGCCGCCCGTCAGCCAGTCGTCGCCGGCCCCACCGACAAGCGTGTCGTTGCCATCGCGGCCATCGAGAACGTCGTCGGAGCCATTACCGTAGAAGGTGTTGGCATTGGCATCGCCGCGGATGTCGTCGTCATTGTAGCTGCCCTGGACAATCTCGACATTCTTGACCGTCAGGCCGAGCGCAAGCCCCTTGTTGTTGCTCTGGGTTATCAGATCGAGCACGACCGAGGTGGCGCCTTCGCTGAAGGACAGGGTATCGGTGCCGGAGCCGCCGTCAAAGACATCCTTGCCGACCGCATCCGTGCGGGTGAGCGTGTCGTTGCCGGCATCGCCGGAGAGCCGGTCGCTTCCGGCGCCGTCCTTCAGCGTGTCGTTGCCGCTGCCGCCCTTCAGCACATCGTTGCCGGCGCGCCCCTCGAGATTGTCGTCAAGGCCGCCGCCGGTGACCGTATCCTTGCCCTTGCCACCGATATAATCGAGCGCCTCGAACGCCTTGAACGATGTCGCCGCGTCGACATCGACAGTGCCGGTGGAGAAGGTGAAGGCGATATCCTTCGTCTGCTCCGAGACATTGAGGCTGACCCGGTCCGTCCCCGCGCCGCCGTCCGAGCGGTCGCCGATCCCCGTATAGGCCAGATCGTTGCCGTCTTCGGCATAGATCACATCCTTGCCGCCGGTGAGCGTGAGGCCGTCGCCGTAGATCGTATCGTTGCCGGTGCCGCCCCTCAGCGTGTCGTTGCCGAGATCGCCGGAAATATAGTCGTTGCCGGCACCGCCGGTCAGCGTGTCATTGCCGGTGCCGCCGCGCAGGTCGTCACTGAGGCCGCCGCCGGTGAAGACGTCGTTGCCGCTGCCGCCGACAAGCGCTACCCTTTCGACATTCTTGACCGTCACCGGCGCGTTAATGGCCGTCACGTTTGCCGACAGCTTGAAGGTGATGCCGGCCGTGTACTTGCTGAAGTCGATGGAAGCGAAGTCCGTTCCCGTGCCGCCGTAGAGCGTAAGTTTGCCGGTCGAGGCGGTGCGGTAGAAGCTGTCATCGCCGGTGCCGAGATCGACGGTGTTGTGGCCGACGGCACCGCCGCTATAGGCATCGCCAACCCTGACGGTATCGGCGCCATCGCCGGACTTGATGACATTGGTGCCGCCATTGTCAGCGATCCAGTCCGCGCCGGCACCGGATGTCAGCGTATCATTGCCGTTGCCGCCATCCAGCTTGTCGGAACCATTGGTGCCGATCAGCGTATCGTTGCCGTCATAACCGTAGAAGGTGACGCTCTCAGCCGATCCCACCGATTTGACGACATCGTTGCCCTTTCCGAAGGACACGGAGTAGTGCTCGAAGTTCTTCAGGCTGGTGCCGTCCGTCAGCGTCGCGGTGGAACCGCTGACGGAGAAGGTCTGGCTTGCGGTCAGCGAGCGCCGGTCGACGGAGACACTGTCGGTGCCGGCACCGCCATCGCCGGTGTCCGCGCCGCCATCGCCGAACTTGACGGTGTCGGTGCCGGTGCCGCCATAGATCGTGTCCTTGCCGAGGCCGCCATCGAGCCTGTCATCGCCATCGGCGCCATTGATCCAATCGTTGCCTTCTCCCGATTCGACCTGGTCGTCACCGGTGCCGGTGGTGATCTTGTTGGCACCGGTGCCGGTGGCATAGATCGTATAGTGATCCATGCCGGTGAAGGTCGTGCCGCCCGTCAGCGTATTGACTTCCGTCGCGGCCTTGGCGGTGAAATTTCCGGAGAAGTTGCGCAGGATCAGGCGATCGCTGCCGCTGGTGTCGGTGATGGTGTCTTTGCCCTCGCCGTAATAATAGCTGATAGTGTCGTTGCCGCTGCCACCCTCGATGATGTCGTCGCCGGCACCGCCGTCGATCATGTCATTGCCAGAATCGCCCTTGAGCGTGTCGTTGCCGGCATCGCCTGCGAGGGAATCATCGCCCGTACCGCCGGAAAGATAGTCCGCACCATCGCCGCCGGAGAGCGTGTCGGCGTCGGCACCACCATAGAGCTTGTCGTTGCCGGCGCCGCCGTAGAGAAGGTCAAATCCCTGATCGCCATAGAGGACATCATTGCCAGCGTCCCCCGTCAGATAGTCGATGCCATAACCGCCCCGCAAGACATCGTTGCCGTCTCCTCCCATCAGCATGTCGAAACCACGGCCGCCCGAAAGCGCGTCGTTGCCGGCACCGCCGGTAAACATGTCGGAATAGTTGCCGCCGGTGATCTTGTCGTCGAATTTGCTGCCGGTGATCGAGAACGATTCGACATTGGTCGCCTGGATGCCGCCTGTCAGCGTCTGCGGCGCGATCCAGTCCTTGATCGTGATATTGAGCTTGGCAGCCGAGGCCGAATAATCGACCGTGAGCCGGTCCGTGCCGGAACCGCCATTGGCGACATCGCCGGCTGCCGTTGCCAGCGTTCCGGCCATGATGTTGTCCCGGCCGCTACCACCGTTGAGCTTGTCCTTGCCCACATCGCCGTCAAGCGTGTCATCGCCGCTATTGCCGTTCAGGGTGTCGTCGCCGGCCTCGCCGAGGATATAATCGCCCTGGAACGATCCATCGACGATATCGTTGCCGTCGCCGGCAAAGATGAAGTCCCGGCCCATGCCGCCATTGACCCTGTCAAGGCCGGCCAACGCATTGATGTAGTCGTCAAGATCGCTGCCCGCCAATGTGTCATTGCCGGTCGTTCCTATAATATCTGCCATTCTGGTCTCCTGATTGATATCTGAAAGGCGCACGTATCCCGTCGTCGCACCGCAAGCGGTCGATCCCGAAGTATTACTCAGTCGGCTGGATTGAGAATCCCCCCAGAAGGGTGCGCATTATATTATTATATTCTATAGTACTAATTTTGACGTTGCTTCATGTCTCTCTCCCAATAGACAACACCTCCGAACGTTTGCTTCAGCAAATCTACCGTTGCTTCGCATCTTCGTCCAGACACAGCAAGATATATCCAGAGGCACATGGCCTGTTGTGTTCCCACAGGAACAGACAATGCTCCGGGCGCGGCAGCCGACAAAGCATGCCGAATCCTGACGGAAATTCGCAATGAGGCACATGGGAAGGCTTGGCTGGGCAATCGAAGCGACGGATCGGGCTGATCTGAGCCACCCCACCGGCAGTCTTCATGGACTGGCTGAGACGCCGTCAGTCCAGTGAACACGGGGGGCATACGGGCCGGAAGTTGTCATTTGTCCACCGGACCGGCCGTTTGGAAGCGCCGCCCGGACAGCATGGCGGCGCACGCTCAATGGTCCGCCGCATCTTTTGCCGTTTTACAATGTGGTTTCCAACGCATAAAAATGCCCGCCTCGGAGACCGGGGCGGGCATTTTTGATGAGACAGCCTTATTCGGCTTCGTTTGCCGGCGCTGCGTTGAGCTGGCCGTATTTCTCGGCGCCGATCTTGTTGAACAGATCGAGCTGGGTCTCGAGGAAGTCGATATGGCTTTCCTCATCCGCGAGCAGTTCTTCGAACAGCTTCATGGAGACGTAGTCGCCCGCGTCATGACAGATGTCGCGGGATTTCTTATAGGCCTTGCGGGCGTCATATTCGCCGGCGAGATCGGCCTCCAGCACTTCCTTGACGCTCTGGCCGATGCGCAGCGGCGCGACCGTCTGGAGGTTGGGGTGCCCTTCGAGGAAGATGATGCGCGAAACCAGCTTGTCGGCATGGTGCATCTCCTCGATCGATTCCGCACGCTCCTTCTTGGCGAGAAGCGTATAGCCCCAATCGTCGAGAAGACGGTAATGAACCCAATACTGGTTGACGGCACCGAGTTCGAGGTACAGCGCTTCGTTAAGCTGCTCGATGACTTTTTTGTCGCCTTTCAAGATCCGCTCTCCTGTTTTCTTCATGGAATTGTTTGAGGCGGGCCATGAAATCAAATATCTGGTCATCCGTCGAGTGGCGACCGGCATGATACTGCTCGGTCGTGCGGATGATGATGTCGACGACATTGGGGAAACAGCCGCAGCAACGGCCACGCTTTTCCATCGCATGATAGACTTTCGCGGGCACGATCAGCTGCCAACAGTCCTCATCGAGCATCTCGATGATGGTGTCCTGTATGTCCTTATCGGTGATGAAATTGCAGCTACAAACCAGCATTTCTTCTGTCCGTGATACGCAATGCACTGAATTCTATCCATAAAGCAAAAGCGGACATTTAGTGTCAACAAAAATGTCGCGGCCGGATTTGCGGGCAAATATTAGATCAATTCTAAACTTGACAAAATCTATCGTATTTTCATCGACTTATTATCAATGGGTGCTTCCGGATTCCGCTGTTTCGTGCCCATCAATATTTTTTGAATTTTAGCAGAATCGTACAATTATTGTTACAGATCCGATGAAGCCTGAACACGGTGTTGGCAAACGCAAGATCGGAGAAACGGCAAAATACCCTGTCTCTGCCAAAATCCGCCTCAGTGGAAATTCCTCCCCTTCGGCATGACGCTGGCCGTTTCGACACCCTGGATCCGGCTGCTCTCGCCCAATCCGCCGTTTACCGGCGCGGGGCGTTCCGGCGCAAGGGTGCGCTTCTTCTGCCGGTGATCGGCTGTCGGACGCAGGGCTTCATCGGCCCGCTCAGACACCCCAAAGCGGCGGGTTTCGCGTTGAAGCAGGCCAAGCATCGGCGTCATATCCTCGATATGATCGACGACGACATGGATCACCCCGCTCTCGCTCTGCAGCCTGCCCCTGATCTTCACCAGCCGGGCGCCCATGACGACGGATCGGTAACGGTCGAATATCCTGTTCCAGACGATGGCATTGGCGACACCCGTCTCATCCTCCAGAGTCATGAAGATCACCCCCCTGGCGGAACCCGGCCTCTGGCGCACCAGCACAAGCCCGGCAATGGTGACCATCTGCCCGTTCGGCACAGTCAAGAGATCCCCGTTCTTGAGGATGCCCATTGTCGCGAATTCATCGCGCAGGAAGGAAACCGGGTGCGCCTTCAGGGACAGGGAAAGATAACGGTAATCCTCGATCACCTGCTCGCCCGGCAGCATGTCCGGCAGGCGGGTTATCGGCTCCAGCTGAAGATCGGCCCGGTCGGCGCGATCGAACAAAGGCAGCTTCTCCGCGGCACTCCTGGCGTCCAGCGCCCGCACGGCCCAGAGCGCTTCGCGCCGCGAAAGCCCGATGGAGCCGAAGGCATCGGCATCCGCCAGCCGCTCGATATCGGACTTTTGCAGGCCCGACCGAAGCCAGAGGTCGCGCACGGAGATGTAACCCCGGCCCCTGTTTTCGACGAGCGCGATCATATCCGCCTCCGAAAGCCCCTTGACCTGCCGGAAGCCGAGCCGGACCGCCCTCTTCGTCCGGATGACGTCCCGCATCGAGACATGCCGCCGGTCGACCGTTTCCTTGTCGAATTCGCTTGCCTCAAGCAGGCAATCCCAATCCGAGAGATTGACATCGACGGGCCTGATCTCGACCCCATGCTCGCGGGCGTCGCGAACCAGTTGCGACGGCGCATAAAAACCCATCGGTTGGGAATTCAGAAGCGCCGCGCAGAAGACATCGGGATAATAGGCCTTGACCCAGGATGAGGCATAGACGAGCAGGGCAAAGGAGGCCGCGTGGCTTTCCGGAAAACCGTATTCGCCAAAACCCTCGATCTGTTTGAAACAACGCTCCGCGAATTCGCGCGTGTAGCCATTTGCCGTCATCCCGTTGACCATATCGTCCCTGAATGTGTTGACCTGCCCGGAGCGCTTGAACGTTGCCATGGATCGCCGCAAGCGATCCGCCTTTGCCGGCGAAAATTTCGCGGCCGTAATGGCAATCTGCATGGCCTGTTCCTGAAAGAGCGGAACGCCAAACGTCCGTTCCAGGATAGGTTTCATCTCATCCTTGGGATAATCGATCTTGAATCCGGGAAGATGGGACTGCCCGCGCCGCTTGAGATAGGGATGGACCATATCCCCCTGAATTGGGCCTGGCCGGACGATCGCCACCTCGATGACCAGATCATAAAATATGCGAGGCCGAAGGCGAGGCAGCATGCTCATCTGCGCCCGGCTTTCGATTTGAAAGACCCCGATCGTATCGGCACGGCACATCATGCCGTAGACCGGCTCGCCATCCTCGTGATCCTTGTTGCCGAGATCGGCGAGCGTCTTTTTCACATCATAGTGAAGCTCAAGAAATTCAAAAGCCTTGCGCAGGCAGGTGAGCATTCCCAGAGCCAGGATATCAACCTTGAGAATCCGGACATTGTCCAGATCGTCCTTGTCCCATTCGATCATGTAGCGATCCGGCATGGCCGTATTCATGATCGGCACAACCTCATCGAGCCGGTCCCTGGTAATGACAAAACCACCCACATGCTGCGTGAGGTGCCGGGGAAAACCCATGAGTTCAGTGGCATAGTGAAGAACATTTTTGGTGACTGGATCGGAAAGATCGAGCCCGGCGGCCTTTGCCTCGCGTTCGGACAAGTCCTCCGCCGACCAACCCCAGACCGTGCTTGCAAGAGCCGATTGCACGTCTTCCGACAGACCAAAAGCCTTGGCCACCTCGCGACCGGCGGATCGGGCACGATAACTCGTTACCGCCGCGGTCAAGCCGGCGTGTTCCCGACCATAGGTCTTGTAGATATGCTGGATGACCTCTTCGCGTCTGCCATGCTCAAAATCGACATCGATATCCGGCGGCTCATCCCGGTCCATGGAGATGAACCGGTCAAAGAGAAGCGTGCTTTTCTCCGGATTGACCTCGGTTATTTCAAGACAATAGCAGATCACCGAATTTGCCGCCGAACCGCGCCCCTGGCACAAGATCTTCAGTTCATAACGGGCATGCTGGATGATCTTGTAGACCGTCAGGAAATAGGGGGCATATTCCTTGTCCCGGATCAGCTTCAGTTCGTAGTCAATCTGCTTTTTGACGTTCTCCGGAACGCCTTCCGGATAACGTTTCCGGGCACCCTCCCAGGTCAAACGTTCAAGCGTCTCCGAAGGAGTTTCGCCCTCGACGCCTTCGTCCGGATAGTTATGCTTCAGCTCATCCAGCGAGAATGACAGCCTCTTGAAGAATTTTTCCGTATTGGCGACCGCCTGTGGATAGGCACGAAACAGGCGCGTCATCTCGCGCCCATCCTTGAGATAGCGTTCCGCATTGGGGGCGAGCCGGAAACCGGCCTCGGCAATCGTTACATGCTCGCGGATGGCGGTGACGATATCGGCAAGCGGGCGGCGGGCAGGGTGGTGATAGAGGGGTTGATTGCTGGCGATCAGGGGGATGCGATTGCGGGCGGCGAGGATGGAGAGCGTGGCGAAAACCTGAGCATCCCGGCCATCATAAGATGGCGACAGGACCATATGGAATGCCGCGCGGAAGCGTTTTCTCAGGCGCTCCAGACAGTTCTCCAGCTTTTCCTGTTTACCGGCATCGTCCAGCAAAGACGGGTCGGGAACAAGGGCGAGCATCATCTCGTCTCCCCATTCGACAAGGTCCGCTTCGCTCAGAATGCACGAACCCTTTTGCGCCCTGAGATTACCGGCGCTCAGCAGGCGGCAGAGATGTGCCCATCCCTTTCTGTTTTTCGGGTAGGCAAGAATATCCGGCGTACCGTCGGAAAAGACCAGCCGCGCACCCGGCTGAAAGGGAGCGGCTTCCAGAAGCTGCTTTTGCCTTTCTCCCTTTTCGAAAAGCGTCTGATTTTCCTGAACCGTCTTTACGTACTCCTCCCTCATCGCCCTGATCTGCGCATGAGCCCGGACCACGCCAGCGACCGAATTCCGGTCGGCGATCCCGAGGCCGGGGAGCTTCAGGATCGCTGCCTGGATCATCATTTCCTCCGGCGTCGATGCGCCTTCGAGGAAGGAGAAATTCGACCGGGCGCCGATCTCGAAAAAGGCGGGTGCGGTTTTCATGCGAAGACCCCATGCATGAACCAGCGCGGCGGTGGCATCTGGCCGTAGAGGCCCTCGCGGTAGATCCAGAACCGGTGGCCGGTATCGTCCTCGATACGGAAATAGTCCCGCGCCCGGGCGCCGGTGCCGTCGATCCACCATTCCATGGCGAGACGCTCCGGCCCCTGGCTGCGGCGGACACGATGCAGCATGCGCCGCCAGCGGAAGCTTTCGGGCGGTCCCTCCGGCACTTCGGCCGCAGAGACCTCCACAGATTCCGGCTGCCGGAAAAGCCTGAGCGGCCGCTCGCTACGGGACCAGGAGAAGCCGCTTGCCGCCGGCCGCTTACCTGACAACAAACCATCAATGGCCGGAACCGCAGTCACCGCCCGCTCCGGCACGTGGCTCTCGCGCATATGGAAGCTCTGCAGGCAATCGGCGCCGAGACGGGCCGAAACGCGATCGACAAAGCCTGCAAGGGAGACATCCTTTTGCCGGTCGCCGTCGAAATCCTCCTGCGCGGCATCGAAAGCTTCATGCCGCATGACGTTCAGCCGCAGGATTTCAAAACCGTAGCCGGCGTCGAGGTCGTCATGAACCGCCTGAAGACGCTCGGAAAACAGCGCGGCGATCCGCTTGGGATCCCTGAGCGGCTGCGAAGCCCCGGCGGCAATGCGAAAGACCCGGCCATCGACCCGAAACAGCATCAGTTCGAACGCCCGCCCACCGGCGCCGCGCTCTTCCAGACTGGCTTTCAGCGACAGGGCGATCTGCCCGGTCAGAAAGAGGATGTCCTCCTCCGTCTGCACGGGTTCGGCAAGCCGCCGCTCGGCGGAAAGGCTGGCGACGGGCCGGCGCGGCGACACGGGCTCCTCGTCACGGCCGAGCGCCTGATCGAGCCGCAGCAGCAGATGCGCTCCGAAACGGCGGGCCAGGGGCGCCCGGGGTGCAGCGATGATGTCGCCCACCCGCTTCAATCCGAGCTTCTGCAGCGCGGCAACGGTGTTTTCCGCCAGCCGCAGAGAGGCGACCGGCAAGGGTGCCAGCACCTGCTCCATCTCCTCATCTGCGATGACCCCGCCGCTGCCGAAGCGGGAGGCGGCCCAGGAGAGGCCCGGCGCGGAGGATATGGCGCCACGCGCGTCGAGCCCCATCTGGAAGAGCCGCAACAGGATATCCTTGAGCAGGGCGTTTTCGCCACCGAACAGATGGGAACTGCCGGTGATGTCGAGAAACAGCCCATCCGGGCCGTCAAGCGCCACCAGCGGCGTGTAGCGATCACACCAGTCGGCGATGCCATCGAGCAGGCGGCGATCGGCGCCCAGGTCTTCCTCGGCGATATCGAGCTTCGGATAGATCGCCCGCGCTTCCGCCACGCCCTGGTTTTTTTTCAGACCGATCGCCTCCGCCGCCTCGTCAAGCGCCGTCAGCCGCATGGCATTGTCACGCCGCCCGGAGCAGACGAGGGGAGCGGCATCAGGATGCCTGGTCGAACGCCAGGACAGGCCCCATGTCTTGCGGGCGATCCGGTCGGTCGGCAGGTGCGGAAAGGTGAGGGCCAGAATGCGCTGCGCGCTTGAACGGAACCCCAGCATGTTCTGGCTTGTTGACGGAGAAAAACTGGCGGTCATGGGGATTCCACTCCAGAAACAGGGAGAGAGGTGCCGGATTTCGGCTTTTCTCCAGGGTGAGACGGAAAACCGGATTGCCGATGCTGCCGCCAAGCATCGACCGGTCCGGCAGAAACCGGATTGCCGCCGGCGCGGGTTCAACCAAAAAACGAAAAGCCGCGCTGCTCGCCTCTTCCTCTCCGGACTGACGCAACAGCAGGAGAGGGCGCCCCGCCGCCTTTGCCCGCAGGCTCAAGCGCCGGCTTTCGGTCAGGCCGAAATGCGCCGGATTGCCCTTCACCTCCAAGATGCTGACCAGGAAGGCGCCGCTTTCGACCGCCGTTTCAGCAAGCCAGAGCGCCTCCTCCAGTCTGCGCGGGGCCGCATGCAGGAAACGCTCCGGCCTGAGACCGAAGTCCGCGAGACCCAGTGCATAGGGAATGCCCGTTTCCATCGCCGTAACCGTGTCGCTGATCCAGAGGATTGGCGAACGGTTCTGCCCCGCCTTTCGCTGAAGCAGCGCGGCAAGCGCCAGCGCAAAGCCGGTGACGACCGGCGCATCGCGCATGAACTGCGACCGGATTTCGCAGAGACCGTCGAGCGGCAGGCCGCCTTCCAGAGCACCATCGAGCGCCGGCACGTCCAGAGACAGACGATGACTGTCCTTTCGCCTTGCATGACCGCTCTCGCCGGCCAAGGCTTCCTGCCTGGCGGCAGCCACGGAGCTGCCTTCCAGCCTTGCTATCTCTTCGCGGAGCGCAAAAAGACGCTCGCGCGTCATGGGCGTCTGCACCATGACGTCACTCCAATTCAAAATGTTCCTGTTATGTTCTTATAGATTCCAGAGCTGCCCGGAAGAGTCAACGGGATTCTCTAAGAATTTATTCCTTGACAGGGTCCATACAAATTCAACCCTCGAAAAACGCTCATGAAATGGCTATATCAGGGGGCAAGCAAGGAGTGCCCATGGCCCGCATAGACCAGAGCGACGATTGGCGGGAACGCCATGCGCCGACAATCAGCACATTCGAGTCCCTGGCTCTGGAGGCCTACAGCCATCTGCCGGACGAATTCCGGGCGCTTGCCACCAATCTGACCATCGAGATCGACGATTTTCCGACCGAGGACGTTTTCGAGGACATGGCGCTGGAAACGCCGTTCGACCTGCTCGGCCTGTTCGAGGGGCGCGGCATCGGCGAGCGCTTCACCATGGAAACCGGCGAGATGCCAAACCGGATCATTCTCTATCGCCGGCCAATCCTCGATTACTGGGCGGAAAACGAGGAGACGCTGGGCGACATCATCACCCATGTGCTGATCCACGAGATCGGCCATCATTTCGGCCTGTCGGACGACGACATGGAGCGGATCGAGGCCGGCGTCGAGCATGTCGGCGGCTGAGACGGGCATAAGCCTTCCCAGCCAGCCTTGAAGCGTCAGTGTTCGGACAGCTTGGTGTCGGGGGTATATTCCTTGCCTTCGACATCCTTGACGACGGCCTGGCCGCACATCAGCATCCGGGTTTCCTGATTCCAGGTATAGGCCGGCGAGCCGTGCAGCTCCCAGCCCTTGTTGAGCGCGGCCGTCACCTTGTGGCAGAAGGTGGCGTCGTCGACGGCGGTCAGGAAGCGATAAAGTTTCAAGGGGCTTTTCCTTTTTTATGGATGGCATCGGCCCTGGCGGCGAGCCGCAGGGCCTGATCGAGGTGAAGACGCTCGACCATCAGGCCGTTGAGATGGATGACGGCTTTATCCGCATTTTCGGACAGCGCAAAGGCATCAATGATGGACCGGGCTTCGGCAAGTGCTGCTTCGTCGACGCCGAAGCAATCGTTGGCCGGACCGATCTGGGCCGGATGAATCAGCATCTTGCCGTCAAAGCCCATGTCGCGGCCCTGCCGGCATTCGGCCGCGAACCCCGCACCATCACGAAAATCGTTGAAGACGGCATCGATGACATCGAGGCCGCAACTGCGGGCGGCGAGCAGGACCTGCATCAGCCAGGGCACGAGATAGGTGCGGCCGGGCAGGGCGGCAACGCCGGTTTCCTTGCGCAGGTCGTTCAGCCCCGGCACGAAACAATCGAGCCTGCCGCCGCGGGTACGGCCGGTCTCGGCGATCGCAGCCGCATTGAGCACGCCGCGCGGGGTCTCGATCATCGCCCAGAGGCGCAAAGTATCCGGCGCGTCGTTTTCCGACAGGACATCGACCACCGTCTGGATATCCTGCGGGCTTTCGACCTTGGGCATGAGGATGGCATCGGGCGCCAGGGCAAGCATGGCCGCCAGATCCTGTTCACTGAGACCGGAGGCAAGGCTGTTGATGCGGATGACGATTTCGATATCGGACCGGTGATCCTGCTTCAGATGCGCAGCCAGCATATCGCGTGCCAAAATCTTGTTGTCCGGGAGAACCGCATCCTCGAGATCGTAGATCACCGCGTCGCAGGCAAGCGCGGCGACCTTGGCAAGGGCGCGGGCATTGTCGGCCGGCACGCAGAGTACGGAACGGCGCAGGCGGGCGGGGTGGCGATTGCTGGGTGAAGTCATGCGGCTTTTGTGCCCGCGTTTCGCCGTTTTCGCAAGGCAGAGATGCAATCGAGCCATGCCCCTTGCAACGGGGGTCATGCGGGGCCACATTCTGGGTAACGAAAGGTGACGACAATGCAAAGCATACGCTCTCTCCTCCTGACAATCGCAGGCATCGCATTCACGCTGATGGCCTTCGTGTTTACCGCATCCCTTGGCCTCGCCCTCGTCGGCATCGTCTCGGTGGTGATGATCGGCACGACGATTGCCGCACGGCTTGCGCCCAAGCCGGTCCGCGCCACGGTAAACCGCAATTCTGCGAACCGGAATTCTGGCCGTCAGCCGCGCGAACCGCGCATCTGGAACGACGGTCGCGGCACGATCATCGACCTCTGAAGGGTGCAAAGCCGCCTTTCAGGCTCCCGGCGTGCAGATTCTCCTTCATTTCGACGTGAAATTGCTCTAAACGCTGGGCGGAAATTTTTCCGTTCCGTTGAAATCGAAGGCCATTCTCATGGACAAGTTCGTCAAGCTCACCGGCGTTGCCGCCCCGTTGCCCGTCGTCAACATCGACACGGACATGATCATTCCGAAGGATTACCTGAAGACGATCAAGCGCACCGGCCTTGGCACCGGGCTTTTCGCCGAAGCCCGGTATCATGAAGACGGCTCGGTCAACGAGGATTTCGTCCTCAACAAGCCCGCCTACCAGAACGCCAAGATCCTGGTCGCCGGCGACAATTTCGGCTGCGGCTCGTCGCGCGAACATGCCCCGTGGGCGCTGCTCGACTTCGGCATCCGCTGCGTCATCTCGACGTCCTTTGCCGACATCTTCTACAACAACTGTTTCAAGAACGGCATCCTGCCGGTCGTAGTCTCTCCGGAAGACCTGGAAAAGCTGATGGATGACGCCAGCCGCGGCTCCAACGCCATCCTGACGGTCGACCTTGAAAACCAGGAGATCACCGGTCCGGACGGCGGCAAGATCACCTTCGAACTCGACGCGTTCCGTCGCCACTGCATGCTGAACGGCCTCGACGATATCGGCCTGACGCTGGAAAAGGCCGCTGCCATCGACACGTTCGAGAAGGCCAATGCCGCTTCTCATCCCTGGGCATAAGGCCCGATGCCCAGCCCGCGCAAACTGATCTCTTCCGGCTCGCCGTTTGAAAAGACGGCGGGCTATTCGCGGGCGCTGGTGCAGGGCGACTGGTGCTTCGTTTCCGGCACCACCGGCTACGACTATGCCACCATGACCATGCCGGAGACGGTGGAAGAGCAGACCCGCAATTGCCTGAAGACCATCGCGGCGGCGCTGTCGGATGCCGGGTTTTCGCTGAAGGATGCAGTACGCAATCACTACTACGTGACCGATGCGGCCTTCGCCGAAATCGTCTTCCCGATACTCGGCGAGGCCTTCGGTGACATCCGTCCGGCAGCGACGATGGTGGTCTGTGACCTGATCCGCCCGGAAATGCTCATCGAGATCGAAATCACCGCCTTCAAGGGGTGATGCAATCAGCCGTCGATGAAGGGCGGCCCCAAAGGCTTGGCCAGCCCTGCCTTTGCCAGTTCCGCATGATAATAAAGAAAGATTTGCCGGCGGAATGCGATCATCTCGCGTTCGTCGTCGGTCTTTGCCTCGGCAAGCCGCGCAGCGAACAGGTCCGGAGTCGCAAGCGCCCTAGTATCTCCCAAAAAATCGAACATGTCATGGCGTTCGCGGATCGGCATATGGTGGACGCACAGAAGCATTCCGAATCTGTTCATTCTGCCGAGACAACGGCAATCACGGCGACAGCGCCGTACCCGGCAGCGAAGATGATTGAGCCAAGCCGTTGCAGCCACACGGAATGTCACTTCCGTCGGCAGCGATCTTTCGGGTTTCACATTGGACATGATTGCTCCTTTCCGGGCTGGCGAACAAGACAGCAGGAAGCATCCCCGCGCGGTGTCCGCCGTGGTTTTAAAACATGCACTCAATCGGACGGGGCACTGGAAACCGTCTCTAATGAGTAAATATAATTGACGCTTTCCAGCGCCCCGTTTGGCGTTCTCTCGGGAGCTTTCCTCCCTACAGACCCCGACTCCGGATCCTCTGACCCGGGACAATCGTCGCGACACAGGTTTCCGGTTCCGCCGCGCAGCAACGGTTCCGGTATGTCACGCTTCTCGTCCCGGCATGCGTGCCACACAGGCACACCCGCCCCAGAAGGACAGGGGGAATCCATTTTCCGGGGGCTCTCCTTCCGGTCCGCCTGACGTTCGGGGTCTCCTCATTGAGACCACGAGGCTTTCCGTGGAGCGCCTGCCCTGCCTCGCCGCAAACGTCTTGCGGTGTATCCGTGACAGAACGATGGGATCATGACACGGGATTGCAAGGCGGGGATTCTGGGAGAAGACAATTCCAATAAAACTGTTCGATTTCAACGCAGAGACATGTAGCATCCGCCACGAACATGCACGTCAGAAGGGGACAACGATGCTGTTGAGAATGGAAGCCAAACTCGCCGGCGTCTGCACGCCGGTTTTCACCAGTCATCCGGTTCGCTGGCTGGGGCTCCTGGCACTCTGCTCTGTATATATCCTGAGCGGCGTGACCAAGCTGCTGGATTTCGGCAGCGCCGTCGCCGAGATGGAGCGATACGGGCTTTTGCCGGCAAGGCCGATCGCCGCCGTGGTCATCCTTTTCCAGCTGAGCGCTTCGGTCATGGTCATCAGTGGTTTCTTGCGCTGGATCGGCGCGCTTTCTCTTTCCGTGTTTACAGTGCTTGCAACATTCATTGCCCTGCGTTTCTGGGAAATTCCGCTGGGGCAGGACCGTTTCATGACGATGAATATGTTCTTCGAGCATCTCGGGCTGGCCGGAGCCTTTCTCCTCATTGCCTGGTACGATCTGCACAGATGGCGCCGGGGCGACAGGGACTGGAGCTGAGCGCCAATGCACGAAGTGATTGCATTTTTGTGCCGGAATCGAATTCCAGCGTGTTGCGGCTGACACAGAGGAGAGGCATTCTGCGGTCTTGCCTTTCACCCCGCCAGTTTGAAAAGGAACGCACAGATGAGCACGATCACCACCACGGACGGCACCGAAATCTTCTACAAGGACTGGGGTCCGCGCGACGCGCAGCCGATCGTCTTCCATCACGGCTGGCCGCTGAGCGCCGACGACTGGGACAACCAGATGCTTTACTTCCTGGCGCAGGGATTCCGCGTCATCGCACACGACCGCCGCGGCCATGGACGCTCGACGCAGACCTCGACCGGCCATGAAATGGATACCTATGCCGCCGACGTCGCGGCACTCGCGGAAGCACTCGACCTCAAGAATGCCTTCCATGTCGGCCACTCCACCGGCGGCGGCGAAGTCGTTCATTATGTGGCACGTGCTAAACCTGGGCGCGTCGGCAAAGCCGTCATCGCCGGCGCCGTGCCTCCGGTCATGGTGAAATCGGACAAGAACCCCGGCGGCCTGCCGATCGATGTCTTTAACGGCTTGCGCAGCGCGCTGGTCGCAAACCGCGCCCAGTTCTTCATCGATGTTCCGACCGGCCCCTTCTACGGCTTCAATCGCCCGGGTGCCAAGGTTTCCCAAGGGCTTATCGACAATTGGTGGCGACAGGGAATGATGGGCGCTGCCAATGCCCACTACGAATGCATCAAGGCTTTTTCCGAGACCGATTTCACCGAAGACCTCAAGACGATCGAGGTTCCGGTGCTGGTTCTGCACGGAACCGACGACCAGATCGTACCCTATGACGACTCGGCGCCGCTCTCGGTAAAGCTCCTCAAGAACGGAACGCTGAAGAGCTACGAAGGGCTTCCGCACGGCATGCTCTCGACGCATCCCGACATCCTCAATCCCGACATGCTGGCCTTCTTCAAGGCTTAGGCTGACAGCGGCATGATCTGCCCCTCATCCGCCCTGTCGGGCACCTTCTCCCCGTTTTGACGGGGAGAAGGACCAAGCAGCAACCTCTGTCGTCCCCTCTCCCCGTCAAAACGGGGAGAGGGCTAGGGTGAGGGGCAAAGCTGCTATGACAGAAGCCCGGCGCGGCAGTTTTATCGGCCCAGGACCGCAGACGAGGGTGGTGGCGCAGACAACGACTCAAAACCGAAAACCCGGTTGCAGGGACAGCCGGGTTTCCAGGGAGGAAGTCAGAAAAGGAGTGCTTATTCGCAGACACGGATCTTCTTGATGACGACGTTGCCGTAGGAGTCGTAGGCCTTGACCTTCTTGATGAAGCAATAGGGCTGGCAGTCATCGCTGTAATAGCCGGCCTGCGACGGGGCGGCGAAGGAAACGGCGGTGATGGCAGCAACAATGGCGGTCAAAACGAACTTGCGCATGCGGGTCTCTCCTTGAGATCTCGTGTGGATGAGCCTCCCTCATCCAGTGACCCGACTATCCCACAGCTCAGGCGCCCGCGCTGTTCCGGATGGAACAGGGTTTGCTAATTTTCAGAATTTCTATTTTCCGGCGAAAGAATCTCACGTTGTTGCAGAACGTGCCTGTTCCGGCAGGAACT
>Ga0307515_10003401_pt1 | contig 33502 bp, 30 predicted proteins | sample 17_EM_MG_FD_194513 | JGI IMG/M metagenome (GOLD analysis project Ga0307515, IMG submission 194513) | Populus trichocarpa ectomycorrhiza microbial communities from riparian zone in the Pacific Northwest, United States - 17_EM | ecosystem: Host-associated > Plants > Roots > Unclassified | place... | reverse complement strand
TCCGCGGGCTGGTTTCCGATGCACGGAACACGACCGTGTTTCCGCAGACGAGCGGATAGGCGATTGCCCGTGCAGCAAGAACCACTGGGCCGTTCCAGGGGACGATGCTGAGAATGACGCCGACCGGTTGCCGGATTGTCATCGAAAGCGTTCCCGGCTTGTCCGTGGGAATGGTGTCGCCGCCTAGCTGCGTCGCAAGGGCTGCGGCCTCCCGGAAAAGGTTGGCAGCAAGCATCACGTTGAAACGCGACCAAAGTTCGTTGGCGCCGATCTCGAGGCCCATCGCCTGAACGAAATTGTCCGCCCTCGCCTCGATCTCGTCCGCTGCTTTCAGAAGAAGCATGCGCCGCTGCGTCGGGCCGGACTTCGACCACTCGGCGAACGCCGTGCGGGCGGAGTCAACAGCTTTCAGTGCGTCCTCAACACTGGCAGCCGCGCCCCGACTGACCACGGCACCGGATCCAGGGCTGAGCCTGTCGAACGTTGCTCCGGTTCCAGATTTGCGTTCCTGATTATCGATGTAAAGATAAGTGTCCATAGTTCCTCCTTCACCACTCGGTATTATTGCTCTTCAAAAGGAGAACAACGTCCGTGGAGCGCCTCTTTAGCAAGCCAAAGCAAGCCAGTTTTGACGCCCGCTCCTCCCAAACTGACGCGATCACGCTACACTCTTTTTTGTTTTATGCAACGATTTTTACAATATGGAAAAGTAGTGAGGCTCGACGGTACGTTGCCGTGAGCCATGAGCGGCTCAAAAAGGATAGTCGGGCGACCGCTGAAGAGCGAAGATCACTGTTCTGATTCTTGAGAGTTCACTGCGACGGGCTGTCGACCACCTTGCGCATTTTTACGACAACGACTGGGAGCGTTCGGCACAGATAACCGTCACCTCGTCGGGTAGCATCTTCAAGGGGAAAGACATTGCGAAGATGCGGAAACCTCTTCATCTTTTCATCAGTCTCGCCGGCGCTTGATCGCGCCGACGAAATGCAGCGGTTACTTCACCACGCCAAACGGATCCGGCACGGCATGTTGGTTTGCATTGTTCCAGAAGTTCTGGAGGACGAAGCCGTACTCGGACAGGTTGTTGGTAAATGGAGCCAGCATTGCGTCTGCAGTCGGACGCTTCCAGTCGGCCTGCAACTCGCAGGCAAGCGCAAAGGTGCTCACAAGTTCCGCCCCGGCGTTGCTCATCCGCGACATGGCGGCCTCTGCCTCGTAGCGGTTCCAGGCGCCGCACGCATCCACGACGGGAAATACCTGATAGCCGTCGTTCAACAGCGAAAGCGTCGGGAAGACACAGCACGTCCCGATCGTCACACCGGCCAGGATGATATGTCGGCGGCCGGTTGACTCGACCAATTCCTCGAAAGCTTTGCGGAAAGTCGGATCCTCGTAGGCATTAATGATCCCGGTCCGGCGGTAGATGGGCTCCTGCGGAAAGAGTTCCTTGATCTCCGGCAAGGTGTCCCCGTTTTGCCACTGTGCATTTGAAGTGGTGATCAGGACTGGGATTTCGAGCGCCTTTGCAGCGCGTGCAAGACCGACGACGTTACTCTTGAACTCGGCAAGTGAGGTGAAGTCCCGGACACCTGCCATCAGTCCGATTTGATGGTCGATCAGAAGGACGATGCTGTTTTCCGGTGTGGGCTTGTCATGCCCAAATCGGCCTGCAGCGCGGGCCTGCTCGGCAGTCAACCTGTTGGGAAGGATGTTATCGGTCGTCGGACTGACGACGTCTGCGAGAGGGGATGTCGTTGTAGCGGTCATTCGAATTCTCCTTGCTTCGGCCTGAATTGTGCCATCGAATTTCGATCCTCATCGACCTTTGATCAAGGTCTGTGAGAAAACTATGCACTCTCCACGTTGCACAGATAATCCCGATTGGAATAATAGAAGCTCACACCAACGGAGTGAGATAAGATGCTGGATCGTGTCGCGGGGCTGGAGGTTTTTGCAAAAGTTGCCGCACTCGGCAGCCTGTCGGGCGCGGCGCGGGCGCTGGGCATGTCGCAAACGATGGCCACGAAACACATGGCTGCACTTGAGGAGCGGCTCGGTGTCAAGCTTCTCCACCGCACGACCCGGAAGATCACGCTCAGTGAGGCCGGACGACGCTACCTTGAAAGCGCAGAGCGTATTCTCTCCGAACTCGCCGAGGCTGACGCTGTTGCAACTGCGGAGCGGGTGGAGGTCAATGGAACGCTTCGGGTGAACGCGCCTGTCTCCTTCGGGGTGCGCGAGCTCGTACCACACCTCGCGCAATTCTCCCGGCTGCACCCCGGCCTGACCGTCGATCTCGGCCTCAGCGATCGCGTTGTCGACCTCGTGGAAGAGGGGTGGGACGTTGCCATCCGCATCGGACAAATTGAAGACGAGACCCTAATCGCCAGAAAGCTCGCGCGCTGCCGGTTGTTGGTGGCGGCATCCCCCGCATATCTTGCCGAACGGGGAACACCCCGGACGATCTCGGAATTGGTTTCTCACGACTGCCTCGGCTACACGCTATCGAATGCGCTTGGCGCAAAACGATGGCAGTTTGACACGGACGGCTCCACGAGCACCCCCGTCGGTGGAAGTCTCCACGCGAACAACGGCGACGCTCTCCTGGCCGCAGCCTTGGCCGGGCATGGCCTGATCTACCAGCCGACATTTCTTGTAGGGGACGATATCCGCGCGGGTAGACTCGTACCCCTCACCCTCGATCATCCCCCGGTGGAACTGCCCGGGGTGTTCGCCATCTACGCAAGCAACCGACGCCCTCCAGCGAAGGTGCGCGCATTTATCGATTTCCTGGTAAGCCGCCTCGGCCCTGAACCGCACTGGGACCGTGAGCTCTTGCAGCTTACCAATCGATGGCCTCTCACGCGGAGTTGAAGGACACGTGAAGTCATCTTCAGCGAACTTCCTCTCACCGCGCGGGCGTTACCCTGAGATTCCTGAAGTATGCAACAGTGCCGGATTCAAGCCACACACCGACGCCACCGCGCTGGCTGGCGCCGAATTTAAGATCGTTGACGATGAGCGCCGGTCGCATCTTGTCGTCGAGAAAAAGTTCGGCCTTTTGGCCGGACACCACGATCTTCATAGCGATCCATCGTCCCAGGTCCAGCTCCGCATAGCTTTCGTACTTCTCCGGAGATTCGCGTCTGAGCCTGTCGAACTTGTAGTCAGGATAGGCGACGTACTGAACGCTGTGACTACGGCGGACCTGATCGTCAGCCACACTATTTGTAGGTCGCAGGTAGATGCTTTCGAAGCGTCCCTCCTTGTCGATACGGAAGGTGAGACCGATGAAACCTCTGGCGTAGGATGGGGCATCAGTCACGAGTTCGCTCGCCACTTCGACTTCTATAACTCCGTCACCAAAATCCAGAGGCAGCCAGGCCATGAAATCCCGGTCGGTGAGTTGTTCCTTCTGAGGATCCTGTATTGCCTCATGTGGCATCGTTATCCTGAAGGCCGGCTCGCCTTTATACATACTGGGTTCGAGTGAAACGCCAGACAGGCGAAAGTCGCTGGTCGGAGCGGTCGCTGAAGCACCGGAGGAATGGCCTTCTGCCGCGAAAAGCATGCCGACAGTCAAGGGTATGCCGCGTATCAAATTCATTGGTTCCTCCAGTTTGACGGGGCACGGGCGTTTGTTGTCCGTGCCCCGGTTGGCTTATGCGCAACGCAAGCGCCTGCCGCGCTTCGCCTCCAGATTATGGCCGTTACGATTTCTCGGTCGCTTCTCCGAAAAGTTTGCCGGCGCCGGCCCAGTCGGATGGCTCAATGTCCTCGAACAGGACGTAGATATAGCTGGCATCGGTGCCGGTGTTTTTGACGATGCTCTCGGTGATGTCGGCTGCCACGGCAGCTTTGGCTTTGGTGTCCTTGCCGCTGAACCAGCTCACACGTACGACAGGCATGTTATTTCTCCTTTGGTTTTTTGGCGGCTGACTGCCGCCGTTGTGATGGTTCGGGGGTTGGCCGGTCCCGTCTCGCGACGGGTAGTGGCGCACTTAGCGTTCCAGAAACGAGCTGAGATCGCTCGTGAACTTCACAGGGTTCTTGAAAGCGAGGAAATGGTCTCCCTCGTCCTTTGCGGAATAGACAAAGAGCTCTGCCCCCTTTATCTGCGACTGCATCCACTTCTGACTCGGAACATTGGTGCTGTTGTCGCCCGTGAAGATCGCAGTCGGCACATCGATCTTGCGGCTCACGACGTCGCGCCAGTCGTTGGTCGCATGGTCAAACAGAACGAGGCTCATGTATTTCGGATCGCTCTTGATGAATTCGCGCGCAAACGCCTCGGAGTTCTGAAAATAAGGCGAACCTTGGTCCATGGCACGGCGGACGACGTTCATGTCAACGACCTGACTGTTGGTCGGAGCACCGGCGAAGGCCGCGATCATCCGCTCAGGCGAGGTCGTCATGCCACCGGCATTCAGCCGCTCCTCTTCCGTCCAGTCCGCATGCGTGTAAATCGAAATCGGCTCATCGATAAAGGCAGCCTTGCGAATGGCTTTGGTGCCGAAGAGATCGATGTAGCTCCAGATCACCGATGCACCCATCGACCAGCCGCAGAAATCGGCCTTCTCAAGCCCGAGGTGATCGACGAACTGTTTCAGGTCCATGCCGTAGCGCGCGATCCGCGTGCCATAGTCAACGTTCTCGGACAGACCCTGATTGCGAGGATCCAGCACAAGAATGCGATACTTCTTGCTCATCAGGGACATCACGTTGATGTATTCGGCGCCATTGGCTCCCCACCCCGGAACGAAGATGATCGGCCGGCCCTCGCCAGCTTCCCAGTAGGAAAGCCTCGCTCCGTCGTTCGTCTCAAAGCTGTTGATCTGCAATCCTTTGAAATCGGAAAGCTTGCCGGGAACGCCTTCGACCTGGTTCGGAAATGTAAAGTCGCGGCCAAGCACCTCGATTGCAGGGGCGGCCAACACCTGACTCGAAAATGACGTCAGCAGGGCGGCGCAAATTGCGCTTATTGCGAGCTTATTCATATGCTTTTCTCCATTCGTCGATGGACGGCGAAGATCGCCGCCCATCGTTGGCTTTTCGTCAAACGCGGACCCAGGCAGGGGCGACAGTCGGCCCCATACCGAGGAAGAAGCCGAAGTGAATGTTCATCTCTCCGATCGGCTCGAGAAAACGGCTGTTGCTAAGCGGACCCGCATTGATGGCCTCAAACGAGAGCCTCTCGGCAAGGTCGCGTACTTTCGCAGTCGCATCGGCGTCATCGCCGGCAACGAAGGTTTGCAGCTTTTTGGATGCGCGGGCCTCGGGGGAGGTCAGGCCGGCAAAGATAGTGTTGAACGCCTTGACGACGTGCGCTCCGGCAGCAACCTTCTGGATTTCTTCGGCTGCAGAGGTCGTGTGACCCAGCAGAAGCTCCTTGTAGTCCGCGGTGATCGGGTTGCTGATATCGATCAGGATTTTCCCGGTCAGGTCGCCAGCTTCGGCGAGAACGGAAGCGACGGCCTGATACGGCAGGGCAAGCAGAACGATATCGCCAAGCTTTACAGCGGCGCCAATTCCGCCACCTTCAACAGTGGTGCCGAGTTCAGCAGCCAGCGCTGCGGCCTTGGCCGGGTCGCGATGGCCGATGACAAGGTCAACGCCTATCGATGCGAACGCCCGAGCAAATCCCGAGCCCATGTTTCCCGTTCCGATAACTGCGACTTTCATTCTCTTATCCTCTTTTGCTGTTGCCCGCATATTGACGATGAAATGAAACGAGATAAATCTCGCGAATATCGCTTTACCTGAAACGGAGTGTTTCAAATGGATCGACTGACAGGCATGGAAGTATTTATCAGAGCTGTTGAGAGCGGCTCATTCAGCGCGGCTGGTGAAGCCATGCAAATGTCGTCCCAATTGGTCGGAAAACATGTGCAGAAACTCGAACAGCACCTGGGTGTTCAACTGCTTCATCGCTCCACCCGCCGCCAAAGCCTGACGGACTTTGGTCGTATCTTCTACGAGAGAGCCAAGATCATCCTGTCGGAGGTTGAGACGGCGGAGAGCATGGCAGCCGAAACCCGTGCTGTGCCAAGCGGGCGCCTGCGGATCAATGCACCTGTCAGCTTCGGCATGCGAACCCTTGCTCCTCGCTTACCCGAATACATGAAGATGTATCCGGAAGTGTCGGTGGACCTCACTCTGGCCAATCGTGCAGTCGATCTCATCGAAGAGGGCTATGATGCGGTATTCCGTGTCGGAGAGCTGTCGGACAGCGGCCTGATCGCGCGACAACTTGGCCCCTATCGCCTGGTGTTGTGTGCCGCGCCGGCATACCTGGAAAAACACGATCCGTTGACGTCGCCTTGGGACCTGCAAAGGCATGAGTGCCTCGGCTTCTCACATACCGAACTGCGGACGCATTGGACGTTCGAAGGGCGAAATGGGCGAGAAGTCGTACCCGTGACTGGCCGGCTCATGGTCGACCACGGCGAGCCATTGCTTTGCGCCGCCCTCGAAGGCTTGGGCATCATGCTGCAACCCGAGGAACTCGTGAAAGACTGCCTGACCGATGGCAGGCTCGTTGAATTGTTGCCTAGATACTCTGTGCCAACCCGTCCCTTGCATGTCCTCTATGCGCCAGACCGTCGGCTGACGCCCAAGCTCAGAAGTTTTATAGATTTCGCAGTGTCCAGTTTCGGAGCTTCGAAAGATTCCGCATCAACGCAAAAATGAAGCGGATCACGCTTAAGATCGCCTGAAAAAAGAGGACCTTGGAGGCCCAAGCAAGCGAAAGCTGGCTTCACCAGCGATTCATTGCCCACGTCCTGATCTGACTGTCGGCATCAAGCACCAGATGCAGATTCCCACAGCCACGGCGGGACTTGGCGCATGCCTTTCGGCCAGCGATTAAGCCCGCGCCATACATTTTCGGCCCGGTGCTGTCGACCAGACGTGAAGTAGAGCACCCGGCAAAGGCTGAAAATCGTTACGTCTGGTGGGCGGGTTCAAGTTTTGTGCGTGGCGATTGAACGTCGCGTGATCGGCATCTGCAAATCCAGGCCCATCAGCTTCAGCACCAAGCCTAGAAGTCCTTCGCTTTGGCGTAGCCGTAGCTCGTGCACCATGCCCAGCGCCAAGGTGGTTTCAATGGTAAGATCCGAATAGCGCGGCTGGCCACCTCGTGTCCTGTATCGCGCAGCAGCCCAACTCGCCAACTCTTCGGGTGCCGGCCACAAGGTTAAACTGCTGCAGTTGCGCAGGCCGGTCTCATACTCCCGCCGGTTCGACACCTTCAATTTCATCTTGCCGACGCGCTTACGGTGGGTGGCGTTGTGTGCGGCATGCTCCTTCAATAATGGAAAACGTTGCAAGTCGATCCGTGCACCAATTCTCATCCCCATCCGTCGACTCATTCGAAACTCTGCGTTTCAGGTAAAGCGATATTTGCGACATTTATCCCTCTTCATTTCAACGGCATTGTCCAGAAAAACGGCAAGCGGGATCCCGAGAGCATCTTCGAAAACAGTGGCACCGATGCCAGCTATCTCTCCATTGGGGACACAGAGCAGTCCGAACAGGCCGGCGTTGGTAAACCCTTCGAGAAAGAGGCTGATAAACTGGGCCAGCCATCATCTGGAAGAGGTCTCGCTCACGCGCCAAGCACATGCGTTGGGAATTGGATGCCCAGGATGCGGACGCTGCCGAACGGATTCAAAACGTTGAACAACGATCGGTCGCAATACAGGCAATCGCGATCTCTCAAACGGGAGGCGCAAATGGATTTGACAAGGAAAAACGATGAGTAAGACATTGCCCGGAATTAGCCGGCGTCACTTACTTCTATCAAGCGCGGCCGCCTTCTTCGTCGCTATCGCATCAAGTGCCGGCGCCACGATTATCAAGGGCGTGACGCCTTTCAAGCCTTTTGACTACAGTCCACCGGAGACGCTTGGCCCCGGCGGCTGGTACTTCTTCACGCCCCAGGAAGGACAGACCATCGAAGCGTTGGTCGAGCGCCTGATCCCTGCGGATGATCTCAGCACGAGTGGAAAGGACGCCGGTTGCGCCGAATTCATCGACCGCCAGCTTGCCGGTTCTTACGGCACCTTCGAGCGCCTTTATATGCAAGGCCCCTTCGTGACCGGTACGCCTGAGCAAGGCGATCAGTCGCCATTCGTGCCGCAGCAGCGCTATCGTATTGGCCTTGCCGCCCTCGACGCCCACTGTCGTCAGACATTGCAAAAGCCGTTCGCCGAACTTACAGCCGAACAGAAGGACAAGGTCCTCTCAGGCGTCGAGAGCGGTGATATCGCTTTCAAGGAGATCGACGCAAAACTGTTCTTCGGAATACTTCTCCAGAATACGATGGAAGGATTCTTTGCCGATCCAATCTATGGGGGCAACCGCGACATGGTCTCTTGGAAGATGCTCGGCTTTCCGGGCGCACGCTATGACTACCGGGATTACGTCGAACTTCACAATCAGAAAATCGATCTGCCGCCGCTGAGCATTGCAGGTCGCCCCGAGTGGAAGAAGAGAGGATAGTCCCATGGCGACCAAGCTACCAAAGACGGATGTCGTCATCATCGGACTGGGCTGGGCCGGTTCCATCATCGCCAACGAATTGACGGATGAGGGCCTCGACGTCGTTGCACTTGAGCGTGGACCTTGGCGCGACACCGCGACCGATTTTAATATCGCTTCCGCGGCCGACGAACTGCGTTATTCCCAGCGTCAGGATCTGATGCTCAGAACCGTGCAGAACACCATCACCATGCGCAACAATCCATCGCAGACCGCGTTGCCAATGCGCAATTGGGGTTCTTTCCATCCAGGAAACGGTACGGGAGGCGCCGGCAATCACTGGGCGGGTATCACCTTCCGTTTCCAGCCGGAAGAATTCCGGCTCAAAAGTTACCTGACAGAAAAATACGGTTCGGCGGCCATGCCGAAGGAACTGACGCTTCAGGATTGGGGCACCGACTGGAGCGAGATGGAACCCTTCTACGACGCCTTCGACAAGGTGGCGGGCACGTCTGGAAAGGCCGGCAATCTGAAGGGCGAGATACAGGAGGGCGGCAATCCTTTCGAAGGCGCGCGCAGCAGCGAATATCCAACGCGACCGCTCAAACAGCCCTACGGCCCGACCTTGTTTGCCGAAGCGGCCCGCAATCTGGGTTACAAGGCGTTTCCGGTCCCTTCAGCCCTGATCTCGGAACCCTATACGAACTCGCTTGGCGTGACGATGGGGCCATGCACATTCTGCGGGTTCTGCACCAACTATGGCTGTGCGAACTACTCCAAGGCGAGCGCAATCACCACGATCCTTCCTGCCCTTGTCCGCAAGTCCAACTTTACCGCGCGCACCAACTCCGAAGTGCTGCGCATAGTCATGGATTCCACGGGCAAGAAGGCCACCGGCGTCGTTTTCGTTGACACATCGGGCAATGAATGGGAGCTGCCGGCCGATCTCGTCGTCGTGACCGCATTCACCTTCGAGAATGTGCGGTTGATGCTGATCTCAGGTGTCGGGACGCCGTACGACCCGATTTCGAACACCGGTACGACGGGACGCAACTATGCTTACCAGACGGCAAACGGCGTACAGTTGTTCTTCGATGACAAGAATTTTAACCCTTTCATCGGTGCTGGTGCCGTCGGCATGGGGATCGATGAGTTAAACAATGACAACTTCGATCACTCCGGGCTTGGCTTCTTTGGCGGCGGCAGCACGCGCGTTACACCGATCGGCGCAGCTCCCATTGGCAATCGCCCGACCCCTCCGGGCACACCCCGATGGGGCAGTGAATGGAAGAAGGAGACCGTGAAGAATTATCTCTCCACGATGTCCATCGGCTGCGAGGCGTCGAGTTACGCCACCCGTAACAACTATCTCTCGCTCGACCCAACCTATAAGGACAGGCTCGGTCGGCCGCTTCTGCGCGTGACTTTCGACTTCCCCCAGAACGACCTGAAGATGGCGCAGTATGTCACGGACAAGGTCGAAGAGATCGCAAAGGCGATGAGCCCGCGGCAGATCGTCAAGAACCCCGCCAAGGGCTCTTGGAACGGTGGTCCATATCAGTCGTCGCATATCGTTGGCGGCTTCGTCATGGGGGCGGATCCGAAGACGAGTTCGATCAACAAGTACCTGCAGAGCTGGGATGTTTCCAATCTCTTCGTGGTCGGCGCTTCAGCATTCCCGCAGAACCCGGGTTACAACCCCACCGCCACCGTCGGCGCTCTTGCCTTCAAGGCAGCCGACGCGATTCGCTCGTTATACGTCAAAAATCCCGGCCCCTTGGTGCAAGCATGAAACAACTGTCTCTGACAACAGTCGGGCTCCTAGTCCTGATGACCACGGTTTCCTTTGCGCAGTCTGCACGTGAGGATTCCTTCGAGCAGATCGAGCGCGGTCGCTACCTGTCGGTTCTCGGCGATTGCAGCGCCTGTCACACCGCGCCCGGCGGCGCACCTTTTGCCGGCGGCGTCGTTCTCAAAACGCCCTTCGGTAATCTCGTCGGATCCAACATCACGCCTGACGTCGAGACGGGGATAGGACGGATGACGGAAGAGGAATTCCAGAAGGTCATGTCTGACGGCATAGGAAAAGGTGGCTACCATCTTTACGGTGCGATGCCGTTTACCGCCTTCACCAAAGTCTCGAAGGCGGACAACTCAGCCATCTATGCTTATCTGCAGAGCCTGCAGCCGGTGAAAAATCCGATCGAGTCGAACCAGTTGCCCTTTCCGTTCAGTGTTCGCACCAGCCTGATCGTCTGGAACTATCTGAATTTCCAGAAGGGAGAGTTCAAGCCCGATCCAGAGAAATCGGAAGCGTGGAACCGCGGCGCCTATATCGTCGACGGGTTGGGCCATTGCGGCACCTGCCACACGCCGAAAACCGCGCTTGGCGGCGACAAGAACGATCTGTTCCTTGAAGGAGCGACCCTGCAGGACTGGTATGCCCCCAACATCACCGCCGATCCGCACAAGGGTATCGGTTCGTGGTCCATTGAGGATCTGACTCAGTACCTGAAGACCGGTACCAACCGTTTCGACACAGCCTCCGGTCCGATGGCCGAAGAGGTCGAGAACTCAAGCCAGCATTGGACGGATGCGGATCTGCAGGCCGTAGCAATCTACCTCAAGGATGGCCGCAACGCCGATGCCAAGCCACCGCAGCCGATCGCTGCAACCGACAACCGCATTACTGCCGGCAGGGAGATCTATGCCGATCGCTGTTCCGCTTGTCATACGCCGAGCGGCGAAGGTATCGGTCGTCTGTTCCCGAAACTTGCCAAGGGGCCTCTGGTCAACAACGACGACGCCACGACGCTGATGCGCGTCGTTCTGGCAGGAAGCAAGGCCGACGGCACGCATGCAGCGCCAACCGGGCCGATCATGCCCTCGTTTGCTTGGAACCTGTCAGACGATGACGTCGCCAACGTGCTGACTTATGTCCGAAACAGCTGGGGCAACGCCGCTCCCGCGGTATCGGCAAGCGATGTCGCGGCGATTAGGAAGGGCTTGCAGGAATGATGAAGCAGCTACCGACCAGCGCTTGGCAGCGATCTAGTCCGTAGCAAAGAGCATAGTTGAACCGAGCATTGCGGTGGCAGAGTCCCGGTTCGGCGATTGGCGAATACCACTTCGGCTCCTGGGGGTAACCGCGGGAGGTTTAGAATAGATGGGCTAATCGGCTTCGCGCCCCATCTGGACCAACGGGAAAGGACGAAGCTCAACGCGAGCTGGTGGTACAAGTGTTCTGTCAGACCCGACACAACCATTCGAAGCGCGGGCCGCGAACAGACGTTGAACGCCATATGTGTGTCGCAGGTCATGAAGACTGCTCCAATAAAGCGGCGATTTCGGCCGGATTTGCGAATGCCATGGCTTCAGCGATCGCGGACGCTAGGGTTACGGCTTTCATGCCCGCTTCCACATGCGTCCGCATAACCCGGTCGGTGCGGCCGTCAGAGTAACATCGTCTGTATCGGCGCCGTTTCAATTACTTGTTGGGACGGTATGCGCTGTTATCGTATAACCAAATGGATCAACGAAGGCGAAATAGCGTCCGAACGGACCCTCCTTCGGCGGGAAAGCTATAGCCACGTCGCGCTCGCAGAGATGCGCGTGCAGTTCGTCGGCGTCGTCGCAGCCAAACCAGAGAGCGATGCCAACCCCCAGCTTGTCTGTGTCGTCAAAGTCCTTGATCGGCGTGCGGACGGCGAATGGGATGGGCTGCGTTTCGAAAACAACCGCGCCCGGAGGGGCCTTTTCCGATGGCGTAAGCCCGACGACATCCCGATAGAAGGTAAGTGCTGCGTCTAGGTTCTTCGTCTGGATCCCGATGAAATCCGGTCCAATGAGTCGAGGCATGATCTTCTTTCCTTTTCTGCGTCGTTCAGTATTATCAGGGCACTGATACTCCTATAATATAAGGGCACTGATATGTCTAGCCTCATTGATCCCCCGATAGATGACACCTACCGCTCGCTCGGATATGCACTGAAGAGGGCGCAACAGGCGCTGCGGGGCCATCTCGACACCGAACTTCGAAATATCGGATTGACGACCCCACAATACTCGGTATTGGCGGGACTTGAGTTCAGCGAGGGCTTGTCAAATGCCGAGCTGGCGCGTCGGGCTTTCGTAACACCGCAGACGATGCAGGCCATCATAGTGACCCTTGAACGGGACGGCCTCATCAAGCGAGCGGCCCACCCGGCACATGGCAGAGTCCTGACCACCGAACTCACCCAGGATGGACGGTCGGCATTGCGAGCAGCCCACCAGATTGTCGCTAACGCCGAGGTGCTGGCCCGGAACGCCGTTGCACCAAGTGATCCGAAGATCATATATTCAGCCTTGTTACGGATAGCAGAAGCCATGCCGTGAGGTCATTCGTTGGAGCTCGGCCGAAGAGGCTTGATTGTCGAGCGTGTTCCGTCCGCTTCGGACGCTATGTAAATTTGTCCCGGGTGAAAGGTGCTCGACCTCGACACGCCGATTTAAGAGGCGTACCCGGCAAATCGGAAACCGGGACCGGCTCCACCCGAAGTTGTATCCCGCATCCGGACGGACCGGGTTTTTCGGGTGTTCCAATCTTTGCGAGATCTTACGCGCCAGAACGATCTTGCTGATGCGATGACGGCGGGCGGCGTTTTGTTGAGATTTCTCATCCGCGACAAGACGGTCGACCACGACGGCGCATCTGAGCCAATTGTCCGAACGTACTCCAAGATGTTCATCTACACACGCGCAAGCGTTAGCGCCGGCGCGTTGAAGAACGATCCAGGGAGGGAGTCATATGGAGAATTCGCACTTTTCGCTCGAAGGAAAAATCGCGTTGGTCACCGGCGGTGGTCGCGGCATCGGTGCAGGCATTGCAGCGAGCCTCGCACGAGCCGGAGCCGATGTATTAATCGCGGATTACACGAAGGAACTCGCGGAAGAAGGAGCGTCCGCAATCGCAGCGCTTGGACGTAAAACCATGGCGATCCAAGTCGACGTCAGGAAGCCAGCCAGCGTTACAGAGATGATTGACATCATCGACAAGCAATTCGGGCGTCTGGATATCGCGCTAAACAATGCCGGTGTGGTGAGTTTGGGCGGGATCGAGGAACTCACCCTCGAGCAGTGGAACGATGTTATCGATATCAATCTTCGCGGCGTGTTCCTGTGCTGCCAGGCCGAAATCAGGCTGATGAGAAAGGCAAAGTTCGGCCGGATCATCAATACAGCCTCAATCGCCGGCAAGGTCGGCTTCCCGAACCTGTCGCATTACAGCGCTTCGAAGTTCGGCGTGATCGGCCTGACGAACGCGATCGCGAAGGAAGTCGCCAAGGAAGGGATCACGGTCAATGCGCTTTGCCCGGGGATCGTCGGAACAGGTATGTGGCGAGGCGCGAATGGACTGTCAGCCTTGTGGGCTCAGCCCGGCGAGTCCGAGGAGGAGTCTTGGGCTAGGCACCAGCAGCTTTTCCTGCCGCAAGGCGTGGCCCAGACCCCTGATGACATGGGCCAGATGGTTGTCTACCTTGCTTCAGCGGCTCACGTGACAGGTCAGGCAATGGCCGTCGATGGCGGGTTTTCGCTCTGACAGCAATCACAGTCTTCCACCGCCCCGCACACTGGGGCGGTTTCTTCGAAGGGTCCTCTCAAGATCGAAGGCGGCTCAACCGGGTACGTCAGCACTGCACACTGTAAGCGGGTCTTTTTCTTGACGGTCAGCATCAGGCTCCGAAACGTTCTGCAAGCAATTTCGGCACCATCGCGTGGATCGACACTGCCCGCGGGACTGACACTTGAAAGCAACGCGAAATAGGGTTGACGGTACCCGGGGTAAGACTTGCGGCTCCGCATGGCATCCGTATGCGTCTATCTCTGATGGCCTAAGCTTCGTCGGTTGGCAAATAATCTATGCTGAGCTTTTGCCTGACGCTGACAGCCATATGGCAAAGCTAGAAAGGTATCGGAACCTCGATATCGCAGTCGCCTAGAATGGTCCGCTAGTGGACAGGTGAGCAACCGCCTCTCGTTCATATGCTAGGCTCGCCAAATCTCTGTCGGTCTTGGTTGGACCAGCCGCGTTGGTGTCCTCACGGACCGGTCCAGGGACACCGGTTTGGATCCTATAGCAATTCACTGCCTCTTCACGCATTCCATGTTCGCGGCCTTTTCGCGCGACTTCTGGATATGTATTTTCCTGTAGAGTGTGGCACGCGAAACGCCGAGATACCGCGCAGTAAGTGAAACATTCCCTCCATTGTGGCGAAGCGCCGCCTCAATGCGAGAGGCTTGCGATTGTGAGCGAGCCGTCAGATCCGTTCTCGCAATCTCCGACACCATATCCTCAGGCAAATGCTCAAGGTCTATGCTGTCGCCGTCGGCGAGCACCACGGCATGCCGGATGGCATTCCGCAATTCGCGCAAATTACCAGGCCAATGGTAGTTGAGCATTACCAGTTGAGCCTCTTCGCTCAACCGCAACTCCCTCCGTGCGAATTCGCGACTTTCGATCTTACAAAAATCCTTGATCACACCGGCGAGGTCCGGGTGGTTTCTCAACGGTGGGAGAAACACGGTTCCCCCCTTCAATCGGTGCAACAGGCTCCCTCTAAGTTTACCGCTCTTGGCCAAATGCTCGAAATCCGAATCGGTCAGCGCAATAAGCCCAAAGCGCTCGTTCATTTGCCGGCTGCGGTTTTCTAAGAGTGACTGAAGCGCGATCTGGCCGCCCTCATCGAGTTCCTCCAGTCGGTCCAAGATGAGGCAGATATTGCCGCGATGAAGGATCTGCGGGTGGAAAACCGCGGCTCCCACCTTTTGGCTGGAGACCGCCGCGCAGTCGATGAACAGAGTCTCTGTTTCCTCGGCCATGCAGCGTCTCGCGACGATCTGGGCGAATGCCGTTTTACCGCTGCCAGTTTCTCCACCGACGATAAGCGGCATCCCGGCCTGAAATAGCCTCTCTGCCCTCTCAAGGACCAGGGACATCATCGGGTCAACGCGGAAATCCTTTTCGGTCAGCGCCGCGCTCTGCAGGGGCGCCACGAACATTTCGGCTTGCGCAGTGCTTGAGGTATCGAACTTGCTTACCCCAGCCAAACGAGCCGCTCCAGTTTCGCGGAGCTTGAAAACGGCTTGCAGATTCTTGCCTGCGAGGGGAAGCGGATAAGCTTTGTCAGGGCGCACGTCCGACAGCGACAGGTCCATGCAGAGCACGTCCTCCGCCGGACGTCCTATCAGATCCTCTACGCGCAAACCCGTAAGAGCCGCGACCTGTGAACTTGCATCGACAATCAGTCCGTTATCATCAATGGCGACACGGCCTTCTTCTGCGAGATCCGTGTTTTCCGCATCATGGAAAAGTCTTAACAAATTATTGTGACGGTGCAGCCGGGCGAAATAGCGGTTCTCTATGCGCCCCGCTGACCTCTCGACGATGTCGAGTACCACGCGATTGGTTCGATCGTCGCTCACACGCGCCGTCGTGACGTTAATGACGCTCTGCAGGACCTGTCGCCGCCCGAACACAGGCGCGGTGATGCACGACAACGCCTGCGTCGCCAATCCGTAGTGCTGTTTGCCGGCAATAACGACAGACTGGCCCGCCCGAAGGCAAGTGCCAACGCCATTTGTCCCCTGCCGTTCCTCCGCCCACACGGACCCCGGTAACACGCCGAGGCTGGACATATCACCCAGGAACTGATGATCACAGCGAAACAGCATCATCACGCCCTTTGCAGATGCAAGGGAGACAAGGTACTCGCTGTCGACGAGACGCAGGAACAGCTTTTCCACCTCCGGTTCGGCAACGGCAAGCAGGTCCTCGTAATCCTGTTCGAGGCTTCTAAACTCGTAATGGGTCAGCACCTCGGCGCGGGGAACATGATCCGGCGCAAGGTTATAGTCCGACAGACACCGTTTCCAGGAGTCGGCAACGACACCCGGAAGCTGCCCGTTTGGCTCATACCCACGAGACATGCGCAAGCGAGCAATCTCATCAAGGATTGGCTCGCGCGGCAACTGGTCGCCGCCCCAATAATCAAGCTCCAACATGGTGCTCCTCCCAAAGCAAATATTGAGGTATTTTTGTTCCTTGCCCTTTTTATAACAGCTCTCGTCCAGCCAGTCGAACGGGTCCTCCGTTCATCCAGATCAATGGATCGGCGCGAGCAGGGTCGATATCATGCTTAAGCCTGATCCCTTCAATCCTTCCCACGAAAATCGTCTGGTCACCGTAGTCATGTGCTCCAATGACCCGGCAAAAATAACTTGTTGCGGCGGTTTCCAGGTAGGGCAGTCCATAGAGACCTATTCTCAAGACCTCCGATTGGAGATCCGTGTCGAGGATATCATTTCCGGAAAAACAGTTGAGCCGCTCAAGATCGCTTATCGAGATCTGATTGAGACAGTAGAGACTGCTGATACTGATGGCGGAACTTGGCAGGGCATGCCGGTCGACCGCGACCATCACAGATGGGAGTGACGCTGACAGTTGTGAGGGGTTCGTCACGGCCAATCCGTAATAGCGGCCGTGCTCATCACGCGTTGTCAGTAGTGACACACACATCGCCGTCGCACGCCGGCCTCTCCGAAGCTTCCTGGAAAATTCGGCACCATCGTCCCGAAAATGAGAAGTCTCATTGCCCATTTTCCCTCTCCGATCGTTCCAGCATTCTCACCATATCAAGTCGCGGCACGCGGCACAGTGTCGATTGTGAGACCCAATGGACGGACGACTGTCTCAAATGAGACAGTCGTCGCGGATACGTCCATGTCTGGATCAAAGATCTCGTTTTAAATGTCGCCAGTTGATGAGGTCTGCGACTGAGATTTTTAGTAGGCCGAAGCGCCTCGAGAACTGATCAATTTGCTCGCCGCACATCATGGTCCCGTCCTGGTTGACCAACTCGCCAAGAACGCCGACCGGCACGTGGCCGGCTAGCCGCACGAGATCATAGGCAGCCTCGGTGTGGCCCTGCCGTTTGAGCACACCACCATGCCGCGCACGCAGAGGAAAGATATGCCCTGGCCTGCGTAGCGAGCTCGGGTCCAAACCCTCACTCGCCAGCGCATGAAAGGTCGTCGTGCGGTCGATTGCCGAAACACCCGTTCCGCAACGCTTTGCGTCGCATGTCACCGTGAAAGCCGTCGCATTCGGATCATCGTTCTTCGCTACCATCGGCGGAAGCGCAAGCGCGTCGGCTCGTGCCCCATCCATAGCCGCGCAGAGGATACCTGTCGTGTGATTGACCATGAAGGCGATCATATCAGGTGTTATGGTCGCCGCCGACGCGATCAAGTCGCCTTCATTCTCACGATTGTCGTCATCAACGACTATGACCATCCCACCGGCGGCAACGACTTCGATCGCCTCGTCAACCATGGAAGTCTCCGCTCGATTGAGCGGAGACGTTGAGTTGACCTCGAGAGTCATTTCCCAATCAAGTTGCATTGGACTGCTCCCTAACTTGCTAGCCGGCTCCGGCTTAGGCAGCGTTGACGATCGGCAGGACTTCCCTGGCCAGTCTCTCCATGGAGAGGCGCTCGCGCTTAAGATTGTCGCCGCTGCCATCCAATCCGGCCATCAACAGAGTGCCAAAAGGTCCGGAGCGTTCCCGTAGGCTGACGATCTTGTCGGCGACGGTCTTCGACGAACCGTAGATAACACTGGCCTTCACGATGGCCTCGACCGTTACATCCTCGTCCTTCATGTTGATGTCGGGCTTGGCGACGATGGTGTAGTCGGCGCGCTTGAGCACTTCCCACAGATAATCGAAGTAGAACATGTTCGAACCTTTCGGATCGAGCAGCCAGTCTTCTGCCTGTGCGTCGCTCTCCCCGATCAGGATGTTGCGCGCCACTGTCCAGTCCTTGCCCGTCGGCTCGCGTCCAGCCGCTTCGCAGCCTTCAACATATTTGTGCCAATGGCTGATCACCGTACTCTCGGGTGCGAAATTTGCAGTCACCGGAATCCAACCCTTCTTGGCTGCATAGGCGACGCTGCCGCTTGCTGGCGACATTGAGGACAATGCGATCGGCGGATGCGGCAGTTGATAGGGCTTGCCCATTGAGCCAACGCCAAGTTCGGGAATGATCATTTCGGTAAGCTTGATCGGCCAGTGCTTGCCAGGAATGTCGTAAGGAGGATCTTGTGTCCAGATCTTGAGGATGGTGGACATGGCCTCCGCCATGCGTTCGTTGCGGACGTCTCCGTCCAGATTGCCGAAAAGCTCCATGTCGGATGCCAGTCCGCCAGGACCGACCCCGAAGATGAAACGCCCCTTCGACATATGGTCGAAAAGAGAGGCTTCGGCTGCCACGATGGCAGGATGGTGGTTTGGGAGCGCAATTACCCCGGTCGCGAACTTGATATTCTTGGTCTGCGAGATGAGCGACGCCAAGAACATCATTGGTGCAGAGATAGGCTCTGTGACGCAAGAGATATGCTCCCCGATCCAGGCCTCATCGAAACCCAACTGATCGGCAAGAATGATCTTGTCGGTGTTTTCCTTGATCACATCGACCAGCGGACGACTGGCCGGATGCAGCGGCATTGCGAATGTTCCGAGTTTCAAAGTATCCTCCCTCAGGTTTTCGAAGCCCATCTGGGCATTCAGTGGAAATCAGGATCTTGCTGGTTGGCAATTGGCGAGCAACGTTCGCGACCCGTTCATCCATACCAATGGAGCTACCTGCTCCTCGGTTGGTGCAGGCAAAAGGACGTGATCGACTTTGCCAATGAAGATTGTATGCGTGCCGTAATCTTGGGCCGCTTCAACGGTACAGATTTGTGAGGCTAGCGCCCCGCGAAGGATTGGCAGTCCCTCGGGACCTTCTTGCCAATGCTCTCGTGCGAAACGACGATCACGCAGGGCACTTCGTGAAAAGCACTCCAACAACTCAAGGTGGGTTTCGCTCATCAGGTTGAGGCAGAACTTTCCGGTATCTGAAATGACTGGATGGACGGACGCCGAGCGGTTAACCGCAACAAGCATCGACGGCGGATCCATTGAAAGGGAAATGGCGCTGGTAACAGCCATTCCATGAAAGCTGCCGGCACGGTCTTTCGCGGTGACTAGGGAGACGCTGGCAGCCGGTATTCTCATGCTTGCGCGGAAAAGGTCCGTTATGGATTCCGGGCTGATTGTCACTGCCATCATAAGGGCTCCTCCTCCAACGCAATCTGGCGTCATTGAGGGGCAAGAGCGCCACCTCGTTTCGACATGCTGAAATTTATCAGAAGCTTAGGCGCTGAATACTGGACCAGATGAGCCATCGGCGTTCGATGTTTCTGTCTCACAAGAGACAATGGCGTCCGACGGGGGGAACAGCCTATCAAGAGGTGCGAAGGCAGTTGCCGGGCAAGCGGCAAGAGCTGCTTGGGCACCGGAAAGACTGTCACTTTCGCGAGATACTTTATTCGGAGGAGGAATGAAGATGAGGGCACTGCGCTTTCACGCAGCCAAGAAGCTGCTGGTTGAAGACATCGAGAATCCCACAGACCCTGCGGCCGACGAGGTTGTTATCGAAAACCGTTTCACGGGTATATGTGGAACCGACCTGCACGAGTATGCATACGGTCCGATATTCGTTCCTAAGGAGCCGCATCCGCTCACCGGATCATTCGGCCCGCAGGTGCTGGGTCACGAATTTGGCGGCGTCGTGAAAAAGGTCGGCAAGGATGTGACACACGTTCAGGTCGGCGACCGCGTGTCCGTTCAGCCGTTCATCACACCGCGCAACGGCGACTATTACACGGACCGTGCAAACTTTCAGCTTTCAGACATGATGGCGCTCGCCGGTCTGAGCTGGATCGGCGGAGGCATGGCGGAGCAAGCCCTGCTGAAAGGCTACAACGTCTACAAGGTTCCCGATGCCCTGACCGACGAAGATGCCGCACTCGTGGAACCAACCGCGGTTGCTGTCTATGCCTGCGATCGCGGCGGCGTGAAACAGGGAAACGCCGTCCTGGTTACAGGTGCGGGACCGATCGGGCTGCTAACCCTCCTCGCAGCGAGAGCTGCCGGCGCGGTGCAGCTGTTTCTGTCGGATATCAATCCGACGCGCCTCGAGATCGCAAAGAAGATCATCCCCGATGTCATTACGATCAATCCGAAAAATGAGTCCGTCGGCGACGTTGTGCGTGCCGCGACGGAAGGCAACGTGGGCTGCGACGTGGCGCTCGAATGCGTCGGCAACACTCTTGCGCTGCAAGCCTGCGTCGATGCAGTCCGCAAGCAGGGCGTTGTCGTCCAGGTCGGACTGCACCAGGGCGAGGCCCCGGTCAACTGGTTCAATGTCGTCTACAAGGATATCGACATTCGCGGATCCTGGGCCTATCCGGGCCAGCTCTGGCCACGCGTGATGCGTCTGATCGCATCCGGCCAGATTCCCGCGCGAAAGGTTGTCACCAAGACGGTGTCGCTCGACAATGTGGTGAAGGAAGGCTTCGATCTGCTACTCGATCCGGCAGGGACACAACTGAAGATATTGATCGACCTGAAACAGTAGTTCTCGGGTCAAACCAACTCGATGAGGCCGGGAGCGAATTGTACGCTCCCGGCCTTTCTTGTTTAGAAGTGGATTGCTTTATGCTCGCTCAAGCAGCATGGCGACGCCTTGACCCACGCCCACGCACATGGAAACAACGGCCCGGCGCGCATTCAGAAATCCGAGATCGAGCGCAGCACTGCCGGCGATGCGCGCCCCCGACATGCCCAAAGGATGCCCAAGCGCAATTGCGCCGCCGTTGGGGTTGAGACCCGGGTGCTCCTCGTCGATTCCCAAGCCACGCAGGCAGGCAAGGACCTGTGAGGCGAACGCTTCGTTGACCTCGAACAGATCGATGTCGCGAACATTGAGCCCGTGGTGCGCCATGAGTTTCTGGACCGCGGGCACAGGACCATAGCCCATGATGCGCGGTGCGACACCCGCGGCGGCACCTCCAACGATACGGGCCAACGGTGTGAGACCATGTCTTCTCACAGCGGTTTCCGATGCCAGCAACAGGGCTGCGGCACCATCGTTCACACCGGAAGAGTTGCCCGCTGTCACCGATCCCCGTTCCGAGACGATAGGGCGTAGCCGGGCAAGATCATCCGCGGACGTATCGGGGCGCGGATGTTCGTCGTTCGTCACTTCCACCGTCCGATTGCGTCCCGCAGGTGCTGTGACCGGCACGATCTCTCGGACAAACCGCCCATTTGTCACCGCGGCGGATGCCAGGGTCTGGGAACGCAATGCGAAGCGGTCCTGATCGTCCCGACCAATTTTGAAGTCGACGGCGACGTTTTCCGCTGTCTCCGGCATGGAATCGACACCATAGGCCGACCTCATCCTGGGATTGACGAAGCGCCAGCCAATCGTCGTATCTTCCATGGCGATCGTCCGTGAAAACGCGTTTTCTGACTTGAGCATAACGAAGGGTGCGCGGCTCATGCTCTCGACCCCACCGGCAATCGCCAGATCCATTTCCCCGCAGCTAATTGTCCGCGCAGCAGTGATGACCGCCTCCAATCCCGACGCACACAGTCGATTGAGCGTTACGCCAGGGACCCGCTCAGGCAGTCCGGCAAGCAGCGAGGCCATGCGTGCGACATTGCGGTTGTCTTCACCGCCCTGGTTGGCGCAGCCAAGCCAGACCTCTTCAATCGCAGCCGGGTCCAAATCGGGATTGCGCCCCAACAGGGCCGCGATTGGAACGGCAGCGAGATCGTCCGGCCTGACCATCGACAGAACCCCGCCGTGACGTCCGATCGGTGTGCGCACATAGTCACAGATGAATACTTCCGACACGTCAGATTCCCGTCGCGTTGTGGTTGAGGCTTTCGAAGGAGCATCCGTCACGAACAAGTCGTTCCAACAGAGGTGATACCGCCCAGGAGAGCGGATCGAGTGCGGCCAGCCGCTGGACACCGGCGAGGACCTTCGCCGGTGTAAGATTGTCGGCGTGGTGCATCAATCCACCTCGCCAGCGCGGGAAGCCATATCCATGAACCAGGACAAGATCGACATCGCGGGGCCGTTGGGCGATACCTTCCTCGAGAATGGCGATTGCCTCGGAAATCATTGCCAACAGTATTCGATCGACAATCTCATTGTCATTGAGATCCTGTCGTGTGATTTGCGCCTCCTCGGAGGCTCGCAAGAGCTCTGCTTCTACGACTTGAGACGGAGATGGCTTGTCGCCAATGTAGTCATACCACCCCGCCCCTGTTTTTCGCCCGAGCCGCCCGTGCTCTTCGACGAGGCGATCGATCACAGGGACATAGCGGATGTCGAGCCTGTTGCTGATATCCTGCCGCTTGCGATTGGCGTAAGCGATATCCAGCCCGGACATGTCCTGGGCGGCATACGGCCCCATTGCCATGCCGAAGCCACGCATGGCCGCATCCACCTGGGATGGCGTGGCGCCTTCAAGCAAAAGGATGTCCGCGGCGTGACGGTAGCGCGTCAGAATGCGATTCCCGATGAAGCCGTCGCAAACGCCGGACACGACAGGTATCTTCTTGAGTTGTTTTGCAAGCTGGAATGCGGAGCTGAGCGTTTCGGGTGACGTCATGTCGCCGCGAACGATCTCCAGCAGCTTCATGATATGCGCCGGACTGAAGAAATGAAGCCCAAGGAAACGACCGGGCATGGCAATACCGTCCGCAAGCCGGTTCACATCGAGATAGGAGGTATTGGTCGCCAGGATCGTGCTTTCCGGCAATGCTTTGGCGAGAGCGTCGAAGATCGCCTGCTTGACCTTCATGTCCTCGAAAACCGCTTCGATGGCGAGATCCACGGGCTCCAGGTTCTCGTAGCCGATCCTGTAGGCGATGCTGGATTTCAGGTTGGCCGCGCTGTCCGAGGGGAGCAAACCACGAGAGACGCCCTGCTCAATGATGCGATTTACGTTGGCTTGAGCCCTGTCGCGACCGACAGTGTCCATCTCGAGGACTGTGACATCGATGCCGCTGGTCGCCAATGTATAGGCGATCGCAGCGCCCATGTTGCCGCCGCCCACAACAAGTGCAGTGGCGATGTCCTTTTTCGGCATGGGCAACTGCTTGCCCCGGGAAAGTGCAGCGCGCTCCGAAAAAAAGATGTGCCTGAGCGCGCGGGCCTGGCCGGACGCGCGAAGCTCGAGAAATGTTTGGCGCTCGAGCGCAAGTCCTTCGGTCAAAGGCAGCGTACTTGACGCCGCGACGAGATCGATGGCTCTCAGGCGGGCGTTCTGGCCCGGAAAACGGCGAGAGGCCTGCACTCTTGCCTCAGCAATGGAAGCGTCATCATTGGTCGGTGCCAGCCGGAGATCCGTCGTAACTGCGTTTAGCAGGCGAGTTTCGTCCACCATGCGTGCGGCCTCCACTGGGGAGGCGGCTACCTCGTCGACGAGACCGATCACTTTGGCTTCCTGCGCGCCGATTGTTCTGCCGGAGGCAATCAAGTCAACGGCTCTTGAAATGCCGACCAGGCGCGCAAGCCGCTGCGTCCCGCCGGCGCCAGGCACGACGCCAAGTGTCACCTCGGGCAGGCCCATGCTCACCTCGGGTGCTGCGATGCGATAGTGACAGGCGAGCGCTATCTCAAGGCCCCCGCCGAGTGCAGCACCGTTGATGGCACTGATGACAGGGATGGAAAACGTGGCCAGCCGATTGAGGATATCATTCAGGTGTGGCGCTTCTGGCGGGGCATCGAACTCTTTGGCGTCCGCGCCTGCAACGAAGATCGACCCCCGCCCGGTGATGATCATCCGCCGGGCTTTAGCTGCTCGTGCTTTGTCCATGGCTTCATCAAGCCCGGTGCGAACAGCCAGACCGATTGCATTGACGGGCGGATTGTCGATCGTCACCACCGCAACACCGTCGGAGCACTCGAAATGTACAGTCATGAGATGCCTCAGGCCAAGGACGTTGAGCGGCGCGAAACGAATTTCGTATTCAGATAGCCGTCGAAACTCTCCATGCCGCCCTCGCTGCCATAGCCACTGTCCTTTATTCCGCCGAATGGCGTTTCCGGCAGCGCCAGGCCGAAATGGTTGATGCTGACCATACCAGCCTGCAATTCGGCCGCCGCCCGGTCCGCCCTTTCCAGAGAATTTGTGAAGACATAGGAGGCCAGGCCGAAAGGCAGCGCGTTGGCGCGTGAGAGCCCGTCGTCAACACCTTTGAAGCGCGAGACGACTGCAACCGGGCCAAAGGGCTCGTCTCTCATCAGGGCGATCTTGTCATCTGGCGTTTCGACGATTGTCGGGGCATAGAAGTAGCCCTCGTTGCCAATTCTCTTTCCGCCCGTCGCAACATTGGCGCCACCGCGCCGCGCATCGGCCACGAGCGCGTCCATTGCAGCGATACGCCCCGGATGGCAAAGCGGACCCATGCGGGTTTCCTCATTCAGTCCGTTGCCGACCGTCACTGCCTCAAAGGCATCGACAAAAGACGACATGAAGCGGTCATAGGCTCCATCCTGGACATAGAAGCGCGTCGGAGCAATGCAAACCTGGCCCGCGTTACGCAGTTTGTTACCTGCCAGTGCGCGTGCTGCGATTTCCGGATCCGTATCATCGAACACCAGCACGGGAGCATGGCCGCCCAGTTCCATGGTGCTGCGTTTCATGTAACGGCCACAGAGCTCAGCAAGGTGCTTACCCACCGGCACGGAGCCAGTAAAACTCAGCTTCTGAACCTCCGGACGGGCGAGCAATGTTTCGGAGATGAGTGCCGAGTCTCCCCACACGAGGTTCAGGCATCCATCCGGCAGTCCCGCTTCCTGCAGATAGCGACCAATCGCCATCACACCGGAAGGCGTTTCGGCGGCTCCCTTGAGGATCAGCGTACATCCGGCAGCAAGTGCGTTGGCGACCTTGCGAATTGCCTGGCTGAGCGGAAAGTTCCAGGGGGCGATCGCGAGGCACACCCCGACAGGCTCTCGCAGGACCTGCTGCTGCACACCGGGTGTGCGAGCAGGTATGATACGGCCATAGACCCTTCGGCCCTCTTCCGCATGCCAATCCACATAGTCAGCCGCCGACCGCACTTCCGCCAGAGCCTCCCCGATCGGCTTGCCCATATCAACTGTGATGCTTCGGGAAATTGTTTTTTCGTTGATGCGTAGTAACTCGGCAAAGCGGCGTAGGATGGCGCTGCGCTCCAGGGGCGAACGATGCTTCCATGCCAGAAAGGCGCTTTGCGCCGTGGTGGCCGCGAGGACGAGATCCTCGGGTGTTGCGGCCGGCATCCGGCCAATCGTCTCTTCCGTGGCAGGATTGATCACCGGTCTGGATTCACGCTCATCGGGGCCGATCCACCGGCCGCCTATGAAAAGCTCAACCTTTGGATATGTGTTCGGTTCCATTGAAATTCCTCCTGCCCATGCGTCCATTTGTGAGCAATTTTTGGGATGGACCTTAGGGCTGAGGCAACTGTCTATTTTGCGACAGGTCGCTGTCGTCTGCTTGATGCACCTATCTCAGTGCGCTCGAAGCGACTGTCTTGATAGACCTCAGGGAGAACCGATCGCGCCGACAACGCAGGACGAAGTTAGAGATGGCGTCGGACGACTGAAAAAGGAAATCAATCAGAGATGAGCCTCGACCCTGACACCCTCCAACAGTTTCTTGACACCCTCGACCGGTTCGTGCGGGAACGACTGATCCCGAACGAGGCAAAGGTGGCGGATGACGATGCAATACCACCCAGCTTGATCCAGGAAATCCGCGACATGGGACTGTTCGGTATGTCGATTCCTGAGGAGTATGGCGGTCTCGGCCTCACAATGTCTGAGGAGGTCGCCGCAGCGTTCGTCCTTGGTCAAACCTCGCCGGTATTCCGGTCGCTGGTGGGGACCAACAATGGGATCGGGTCACAGGGCATCATTATCGACGGTACGCCAGAGCAGAAGGACGCCTACCTGCCGAAGCTCGCGACTGGAGAAATGATCGCGTCTTTCGCTCTGACGGAGCCTGACGCGGGCTCGGATGCAGGCTCGCTAAAGACGTCCGCGCGCCGCGAGGGGGACCATTTCATTCTTAACGGAACAAAGCGGTTCATTACCAATGCTCCGCACGCCGGGCTCTTTACAGTCTTTGCCCGCACGGATCCGACGTCCAAGACGTCTGCCGGTGTCACGGCTTTTCTCGTGGAAGCCGGTACGCCGGGACTGTCGTTGGGCGCAATTGATCGAAAAATGGGGCAGAAGGGGTCACACACCTGTGATGTCATCCTAGACGATTGCCGCGTCCCGGCGGCGTCGATCCTGGGCGGACGCGAGGGTGAGGGTTTCAAGACCGCCATGAAGGTGTTGGATCGCGGAAGATTGCATATTTCAGCTGTCTGCGTCGGCGCCGCCGAGCGGTTGATCCGCGACAGCCTGGCCTATGCCATGGATCGCAAGCAGTTCGGCGGTCCGCTCTCCGACAAGCAACTGATCCAAGCGATGCTCGCAGATAGCAAAGCCGAAGCCTATGCCTCACGCTGCATGATCGAAGAAACCGCACGCCGCAAAGACGCAGGCCAGAAAGTCACCACAGAGGCCGCTTGCTGCAAGATGTTTGCCAGCGAGATGGTCGGCCGCGTTGCTGATCGGGCGGTGCAAATCCATGGCGGCGCCGGCTACATCGCGGATTATGGAATTGAGCGTTTCTATCGTGACGTTCGACTATTCCGGATCTACGAAGGCACCACGCAAATCCAGCAGCTCGTGATCGCGCGCAACATGATTTCCGAAGCCACCGCCTGAAGGAGCCGCTGAATCACAATGACAGATCAACTGACTGGACCACTTGCCGGCGTTCGCGTGATCGATCTGAGCCGCGTGCTTGGCGGCCCCTATTGCACGCAAATCCTTGCTGACTATGGCGCGGACGTCATCAAAGTTGAGCCGCCACAAGGCGACGAAACCCGCGGCTGGGGTCCCCCCTTCAATGACGGGCTCAGTGCCTATTTTTCCGGAGCGAACCGCAACAAAAGATCGATTGCCATAGACGCAGGAAAGACTGAAGGTCGGGACATTATACTACGCCTCCTGGACGGCGCCGACGTGCTCGTTCATAATTTCAAGCCCGGAGCGCTGGAGAAATGGGGGCTCGGTTTTGAGACGGTCCTTCAAGCACGGTTTCCCCGGCTTATTCTCTGCCACGTGACAGGATTCGGAGCCGATGGGCCGCTTGGCGGATTTCCAGGATATGATGCGGTCGTCCAGGCGATGACGGGTCTCATGAGCATCAATGGTCACCCCGACGGAGGACCGATGCGAATGGGCACGCCAATTGTCGATATTGGAACTGGCCTGGTTGCCTGCAACGCCATTCTCGCCGCATTATTCGAACGAACGCGCTCCGGGCTCGGTCAGGCCATCGAGGTGCCGCTGTACGACAGCGCGATAAGTATCCTTCATCCTCAGGCTGCAAATTCCCTGATGTCGGGGAACGTGCCCATATCGACCGGAAACGGCCATCCGAATATCGCGCCATACGACATGTATCCGACGCGCACAAAGCCCATCTACCTTGCCGTCGGCAACAATGGCCAGTTCGCGAAGCTTTGCGAATATCTAGGGCTTCATGACATGGCCTGCGATCCTCGTTTCACAGATAATGCCAGTCGTCTCAAGCATCGCGAAGCTTTAACACTGGCACTCAAATCGCGGCTGGCCGAAATGGACGCCGAAACGTTGGAACCCGAACTGCTTTCCATTGGCGTTCCTGCAGGCGTTGTGCGCAACGTCAACGAAGCTCTTGCCCATCCTCATACGAAACATCGTGGAATGGTTGTCTCCCTTGGCAGCTATCGCGGAACGGGGATCCCGGCGCGGCTGAGCCGAACGCCTGGTAATGTGCGCACGGCGCCCCCCAGGTTCGGTGAGAATACCACTGCAGTGCTTGCAGAAGCGGGATACTCCGAAGAGGAGATTTTCGGGCTTCTCCGCAGCGCGGTGGTGAAGCAGGCAGAAGATTAGCCAGACGGCCGCCCGGACGCTTCGCGATTGCTGCGGCGCCCCAAAAGGGGCGGCGCAACTCCAAGCAATGGACGTCGGACCCGTTCGGAACTAGGCGTGATCAACCCGGGCACATCACTTTGTGAAACCGTCGAAATTCGACAGATAGACCGCACCGAAACCGTCGAGGATTTTTCGGGCGTCTGCCTCAGGCTCACCGTAAACGACAAAGCTCGCAACCGTCGCAAATGCGGTAAATCGCTCCGCAAATTGTGAGAACGTCTTCTGGACGTGATGAACGACGGCAGGCGAGTCGCGGTAGTGCTCGATAATGTGAATCGCCGTGTGGTCGGGGGTTACATTGTACTCGTAAGCTAAAGAGCCCTCTTCTGCCCTCGTCATCTCAACGAGGGGTCGGACCACGGCTTTGAAATCCTCGAAATGTGACGGCCGTATTTTGAAAACACAGACCCAATAGATGTCCTGACGCATAGTTCCTCCATAAGCTGTATTGCGCTCGGTGAAAGAAACATGGGCGGTAGATGCAGGCAATTGTGCCTTGCACGACACCGTGGAGTCTCGGTCTGGCTCGAATGAGAATGAGCTGCCGTGCACGGACCAACGCCAACGATCGACTGCTGATGCCGCCGTTCATGAAGAGCGTGGGTTTCCCTCACGGGCCGCTATCACATATTCGGATAGACCGGTCCCTCGCCGCCCTGCGGCGGCACCCAGTTGATGTTCTGGTTGGGGTCCTTGATGTCGCAGGTCTTGCAGTGGACGCAGTTCTGGGCGTTGATGACGAAGACGTCCTCGCCGTCCTTTTCCACCCATTCGTAGACCCCGGCCGGACAGTAGCGGGTCGACGGGCCGGCATAGATGTCGTGTTCGGACGACTTCTGCAGGCCTAAGTCCTTGACCTTCAGGTGCACCGGCTCGTTTTCCTCGTGATTGGTGTTCGACAGGAACACCGAGGAGAGGCGGTCGAAGGTCAGGACGCCATCCGGCTTCGGATAGGCGATCGGCTTGTGCATGGACGCCGGTTCGAGCGACTGGGCGTCGGTCTTGCCGTGCTTCAGCGTGCCAAAAACGGAGAAGCCGAACAGCGTGTTGGTCCACATGTCGAGACCACCGAGCGCGACGCCGGCGGCGGTGCCAAGCTTCGACCACAATGGTTTGACGTTGCGCACTCGCTTCAGGTCCTGACCGATGGCGCTGTCGCGCCAGCCATTCTCGATCTCGATGACCTCGTCATTGGCGCGGCCGCTCGCAATCGCATCCGCGAGCTTTTCGGCGGCAAGGATGCCCGAAAGGACGGCATTGTGGCTGCCCTTGATGCGCGGCACGTTGACGAAACCGGCCGAACAGCCGATCAGCGCACCACCCGGGAAGCTCAGCTTCGGCACTGACTGGTAGCCGCCCTCGGTGATGGCGCGGGCGCCATAGGTCAGCCGCTTGCCGCCTTCGAAGGTGCCGCGGATGGCGGGATGCGTCTTGAAGCGTTGGAATTCCTCGAACGGATAGAGATAGGGGTTCTTGTAGTTGAGATGGACGACGAAGCCGACGGCGACCAGATTGTCCTCGAGATGATAGAGGAACGAACCGCCACCGGTCTTCATGCCGAGCGGCCAGCCGAAGGAGTGCTGGACGAGGCCCTGTTTGTGGTTCTCCGGCTTCACCTGCCAGAGTTCCTTGATGCCAAGCCCGAATTTTTGCGGCTCGCGGTCCTTTGAGAGATCAAACCTGGCGATCAGCTGCTTGGCAAGCGAGCCGCGCACGCCCTCGCCAATCAGGGTGTATTTGCCCAGCAGTTCCATGCCGCGGGCAAAGTTCGGACCCGGTTCGCCGTTCTTCTCAACGCCCATGTCGCCGGTCGCAACGCCTATGACCGCGCCTTGATCATTGTAGAGCACCTCGGTCGCGGCAAAGCCCGGATAGATCTCGACGCCGAGCGCCTCGGCCTTTTCGGCCAGCCAGCGACAGACGAGGCCGAGCGAGACGATATAGTTGCCGTGATTGCTCATCAGCGGCGGCATCAGAAAGTTCGGCAGGCGGACGGAACCCGCAGGCCCCAGCAGCAGAAACTGGTCGTCCTTGACCTCGGTCTTGAAGGGATGCCCCTCCTCGTCGCGCCAGCCCGGCAGCAACCGATCGATGCCGATCGGATCAACGACCGCGCCCGACAGGATATGCGCACCGACTTCCGCGCCCTTTTCCAGGACGACGACGGAGAGTTCCGGATTGACCTGCTTCAGACGGATGGCAGCAGCAAGACCGGCCGGTCCCGCCCCGACAATCACCACGTCGAATTCCATCGCCTCGCGCTCGGGCAGTTCCTGTGGCTCGCTCATCAAGACCCCTTCCAATACTTCATCTCAATTTCAGTCCTATGCTTCTCGAAAAAAGTGGCTGCCGCTGATTTCTCAAGCGACAGCCAACTTGCCCTGGGAGGGACAATCGATATGGGAACAATGTTACCGGCCGGCTTGGTGTCGCATCGAGTTGTTTGCGTCGAACACCGGTCATGCCTCCGATCGGCGAACGTAGAAGGCCGCTGCAATGATGATGATGATTCCCTTGATCAGGATCTGGAACTCGATCGGCAGGCCCAGTAGCAGCGCGGCATTGAAAACCACAACCAGGATCGTAGCACCGGTGAGGGCACCTGCGATCGTCCCGCGTCCGCCAGAAAGGGCAACGCCGCCCATGACAGCCGCAACAATTGAATCAAGTTCAAAACCGCGTCCCACCCAATTGTCCACGACGCCGACAAAACCGGACAGGACGAGACCCGCGAGCGCTGCGAGCGCGCCTGACGCAAGGTAGCAGGCAATTGTAATGCGATCGGCATTGATGCCCACCAGTCGCGCAGTTATCGGATTGCCGCCGGTGATGTAGACTTTCCGACCGAATGTGCTCCGGCGAAGGATCACACTGAAGATGATCGCCAGCACGCCCATAATCATGAGATTGTAAGGAATGCCATAAAAGAGCTGAGATCCGACGGCGCGGAAGAACGGCGGGACATTCCCCGACGGGGCGCCCTGCGTGTAGGCGAAGCGGAGGCCCTGAAGCACGATCATCGTCGCCAGGGTCGCCAGAAAGGGCGAGACATTCCGTTTTGTGACGAGCAATCCGTTGACGAGACCGGTGAGGAGACCGATCGCCAGCGCCACCATGACGATCGTGGCGGCGTCGCCGTTCTGTCCGCTGAAGCTTGTCGCCACCGCGGCTGCGGTCGCCATGACAGACGCGACGGAGAGATCGAGCCCGCGGACCAGAATGACGAGCGTCTGGCCGACGACAACGATGCCAAGCGGCGCGATCTGAAGGAGCATGTTGGAAACATTGCCCGCGCTCAGAAATGCCGGCGACAGAATGGCCGAAATCAGGATCAGCGTAAGCAGTGCGATATGAATCCCATAGGACTGAGCCAGCCTGCGGACATCGATCATGTTCCTGGGAGAAGCCACGAGAGTTTCTGAAATACGCGACATCAGATTTTCCTCTTGCTCTCGATATAGATCGAAACAGCGAGCATCACGATCAACCCCTGCACGATCATTTGGAAGTGGGATGAGATATCCATGAAATTCATCACATTGTTGAGGAGAGAGATGAGATATACCCCCAACAGCGTTCCAATCACCCCGCCACGGCCGCCGCGCAGCATTGTGCCGCCGACCACGACAGGCGTGATCGAGGCCAAAGTGAAATTCTGCCCCGTATAGGGTTGCCCCACTCCGAAGCGTGCGACGAGAAAAATCGCGGCCAACGCTGCCATGAAGCCCGAAAAAGCGTAGACGAAGAGAAGGACGGTTCTACGCGGAAGGCCCATAAGCTCCGCTGCCGTTGCATCGTCGCCGACGGCATAAATATGACGGCCGAAGACCGTGTGTCTTAGGAATGCCGCCGCAGCGACAAACAACATGATGGTTATCAACGCGCCGACAGGCATACCAAAGAGGCGGCCATACGCAAGGTAGTCAAAACCGAGCGGCATCGAACCCGCTGGTCCCAACGTGTAGAGAAGTGTGGCACCCTGAAGCGCCGCGCCCATGCCGAGCGTTACGATCAAGGGATGAACGCGAAGCCAGATCACGGCTAGTCCGTTTACGAGGCCGACAGCTATTCCCAGAGCCATGACCATGCAGATCGCAAAGGCGGTGGAAGCCGGATCGCCGCCGGAAATGCCCGACAGCAGTACACTCGCCAAGCTGATCATCGAACCCACAGAAAGATCGATGCCTCCGGTCAGGATCGCGAAACTCTGGCCCAGGCTGACCAGCGCCAGTGCCGTCGATTGCTCGAAGACGTTCATCAGATTGGCAGGAGTGCGGAAGCGGTCTGAGACCACTGCGCCTAAAAGCAACAGGGCAATGATGAGGGCCAGGACGATAAAGAGCCCTGATTGCCGCTTGGTCAGATAGACATAGGTCGATTGTGCAAACGCTGTCATGACGCCAGCTCCACAATCAGATTTTCCTGGGTGGCAAGCTGCATGATTTTCCCTTCGTTAATCTCCTCGCCGACCAGTTCACCGGTGATAACCCCCTCACGCATGACGACGACGCGGTCCGACATCCCAACGACTTCGGGAAGCTCCGAACTGATCATCAAGACTGCGATGCCATTTTCAGCCAAGCCGCGGACGATGCGGTAGATCTCGGCTTTCGCCCCGACGTCGACGCCACGCGTTGGCTCGTCAAGGATGAGAACTTTCTTGCAGGTCCTGGCCCACCTTGAAACAAGGACCTTCTGCTGATTGCCGCCGGACATGTTAAAGACGGGATTGTTGGGACCGCGGCACGCGATCTGGTAGGCAGATATTTCCAGCCGCGCGATCTCGTTTTCCTTGCGCTGGTCTATCAGTCCCTTGCGGCTCACCGAGCTTAGATCAGCGGCTGAAATGTTGGACGCAACATCGAGGAGCATCGCAAGCCCCTGCCCCTTTCGATCCTCCGTGAGCAGACCAATTCCCTCTTCAATCGCCTTGGCCGGCGACATGGCACTGTAGGTTTTACCGTCTATTGCAATTTGGCCGCCCGAAAGGGCCAGTCCGCCGAAAATGCCGAGCGCCAGTTCGCTGCGGCCGGAACCGACCATTCCC
>Ga0307515_10003400_pt1 | contig 33506 bp, 29 predicted proteins | sample 17_EM_MG_FD_194513 | JGI IMG/M metagenome (GOLD analysis project Ga0307515, IMG submission 194513) | Populus trichocarpa ectomycorrhiza microbial communities from riparian zone in the Pacific Northwest, United States - 17_EM | ecosystem: Host-associated > Plants > Roots > Unclassified | place... | reverse complement strand
ATAATTATGATAACATGATAGATGTTATTATGATAATGACAGGATAATGATGGTGGCAATGGCAATATTTAATGATAATGATTATTATTATGATAATGATGATGTTAGAATATATGTAGTTGTAATGTTAACTGTGGTTTATAAAGTGTTTAGGTTCTAATATTAACAAATATTATGAGTTAAAAGTACCAAGAAAAATATTTTCTCATCTTTGAGGTTAAAACATTTTTTTATCTAAATTGATAAAAAAAAAATATTCAATTGTCTTATTATTTTCTGATATTAGTTTCGCACGGAAAATAAAATAAAAATTATATTTTGCGAAACTCAATTACAAGGGAAAAGAAAACTTCAGAGCTGGTGAATGCATGAAAAAGAAATATATATATCGACCACACCTCATAATTATGCAATGTAAGAAAACAGGTAAGGTCGAATTCTTAAAAAGATACACCATTATAGCCCATAGGAAAAATATTTTTAATATTTTAATTATTATTTTTTTGATATAGTATATTAAAACAATTCAAAAACATAAAGAAAAAATTAATTTGAAATTTGAAAAAACTTCAAAAATTTTCAAAAAAATAGTTACACCACAATGTGAAAGAGAGACTTAATCATCAAACTTTTGAGCAGAAATGATGACAAATAATTGATATATCAGCAGTCAAGATACAAAGATACCATTCCATGCATTTTGAATGGCAACGTTAATCTCCAGTCCCTCCTTTTGCGGTTTAATGGTCTGCCCTTGCTCTCAGGGTCCCTGTTTTCCTTCACATCTGCCAACTTCCATACACAGTTCTCTGATTCCATTTCCACGGACTCCAGAAAGAAGACTCCATTCGTTTCTGGGCCATTGCCTTCTGAATAGCATACTCTCATGGGCATGTCTTTAAACCGAGACAAATCTTCTGGTACCTTAAGTATCCTCTCTGCGCCAGGAGTCGACACCTTCAAGACAAGAACACTGCTATCCTTATGTGTCCTTATGGAATTACGCTAAACCTTAAAAGAAAGATAAAAGAAACTTGTGTGAGGAAAAATAGAGAAGAGCAGCCAACCATAAATTACCTCAACAGCCAAATTGTTAGGTATTTCTCCAAGTGCCCCGACTTCCTCCAATCTTTTCCTATATTCTTGACAGTAGCTTTCGAGCTCCTCAATGCTGGGACATCCATATCTGATGAACGATGATTATGGATGTTAAATGTCCATATACAAGAAAATAGACTATCTTCCACAAACAAACTGACATAGATATATGGGATTGTATCCTCAATTAGCTAAATTATGGATCTTGTGGAAGGAATGCAACACGAGTGTGTTTCAATGAGAAGAAACTTCTCCCACCTCTTTAAAGAATTTTATGTTAAGAATCATTTGCAATCAGCAGTATTTTGTTAATGACAAGGGTTTCTTAGACTTTGTCAATTAAATTCTAAATTGGTACTTAATGAGCTATCTTAATTGCTCGATTATAAAACGCAATAGGAAGTCATTCATCTGTCTTTCCAAATTCACAAGGAGAGAAAACCTTACGGTTGGGACAGTTTATCGAGCCTGACATAAACATATCCGCGAGGAGTAGTCTTGAAAGCGAAGAGTTCGATATCATCACCAAATGACAATAACACCTCACGAGCAATGGAGAGAGTTCGATCGCCCCAGGGTAAGCCTTGCAACACAACTCCACCACCATCCCCGCCATCACCTAACTATATTAATTCATGAAAAACAACTAGCATCATCAAATTGCGACCATCAACTATAGTATATGAACACGAAAATTTTCTATAGATTAAAAAATAATAATAATACCTTTGGCTCCACTTCCTCCTCCTCTTCCCATCCATCCGATTCAACATCTTCAGTTGTTTCATCTGTAGCATCACAATAAGAAAAAGAAAAAAGAGGGGGACTTTTATCAAACACTTAAGTAGCACGTGTTTTAGAATAAGCTTTGAAGTTCAGAACCCAATAGCATCGTTATGTTTGATAGATAAATAAAAAGAGAGAGGAAAGAAACAGGGGATTACAATAAAGAAGGTCATCTTCGCTGCTATTCTCTTCAGTGGAGATAGTGGTGCTTAAAAACCGAGGGGTTAAAGAAGGAGAGAAGTGGAGAGAAGTGGGTTGTTTTGAAAAGAAAACAAGTAAACGAGAAGAGAAGGAGGGGTTTTGAAGGGTTTTGATTGCATGTTCGTGTGTTGCGAGGGTGAAGAAAGAGAGGCTTCTAATGGCAGTAGTAGTTGATAAAGATGAAGAAAAGAAATCTAGACGGCGACAACCGGGTCGTAGTAGCAGATGCTGGATGATTCGCCCACTTCTCATTGTTGATGACCGCTATCGCTATGGTTATTCGTGTCTCCCTTCTCGCCGTCACTCTATTTGGCTTCTAATAAACCGGTCGGGCTGTGCTGCTGGCTGTCTCTGTATTCTGTTCGTTGTGCCATGTATCTCGTATAAGTTTTTCCTTTTTCTTTTTAAGTTCACTTAACCGTTGTCCGCGCTCCGATCGGATTATTTAAAAAAAATAATTTATTCTAATATGTTTATAAGTGAAAAATAATAATTATATAAAAATGAGGATAACTTGTTAAATTTATTACCCAGGTTATGAGATATGAATAATCCTATAAAAAATAAATTAAAAATTATTAAATTTAATTTTTAATAATCTAATGTTGAATGATAAAAATAAAAATAAAATTCAACAAAAAAAATAGATCGAGTCAACTCTAGTTAACCTGTCATACATGGACCATGAGACTAGGATAATATCATATAGAGCAAATCAATAAAAAATTATGAAACTCAATTCTTAGTCAAATCCAATATTTAATGATGAAATTAAAAAATACTTAATTAAAAAGGGACATAAAAAATCAATTGAGTCAACCGACTAAACTCATGACCTGAGTCATGAGACCAGAATAACATCATAGACTAAATCCAATGTTGCACAATGAAATGACTAAAACACTCTTTGAAAAAAAAACTTTGAACTGGAATGTAGGGGTTATTTTGACTTTTCCCTTTCAATACCACAGAAAAACGATCTTATTGCCCTTGATTTCAAATTATCTTAAGCTTATATCAGGGGGTTTTTGGTCTTTTCATTATGATTTTTTGTTGTTATCGAGTTGGATCAAGATCAATTTAATGTTTTAGTAGATAAAATATATATTTACCATTAAAAAGCTACTAGTGCATTCATGTGGTCGCACATGGCTAGGTCCACGCCTTATCGATGCGTGCAGAATTTTTTGGTGGCCAAACATTTAACGACAACACATGAATCTTCAAGGCGGGCAACTTCTCTATCACTAGGTGGCATGTGTGATCAACTTCCCTCTAGTTTGGCGTCGATGATTTTTTTTTTTATCTCTCCTCTTTGATTTTTGCACTTAGCCCTACAAAGTTTCAAAGTTGCCTTTCAATTTGTTTTTTTTTCAGATTTGATTCTTGTTCTTTTTATTACTATTTTTTTTATTTTAAATAATTAATGGAATTGAAATTTTCTTTTGATTTTATCCTCTTTTGATTTTTTATCAGAATTGATCATTGTTTTTTATTGTAATTTTTTTATCGTTTTCTTAATTGAACTTGTTTTTTCAATTATATCTCTCAATATTTTATTATTTATTTTAAATTCGATCCTTATAATTTCGATTGCTATTTTTTTTATTCTCAATCCTTTTTTTATTGAAACTTTCCTTTTTAATTTTATTTTTCATCATTTTGTTGATTAAAAATTTGGCTTTATGATTTTTTTATATTTGTTTTTTATGGGATAATTCTAGTGTCGAGACCTGGATCACAAGTTTGAAAGGTTTGCTTGGTTTGACCTATGTCTTTTTTATAGGTCCTTTTTTACAATTAACCTTTTCTATTCTATTCTTTTACGGAGTTATTCTGATCTCATGTGTCGCAGGCTTTGTGGCTTAACTTAGGTTGATTCAGGCCAAATTTATATTGTTTAATTTATCCACTGTTGCTCATGCAAAGTTTGTTTTATTTGAGAAGGTTTTTAAAATTGATGTTTTAATGATTTCATTATTCTTTAATTTTTTTTTCTATCAGATTTAATCCTCATTCTTTTGATTATTACTTTTTTGACTTTGACAAAAAAATTTAATAAATATTGTTTTTTCAAATTCATTATTAAATATTAAATTAGTTAGGAATTTAACATTAAAGTTATTATAGTCTTATAATTTAACATACAAATTAACAAGTTAACCTTTATATACCTAAATCAATCTAACATATTATCATTTTGATATCTATATAAAAAAAATTCATTCAAAATATTTATTCGAATCAAACTATATTTTTATTGGCTATTCAAGTTACATTTGAACTCGTTAAGATAACCCAGTTCAAATCAAGTCAATCTCAATATAATTTAATTTTTTTTTTCTATTAAAAAAAATATTAGCAGAACCTAAATATTTTTTTAGGTTAAAAAATTTATATTATCCAACTTGTAACGTGTTGCATGCTAATATTCTAATAATAACTAATTAAATACTCCTAATTACTTCATAAACATAGTAAATTTTCTACATCGCTGTTTGTTTTATTTTTTTGTTGGGAGAGGAGGCAAAAAATCATGGAAGCCCATTCCATCATATTTTCTTCTCTTCCCTTTTCCTCCATCATCCAAGTTCAACTTTGTCGAGGAAGAGAGCATATTATAGTGACCGGGAAAAACCACATCAGAAGTTAATAGTTACGAATGCAGAGTGAGAAAATATACTAATTTATTTTTCTACCTATTAACCATGTAATATACAGTGGCAGCAGATAAAAAAATAAAAGCACAAAACTGTCCCCTCTGACACCCGAATTTTTGCCTCTTAAGAGAATTACAAACAAATCACAGCATTGCTTAAAAAGAGCAAGGGGCAGAAGAATGGGGAAGAAAAAGCACTCATTTACATACATGCGACTTGTCTAGAGTCGGAGGATAGTTCGAAGAGTATCACAAAGATTTTGAATGGTTTGTTTCTCTTGCGTTGCTTGCAACTCTTGGAGTGGCATCTCTTCATAGCACCTGCAATGAATGCAAGTATATGTAGGTAAACAAAATAAGCTGCGGATAAATATAGTGCCTTGCAGGAAAAACAGCCCATCTATGCAACTGAGGTTTTCCCAGAACCCCAAAAGGAAACTTGGGAAAGCAAGAAATTATTTCTACAGAGGAGTCATTAATCAAATAAATGCATTGGAACAATGCGCCAAATTTTATACCAGCATTCACAGAAGATTAATAAGCGGGCCTTACATTTTGTGGTAGGCTAAAGCCTGCGCCAGATTCAGCAGCGTAGAACTTGAAGTCAGTCTTTGGTAAACACCTGGAGGAAGTGGCATCTGCAGCATATAAAATAAACACATAAGCACAAAAATGTCTTTGATGGGGAGAGGGAGAAGGGTTGGGGGTAATAACCTCGTTTTGTATCCTTCGGCCCTTTTTAGATGGTCCATCACCAGAAAAAAGCTCCTGAAGTGCTTCTGCTGCTACAGTTCCACTATTATCACACTGGATGCCTCCAAGCACATTGTCTGATAAGAGAGCAATGGGGGATATGTCTGTTGCCCGCAAAAATGGAATGGGCACAGTATTACCTGCTGCATATATGGACCAAAGCTGCATAGAAATGACTTCAACGTAAGCAGTCACAATAATCCAAAAAAGAAAATAAAGAGTTAAATACAGAAGAAAACACTTGAGCATAACTGAAAATCCAATTTCAATAACGCTAAATTCATATACTGAAAACACATGTTCAGTGTGCACCACTTGGAACAAAATCATTTAAACTCTTGGATGAGTTCAGAATGAATATAACCTTATCTTGCAATGCAAATGCTTTTCTGCTGACTGTTTCATTCTTCAAAGTGGAACTGCCCAGGCCGCCGCCACCTTCAACGTGTACTTTAGATACGGTATTTTTCTTGAGATTCTGCTCAGAATAGCCAGAAACTTCAGGAGTAGATGTCTGTATTGTCTGCAATGCAGGAAGCGATTCTCCAACCAAAGGATTGTTTGCAGCAACCCCTGTTGCATTATCCAACCTAACAGAGAAGTCCTAATTAATTGGTGCACTCTAACTTGCAAGTAAAATAACATGAGCAGGCACTAGGCAATGGATATCAGCTTGGAGGGAAACTCAAAATAACAACTAAAGGGCAAGGTAATATGTACAGGTATAATCCTATACTGAGAATAATCTTATAACCAATAAACCGGGATCATTCTCTCAAATAAACATCAGAGTTAAGTGGTGAATTGAGTACCAGGGGTCAGCAGATTTGCCTCCTGTGCCACTAACTGAAAGGCCTTCTATGTTTCCTGGGTGGTCTTGTAAGATCCCCCCCGCATCATATAATGCAGTCTGTAAGCCTGTCTTATCTGTTTCCTCTCCACCATGAACTACAAAAGTCCCATAGTCACCTGCACACATATGAACCATAAATGAATAGGGGATTAAAAACATATCAAATCATCTTATGTTAGTCTAAACACATTTTGAACCAGGCCAATTTCTCTCTCTCATGTGTCAATGAGTCACCAAGTTGTTGGCAAGGAGGACCTTTTTAGAAGGCAGCAGGCCTTGTCACCAAAAATCAAACCTAACATGCTTACTGTGAAGCACAGACCAGAAACATCCCTAATTTGGCCAAAATTACTATATCAGTCTGAAATGGACTGCAATGGCTGAAAGGGACTAGAATGGAAGGTAAGATTGAATGAGAGGAGTCCTGTATGTTTCATCGGTGAGCTATAAAGTAATGTTCCATCCCATTTAACCACAGCTGAATAAGATCAATAAAGTTGGTTGAGGTCCCAACAATAAGTGATGTATCCATAATAGACTTATCCACAAACTCCATAAGGCATAGGTGGCAGTCAAGGCCTGGTGGTAACTCCATCACATGGCAGATTAGCAACTATCTGCAATAACCTTTCTCAACTTTCCAGATAAGATCAAGTTGGTGAAGACTACTAGCAATCAAGCTCTAAGCAGGCCTTTTGAGACATGTAAACAAAGTCCACTTTATACCATGCTACAAAAATCAGCTTCCCTAATTTCTCCAGGTGAAGTTCATGTGAACATTGTTTTTGCAGCACCACCCCCCCCCCCCAAAAAAAAAAAAAAAAAAAAAACCATGACTGGTAGTGCTAAACTCGTAAGTTCAGAAGAACTTTTTCCATCCTATCACAAAACATAGAATGCAAGCAAAACCATACCTCCGGCCATATCGACACCATCTGAAGAGCTATGCACTTCATTTACCATAGGAAGTCGATTTGACGGAACAGTGTCTCCATAAACCTCATTCAGTTGTGGACCTTCAGTTGGCTGTTTCAGATTGAGATAAGTTAGGAAATACTGAATGATTTCTCAGAAATAGTTAGAAAGAGATTTCTTCAGTTTCTAAAAGGTAGAAATTTGACAATAACAAACTTCTGATTCAGCTGGAGCAAGATTTTGCGCCTGCAGAGACATTGCGGTCCTAATTTGCCTGGCCTTTTCAATCTTTGGCAACATTGCAGAGGCTCCAACTTTGCATCTATCAATAAATTTGTGCTAGGTTCCAACAAAATACAGGAAAAACAGCTCAAGTCAGAATTAATAAATAACAGTATGATATATAAAGAAGTTCCAGAGAAAAAGATAATAAGAGAGAGAGAGAGAGAGAAGAATCCTGCACATGTTTCAATCCCTGGATAAAATAAAATGCCATCACTACAAACCAACTCAAGTCAACGAAGTCACAGTCCAAAACTAGTTGAGCTCAAGCTTGGCTACTTAGGTACGCTACCTTTATTTTGATCTCTAAACTTTTATGTCCTAAACTAGTTGTTGTAATGCATTATTTGTGTCACCAAGCTCTAAGTTCATCTTCTTCAAGTCATAAATGAACAACCTTATTATTCTGACAAGCCAACCATGAATGTTTGTCAAAGACAAAAATCTTCAAGCCAATTATTTGAAGCTTTGCCAATGTTTAATTTACACAAAAATCTGTTTACAAGGTTGAACAGGATATAGGCACAGGCAAACCAAGAACAGTCACGAAGCATCAAAAGGATCAATGAAAAAGAACTGACAACATCAGAAGTATGACCAAACCCGAAACAAAGAGCTGTCCAAGCCTAAAATGCATGCAGCACAGTTCTAAACAATCAGTACACCTTCGAATATGCATATTTTCCCTGTTGACATACAAGTCTCCATACCTTCAGCATCTCAGATGCCATTGGACGTGAGCGTGGTTCCTTTGTAAGGCACTTCGCCACAAAATCATGGAAGACAAGAGACCTGGCAGATAAAACAACAAATGGTTAAACACCACAACATATGCTGCTGTGTCAAAAAAATGTAAAGGCAACCACTAGCGAATTGTTGCATAAGATTGTGGGTAAAAAGAACTGAAAGGCAAACCATTTTTCTTTATCCTCAAGCATCGGGGCTGGCTCAATGGATATCATGAACAAAACCTATCATGGATGATAAACATGCCAAACTTAAAAATTTTAATAGTGAACAAAGGTTGATCAAAAAAGCTCACAAAATCCCTGAGCATCATATTTATAGGAGGAGAATTTATGTGTGGTCAATGATGTGCATGTATTACCCATAAGCTTCCCAACAAAAACTATACAGTAACAGTAACAAGTTCAAATGCTTGAGTAATCACTAACCCTCATAGGATGCACCGTGGATCTTGGGGGAAGTCCCTGAAGAAAAAAATGAAAAATTAAGAAGTCGTCAAAAAATTCTTTTCAGATAAGAAAAGGATGACAAAAGTGATTACAAAAGGAGTGATATAATCTATGAGCAACACATCATTCATTACTCAGCACAAGACAACTTCCACTCTTTTATTTTTTATTTTTTTATTTTTCTGTTTCTGTTCTTTTCTCCACCAGCACTAGAGTTAATACCAAATTCTTTATTTGTCACTATTTGGTCTATGGATGGGGAAAAAAACAACACAACAAATAAATCAGAGAATACTGGCTTTCTATTTTTAACTAGCTATATCTTATCCCGAGCTTGTATGTGGATGACAACTTGAACTATTAGGACCAGGGACAACTTTAGCTGCAAATACCATGAAGCAGCTAACTGGGAAAAGAACAATCATAAGTAGCTGCTATAAGAAACTAAGCAACTTGGAAAACCATCAAGATTTTTGGGGGAATCCTTGATATAATTATAAATGCATATACCTCTGCCATTTCAATAGCAGAAACACCAAGAGCCCATACATCCACCTGAAAGAAAAATATGGTAACAGTAAGAAGTTAGTCATACAGAGACTTGTGGAACAGCAAATGTGCACCATACTTCCAAAACATTGATGCCTCCAAGAATTGGACAATTATATCATGCAGGCACAGCACACACTAGACATTTGAGACTGAAAATTTTTTTGAAGGAAAAGAATAGAAACAATGGAGGTTTCTGTTAAAAAAAATTCAATTTATTGTCAGCAGGTTACCAGCCCTACTTGAGAGATACTTTTTGGTGGTTCAGTCAGTATGGTATAGTATAGTATAGTATGCAAGAAAGCTCTTCGAACCCACAACCAAGGCAAAATGAGGTCATGTGAACACCCATATCCATGCACATAATATGCTTTCAAGTCCTATTAGCCAATGAAAAGGGAAGAGAGTTGGACAGTAGAAAGAAAAAGGAAACTACCAAATAATGGAAATGATACCTTCCCATCGTATCGACTTTCTTGGATAACTTCTGGAGCCATCCAATGTGGAGTGCCAATAAACTGCACATAAAATAAAACTCACTAGTCCATTAACTATATATAAAATCACGAGCTAAAACATTTGACTTGATAAAAATACCCTTTAAATTTTTTAACTCAATGAGCAAACTAGACAATCTTCTTTAAGAAAAAATGGAACCAAGAATAAGAAGTCGAGTTTTTTTTCTTTTTTAAATTTAAAAAAGATATTTCAACCAAATTTACCAGAATTTATATACCATCTACACTCACCTCACATTTAAACAAACATACCAGCTTTTAATTTGTTCAAATACTTAGAAAATTATTATTTTCTAGTTTTCTCTTGTCTATACTTGCCTTTTCCTATATATATTATAGCTCATGTTGAGTACAATATGCAAAATTTTGAACCACTGCTTTTATAGAAGGAAAGATTTTTGGTTAGTTGGGCTTTTTCTGCTACCACAGGTCTTGATCACCCATTAAGCTTTGCCTTTAAAATCCTCTCTCTCTCTCCCTTTTTTCTTCAAATCCACTCTTTGAAGTGACTCCTTTTTCCAATTGAAGGTGGATGGCAAACAACCGTGCAAGAATCACACGTTTATTGCTTTCCAAAACTTTCACAAGAACAAAATACATGTAGCTTAATGAGCTCCTTTAGCATTTGGAATTGTTATTAGAGAAGGTCTTGGGATGTTTCTAATTGAACATTTATTTACTATATGGAGAACCAAAAACTAGTGTTACTCAAAATAGCTAGATTCCTGAAACAAAGAAAAGAGTTCAGTAAATAAATTTCAAGTGCAGGAAGAAAGGAACAGATACAGGAGAGGGAGAGTGCATAAAGTATGTTTTTCTCTATTTTTTTTTTATCTTTAGTATATAATTTAGAAAGAAAAATTAAATGCTGACGTATCATGTGGTTTGAAGTCTATACAGCATAGAATACCTTGTTTAAAAGTTGTCATAAACACCCTATTTTGGTAGAAAGATTAAAAGTAACTTATCATGAGAAATGGGTTTGAGGGTACCTTAATGTAGGAAAGACAACTCGATGAAGGTACATAGATAAACTTGGAAGTGTACATTTTCAAATACATCACACGCTGACATGCAGAAAGTTAACATAAAGTTGTCTTTCCAGACATCAGGCTTTTTCTGAGGCATGCAATTCTATACTAGGAATGCTATCATCTAGAAAAAGCTGGAGCACGCTACAAGCAATTCTAATTCACAAAATATGAATTCATAAAAACTGCACATTAGTTCAACAATTACTGTACCGTATTACGCTTTGACATGGTCCTTGTAAGCTGCGCAGCAACCCCAAAATCACCTGCTCAGACATTGCAATAACCACAAAATTCTGGATCAGTTTGATGGTAACTTTGCACTCTAGAAGTTAGAATATAGAAGGGAAAGGGCTTTAAACTTTAGCAGAAGAAAAGGAAGTAATATTTCAGTAGGCTTTCACAAGAAAAAGCATGGTGCATGGAATGAATTCTGAGATAATCTGTCAAGTATGACATTAAATACAGGCACAAATTCTAATCCTGAAAATATGACATTTCAATCCAAATCATGGTCTGCCTCTTCAACAATGTTAGCAGCCAGAAACAAGACATGTTTATAAAAAAATTTAATGTCCTGAATGTCTCAATACGATGGAAATTCTTTCATTCAGTTTTAAACATTTTCAAGGGAAGCAAACTCAATCTCAATCATCAAAAGTTAATACCAAATTTATGAATTTGATTTCCTTCAGAAGACCAACCTCTAATCCATTTGTCATACAGGACTTAAAGGTAGCCTAGCCCATGTAGCTTCTTCGCTAACAAGACTTATAAAACACAGATGCAGGCAACAAAACAAGCAAAATTCTTGTATGTTGTGTGATTTTGGAAGACAATGGTATTTCTGTAATTTCCAGACTTGCACAAATTATCATGGTCTGGCTTTTATTTTATATCTTAGTGTCCTATTAGCCCTTAATTAAGATGTGGTACTCAGATTTTCTATCTTCTAGATGTGACTCCTAAAAAACCTACGAGAGTGAAGTGGTAGCCCTTCAACTTTCATCACTAATTTAAATTGCAAACCCTAAATCCCTTTCTTCTAGTCTAAACCCTTAGAATTCTCAAATCCCAAGCTCTAATCCTCCACGAATCCCCAGTAGTACATAAACTTTGAATCTGTTGTGTCATAAACTCAGCATTAACAAGTGCAATCATTTCCACTTCATTATTTTATATTAATCAAGACATCATGGATATACAAGCATTCAAGTCAGGGAGTGAAAAGAAAAACTGTTAAGAAGAATGAAAGTTAGGAGCAAGTCCACGTCATGGTATTCAGACAGTCCTTTGCAACATGAAAGCTATCAATGTCATTTAAAAAAACAATAGGACTACCAAAAAGCATTTTAGGAAAAGAAAAAACCCTACAATAGGTGATTCCTTTCTGTTTCTTATAAGCATAATTGGAGTTCCATTATTTACCACATAATTTTTGAAAGAAAATACTCACCCAACTTGACTTCACCTTGTTCAGTTAACAAAATATTACCACCCTTAATGTCTCTATGGACCTTGAAAATTGAATGCAGATAAGCAAGGCCCTGCATGATATTTAGAAGAATAAAAAGGGGTACAAATCAAACCACCATAGTATGTAAAAATAGAGCAAATTGAAAAAAGAAAAAAAAATGGAATAGACAAGTATCAACATTTTCTTCTCACAAGTCCCAACCAATTAAAATCAAGGATACCTTCAAAGCTTCTCTACATATGTATGCTATTTGATACTCTTCCAAAGGTTCCTCAGCAACATTCATTAAGTCAGAAACACTTCCACCCCCACAGTACTCCATAACAATCTGCAAATAATAATAATAATAATAATAATAATAATAATAATAGTAATAATAATAGTAATAATAGTAATAGTAACAACAACAACAACTATCTTGCAAAAAACACCCCAGTAAAAAGCATCTAGCACCAAAAAATAAACTTGTGACAGGGTGAAACCCATAGAATCAAACTGATTGCTAATCCTCAAATAAGTAACCAAAAAGAGTTCATACCCAAAGATATTCTTCACCTTGATAGCTCCCAAGATATCGAACAACATTTGGATGACTGCATTGTTGCAACATCTCAATTTCACCGCGAATTTCTTCATATCCCTCCTCCTGCATACAAGCAGCATTTGGACCCACATCCAATATTCATTCGACCAACAAATTAAAGAACTTAATTATAAGCAGAACAAGGAAGCACACTCACTCCTTCGGTCAATGATATGACTTTGATAGCAACAAGCTCTGAACTTCGTAAATCCCTAGCCTTGTAAACAGCCCCGTAAGACCCCTTCCCTGACACCCAAGAAACAAACTCAGCACACAACACTTTAAAATACTCACTTTAAAGTGAGTAACAAATACCAGAGACAAAGCTTAATCAAGATAATTACCTTATCGAAAACACACCATTAACTTGTCGACTAAACATTTAAACCTCACCCGTTACCACAATGACTAAAATGCTCACTTACCATCCCTTGTTCTACATACACATCTATATTCAAACTCAAAATGCATAATTAACACAAAAATTACGCTTTCAAAAAGTGCACGCACCTAGTTCATTAAGCAATTCATACTTAGTAGTGGGATCCTCTCTAGTAACACTCTCTGGAATCGAACTCGAAGACATTTTGCTTTGCTTCTGCTGGTGTTGTTTACCCTCCTCTCCTAGCAACCCACTCCCTTTCCGCTCCTTTCCAAACCCTAGCTCCCCGGACGCCTGCATACTTGCCACCGCCTTCCCCATCGTTGATCCACCACCACCACTCCCGCTCCTCCTCACCACCGTCGATTTCACCAAAAATGTCCCAAACTCCCCTCTCCCATCATCATCCCCGTCACTATTATCTCCAATATCATTGATTCGGCTTTCAAATTCCGTGAAAGGAGCGCTATAAGGCTTCCTTGGAGGGGCAACCGAGGATGACGACGACCATGACTGGTTCTGGTGGCGTCCGCGGCTGGCTTTGACGATCATAGTGCCGAAATCAGCGTCGTCGTCGTCGTCGCCACCGCCAAAGTCTTTTGGAAGGCGTTTGAGGAGAGGAGGAAGAGATTCTTCGTCTTCTTCTTCTACGTCTACGTCGTCGTCTTTGCTGTTGTTTTCTCCCCCTCCTTTATAGAGCATTGTAGCGTAGATGTTGTTGTCGTCGGTTTTGGATTTGGATTCGGGTTCAGAGTCGGAGTCTGAGTTGTGAATTACGACAGTAGAGTAGAGTTCCGATTTATTAGGGGTTTTGCTGGTGCGGGTCCGGCGAGATGGGGATGGATGATCCATTCTCCACATCGAGTGCGAAACGGAGTGAGAGAGAGAGAGAGAGAGAGAGAGAGGAATGACCGTTGAAGAGGAAAGCTAAAAAATGGTGCGTCTTGATGGGCTTGTTGGTGACTTATTGGGCTATTTCAGCTTAATTGAGCGGTCCATATGCTTATAAATTCAGCCCATCCCACAAGTCCGAAGCCCATCGTGATTTAATGTCATGGACAAGGCAATGCAATAGAGGTTGATTTTAGGAATCCAGGTATTGTCTGATCTAGAGCTAGAGCCCATGGGATTTGTTCGATAGTTCCTAATTTTATGATAAATAAATATTCAAAAGCTTTAAAACTCAATTTTTATACTTCACGGTGTTACAGTCTTTTGAATATCAAACTTCTTGCTGAAAAAGGCTCCTCTTTCTTTCAGCAGCACTCGGGGTGTTGATTCAATATTTTCTCTTCTAAACCCATTCACCCTCACATTCAACAACAGAGAATTCAAAGCGTAAACCAATTGACCTTGCAATAAAAAGGCTCCTCCCACAAAAGCACTCGTGATGTTGAAATCGTGGGCTTTGGTGATGAAGTCAAGAGGGAGGCAAAAACAGTGGTTTGTAGCTCTGGAATGAAGTTGAGAGAGGAAGCAACGTTGAGGAGAGAGGTTTTTAAATCTGTGAGAGAGAGAGGGAGGATAAAAGAGAAGGAATTGAAGAGATTGGTTGGTTACAAGAGTTGATGATGTGGCATATGTTTTAATAATATAAAATATCACTGGTTATAGCTTATCATCGGAAAATTTCTCGTCTGTTTTGTACTTCAAAGAAATCCAAGCAGGCCAACCCCCTCTCCCATTCTCCTCCCTCATATTTGGTCACGCCTTCCCTCGCCTTTTTTTTTATTATTATTATTATTTTATCGTTTCTTCTTCCGCTCTCCTTTTATGCATGTAAATCTAAAATAAATCTAGATTCAATTCAACTGTGACTAGAAACTTGGAGAAAATTCCCCTTTTGTCATTAATTATAGGTACCCTGTGTTGTTGAGCAAGGAATGATAGGAGGAGGAAGAATCCTACTGAACGGGTGGCAACAGGCGGCCGTTGCTGTTGGTTCCGCGGTGGGTGCGTTGTTAGATCCACGAAGAGCGGATTTGATAGCGGCGCTTGGAGAAACAACCGGTAAACATGCTTTTGAAAGGGTTGTCGAAAGAATGAAGAAGAGCCCCGAAGGAAGAGTGGGTCTCTCTCTCTCTCTCTCCCTTTGATTTCATGCATCATCCATTTCCTGGGTGATGGTCGTAACAGTAGTAGTAGTTTGGTATGACTGAATTATTTATTATCCTGAATGCATTACATAATATGCAGCAGTCCTTATCCAGTCTTGTTACGTTGTGAATTATGAATCTTGGGTATTTTTTATGATGCCAAATAATATCATCAAACTGAAATTTTGACAGGAGCTGCGGGCTCTAAATTTATCATGCAATATCAAAGCGAATTCGTTTTGAAAGCAAGCTTTTAGCGAAGCATATCATGAGTGAAAAATAACTCTAGCTTTGGAATTCTTTCTTCTTCTTTTTTAATACATCTCTCTTTGGCAAAGATTGCGATTACTTTCATATGGACTCTTCAAACACAGACGCCTGATGATTGAAATTCATGTCATTCATTAAAAATAAACCAACCCTTCCTTTTTATCGTGTTGATAGGCACTTCTCTTGGAGAGACCTCGTGTCATATCTGCTCAAGTGGGGCATGCTTGGGATTTGCCAGCCAATACATTTGGTGCTGCCTATGCAAGCTTCATGGGATCCAGGAACTTTTCCCCAGATGACCGTCCACCAGTGCGATTCATGGAAACGGAAGAATTGGCATATGTTGCCATGCGGGCTCGCGAGGTTCATGATTTCTGGCACACCCTTTTTGGGCTGCCCACCAACTTGATTGGCGAGTCAGCTCTCAAGGTGATTGAATTCGAGCAAATGTACCTGCCAATGTGCCTGATGTCTGTTGTTGGAGGCACAGCTAGATTTACTGAGAAGCAGAGGAAATCTTTCTTCCAGCACTACTTCCCATGGGCCGTTCGGGCTGGCTTGCAGAGCACAGATCTCATGTGTGTGTATTATGAGAAGCACTTTCACGAGGATTTGGAAGATGTCCGTAGAAAATGGGGGATAACTCCTGCTCCTGCTGCCCCTAATCAAGATGTGCCTTGACATGTGAGAAGATGTACAAAAGGAGTTTTTTTGGATGGTAAAAACGAGATTCGCTTGCAAATTCCAACAGCGAAAAGCTTGTGAACATCCTTTTGTTCCCCTAACTTGCATCTTCTTCTTCGTTCATAAAGCTCGAAGAGTACTCCTTTAAACATCGTAGAACAGGGTTTATGATTATGTCAAGATCGGGCTTTCTTAGGCAAGTGAAAGCCCTAGAAAAGCACCTTTTCTTGACCAAACACAATTGCAACATAATATGAGAACGGGGGTGTTATCAACTGAATTCATGCTTGGATTTTTATGGATTTCAAGCCATAGAAAAAAAATTCGGTTCAAACATGGATCGGTTATCTCATATTAGTTATTGCGTTTTAGGTCATGTTTGTATTTTAAAATTCTGAGCCCAACATGCAAATTATTTATTTTTTCCGATTTCTACCACTAACTGAAAGGTGTTTAACAACCATTGTGATAGATTTAGCTATTGAATATTATATGAAGATCGTGTTTTTCCTTGAGAATCGTCTAAAAATAATAAAAGAGATCTGGGAATAAGCACTGCGAACCTGGGGATGCCGAGTATTTTAGAATTTACGAGGATAAATTTTGATGACTTCATTTATGAGGGAGTGGGTTATCTTACCTTGTTTCAATGGCAATAAGCACTGCGAAGTGCGAACCTGGGAGGGGAGCGAGATTTTCTAATTTTTGCTCAAATAGTCGTTACAAAAAACAAACAGTGAGCATTTTGACACCTTTAGTCCTCCTTGTCCACGAGCGGCAGTAGTCTTCCATTGCATAAAATGGGCTAAATAATGCCAACTGCTCTCGACTCAGTGCTCTGCTTCTCATCTATAATCGATATGGGCATTAGTAATAGGCACAAGAAAAGCACAAATACTTGAGAGTCATTCCACTAGTTCACTGCAAAATCCATACCCCTCCTCCCAGCACCAAGGATCAGTTTTGTTAGGAGGGATGGTAGGAAAGACAGATGATGGGGAATGGATGAGAAGTGATGGACGGAATAATTTTCTTGTTTGGCATGATTCACGGAGGGTGAACTTTTCAAGGAAATTACAGACAAACAGACCCAAAGACAGCAAACACGTTGACACTGCCCTATTAACAAGGAATAAAAAGGGACGAGGAAAGAATAATTGAAGGGAAAAAAAAGAAGCATTGGCAATGCTATTAGAAACAACATATTGTTCGGATGCTATATGTATCAGAAAATATCCACCCGATTTTTAACAGATGCCCAGGCATCTAAATCCCACGATCGTGATTGAAATGTTGAAACAACAAAGAGAACACAGAAGATATTACACCACATGATCCAACAAATTGTCATGGATCATATTGAAGATGAAAGCATGGCTTCATTCAAACTAAGGTTCACAAAGATCAACAAACAGAACTCCGTATGAAGACATGATTGCAGGTGTCAGTCAATTGCTACCACCACCAAAGAGGTATCCCAGAGAAGATCCACCACCAGGAGCAGCATGGACCTTGGTTGAAGGTCGATCCTGAACCAAGAAACAAAGTTCTTAGGTTGATAAAAACAACTTCAAGAAACAACCATTTGTCTCTCACAAAACACAATTAAGCAGGTTATGTTAAAACAATTAAACAAGTTGCTTATTGGCTGTTTAAAGCAACTTCCAGAAACAGTTTATAGAGCACTGTGAATGATTTAGAAATAGCATTCGTGTAGTTCCCAGTCCGCCGTCTTTCAACTTTCATAATGTATCTATTGAACCTTGTTCAGATGAAACCATGAGAATACTGTGCTGACATCGCTTGGAAACATGTAAATTGAGAATACAGAATGCCAAGAGCATAATTGAAAGTAGTTCCAGCCCATCTCCTTGGCTCTAGGAATTTACCCCCACACCTCAAAACAAATGGCTAACTGGCACTATACGATCCATCTAGCTGCTTCTTGGGCCCACATTTCACAGCGACAGCTTGCATGAGAGAGTTCCCAAGCCTAGTCCATCATACACCATGAGCAGTATCTAGTTACCCATCATACCATAACCCATGTACTTCAGGGAGATGTTGAGACACACAGCTGCTTTCATAAGCCTGAATTCGCCCAGGGCTAAGATTAGGAGCCATATCTCCAATCACTAGAGAGGTACTCCGACTCCCAGAGGCATCTGAAGAACGCTAGAAACCACAAAAATTTCACCCTATTGGAATGAGACCCAGAACCCTAAAACAACCAATGGCACTTCATACTTCTTAGGCAGCAAAAATGCAGTTTGATAGTTACAAAGATAATGGCATTCTTCCATATGTATTTATGCACATCCCTCTGCCACACAGTTCGTAATCACTCACAAGATAATGCATATCCATTTCCAAAAGACAAGTGAATCTTATAAAGAACTAATCAGGCATGCTAATTTGTCACAGAGAAGAACTGTGGCATGTCGTGAATCTGAGCAAGTTGTATCCGCCTAAAATCAGCATGGACAATTGATAAAAACTGCTCCAAGAGCAAAGGTTTCCGGAATCATACCGTGATGAAGTTGCCAGCGTTCTGACCATCTGCCCTCAAATAGTTGTTTGTGGAAGTACTGTTGATACCGGCAGGAAACTCCCTGTTAATTTCAGCTGGCTGAGGGGCTGCAGCAGGTTTAGGAGGAGGTGGATTGCTTGCAGGCTGGACCTCGCTTGGAGCAGCTTGGGCATTGTTTGTGCTAGGTTTTGGAGCCTCTCCACTCCCAAACAGATAGCCCAATGAACTCTGCCCTCCACCAGCGCTAACTCCACGACCCATATTCTGAACTTTACTTAGCACAAAATTTAAAACATGTCACCCAAGAAAGAATGAAGTTGACAAAGAAATAAACTTATGGAAATGAAATGGCATGAGTCACAATAAGGATGAAAAGAACCATGATTAATTACCTGCGTTTAACACTCAGAAATCACACAAACTACTCTAGTCACGGCTTGGCAACTTAAAAGATCTACAGACCCGTCAACCAATTTCTGAATAGCCATTTGAAATCAACAAGCTCACCATCACTCTATTTAACAAACATCATATTTTTTTTTATAAAAAAAAATAGTTTATTTATGCTTTCTATTTGTATCCTTGGGTAACACAATAGGGATAGCACCCCCTTTCAATCCATTCCTAGATAGCTCGCCAACACCCACATCATAACAAACATGATCACAAATACATGCATACATACAAGAGACACAATTCATAAATACATTATGAAACTCAAAAAAAATGCGTGGTGATTTATATCACAACTACAATCATATCAACCTAGATATAACAACACTAACTTTAATTTTATATATATATATAAACAGTGATACAGAAGCCAGCAAAAACAAGCGAAATGCCTGAATCAAAAGGAGAAAAGAACAGCAGATCTTAACAAAACAAGCCAATCATCATCGAATCACAAAAAAAAAGTGAAGAAAAACGTCACGTCACGTCACAGAGCGAGTGGTTAGAAGGAAGAAATTGGCAGCATCGATTTTGCATGTGAATCTGAGATCTAAAGACTCAGGGTTTCGTAGAGCTACCTTTTGAGGGATCTGGATCCGATCTGCGAGAAGAGAGAGATATAGAAGCCGCGGCTCAATTCAAATAGTAATAGTAACTGCTGAGGAAGTGAGGTAAAGAAAGCGATAGGTGACCGTTGTCTATTTATAGACTTTGGATAAATACTTATTTCGGGGGAAAAAAAGTAGTAGAGCTTTCAATTTCTGAACGAATATAACAAATTCTTTCGCTTTTGTTTCTGGTTTTGCTAATGAGCTGGTAAATTGTCGTCGTCCATCACACTCCACGTTAATATTTTGGTGCTATTTGTTTTGTGTCTTTTAAAAATAATTTTTAAAAAATAAAAATATATATTATTTTAATATATTTTATAAAAAATTATTTTAAAAAATACCCATAACTATATTTTAGACTGTTTGCAGATATCTATTATTTGTCAAAGGATTTATTAAATTATATACGAGAATGATGCGTGCAGGCACTTAGCTCGAAATGTAAAGAAATGGTTTTTCTTTTTGAATATTATTATATTATAAACTGACATTTCTTTGATGATTGGGAAAGAAAAAAAACATGAATAAAAAAAGAAGGTTTGTGCTCTTCTCAGTATTTCAATCGTTATTCACTTCATTAATTTTGTGTTTCATGATAATATATATAAAATTTATTTTTTATTTTTTATTTTTAATATCAATAAAATTAAAAAAAAATTAATTTAATATTTTTTCATGTCAAAAATAATTTTAAAAAGCATTTATAAATAGAAAGATAAGCACTCTTAAGTATGGTAGTAGATTAAAGAAAAAAATATTCATAGATTATCAAACACTGAAAATTGTAGTAGTGATAATAGTAATTTATTTATTTAAAGATTTAATTTTATTTGAAAATACATTTTCAGCAAAAAGTTATACAAATTAAAATGTCATACATACAAAAGTAAAAAAAGAAAAAGGAAGAAGGTTAATTTGGTCCTTGTGTAATTTGTTATATGGGGGTGCTGAGGGCAGGGAAGGGAGAAATTTACAACACCTGAGGCTGAAAACAAGAAACTTGCTCCCTCCATCGAGCATTCACCGACCACTGCACACGAGTTGATGGTGACAAAAAGTAGCCAGGGGAGCTTCAATAGATTAGACATGGGGAAGGATTAATGACAAATGCATCATGCACATGTTCTTGAACCATTTTTTAGTTGGTTAACTTCCACCACATTTACATAAATGAACCAGCCACCACGCCGTTCAAGAACACGGGTCCTAGTTCTGGCTTGCACAAACTGCTAGCTTCATATTCTCGACAGCTTCTTCCACCATTATTGCACAGTATGATGCAATGCTGCGTTTTTATTTTCATGTCCAAAAGAGGTTCAGGGTAAGACAGCAAGATGGAGCAGTCAAGAACAAGCGAATAAAGAAGAAAGGCCCGAAAAGTGCATCTATCGCTTTGGAGGAAAATCTATAGACCTCAGAGGATGTAAAGGAGCGAATTATGCTGCCACCATTTTCAATGGACCAGAATTACGTGGTTTGATTAGTTTAATGTCATCCTTTATGCTTTGCCTTTTCCAAATCACGTATAAGATGGAAATGGTGGGCAAACCTGTTGAGAAAATATACCAGGGGCACTCTGCTACTGGACAGCATTATTGCAGCAATAAAAACAGCTTTAGCAATTTTAGATGGAAACAACTCCATCACACATGAGATACAGGCACCGCCGGAATCACCTGCATTTTTCGAGAGAAGAACTTAATTATAGAAGTACCTCAAATATATCATCAATCATCTTAATTTATTGAAAAGGGAGAGCACAAACCCTGTCCCCTTCACCAAGCATGTCTGAAATATCAGTAAGTGGCTTTACATATTCGGCTAGATTTCTAACGCTGTTTGTATCAGAATAATGGATGCTAGAACCTGTTAAGTCTACTTCATAAACTTTAAAGCCAGCTTCCTGCAGAAGGGAAATAGTTTTATACCAACACCAAGCACCGAAACCACCTCCATGGACAAGGACAACATGGTTGGTTTCAAGATCCTACCAAGTAAGAGATGAATAGTCAGTATAATTAGTAGAAAGTGATACTGAAATTTTAAAGTCCAAGTCTACAGTAATCTTATCGCTAAAAAGAGTAAAGTGTGGTAAGGGACTCATTCCAACCAACTGCTTTCATTATAGTAACAGTGATTCTATATCATATAGAACATGATTCAGCCCGGTATGAATCGACCAGTTAGATTTTATTGTTAGAATGATGTTTTGAATTCAAAGGCAAAAAATGGTAAAAAATGAAGAGATGCTTGTATGTCTTAAAGGATGATGATCTGATATGAATATTAAACCCAAACTTTTTAGTAGAGAAGGCCCCCCGGGTTACTGCTAGGGCAGGTTCATGTGAGTAAACAAGACTCGCATCTGGCGAACCCAGTAATTAACCAGTACTGCACTATTCCTAAGAATGCAGGGAGTCGAGAAATAAGCAAAAAAGAATAATCAGTGAAAGGGCTTATTATCATTCAAAAACATGTTTGCTGTGTTAAGTTTATGTTTTAAAACTAAAACCATAAGAAAAATCTACTGGAACTACTGATAAAAATTTGCATCAGCCACCAATGCAGAATTACTCTGGAAGTACTTTCCCTTGAAAATCAAATATAGGACAGGTCTCGAATTTGCTATTCCTTCTCTATCTTCTAAAGAACCAAGAAGAATTTCTTTAGCCTAGTTTCATGATCATGCACTTAAGTAGCTTAATCATTAGTTGGAAATCAAAAGGCTAATACTTGAAGGGATATTGGAGAATTTGAAACTCATGGTGCATGGGTTATTTCACCTTTTTTTTTTATTTTATTCATATATTTTATTAATATGAATGTTCGGAGAAACTTCCATATATCTTATATAAATTTTTAATAACTCTAAAATTTATAAAATTTAAATTAATAATCTTTATAAATCAAATCTAAAACCTAATCAATCAAACTACAACTCTCTGATTAGTTCAACTATACCACCTCATTTCACCTTTTTTGCATGGACGAGTTACTCACGGATATAGACAGACACAAAAGGCATGCCCTTGCATGCAAGTTAATTACTGCACATAACGTTTACATTATCGTTGAGCTCACGTTGTTTCTTATTGTAATTAAAAGGTTGTCCATGTTCAGAGAAGGGGCGACCATTTCAACTTTTTTACCCGAAGATACTTCCTAGATATGTAAAGAGGTGACCATAACTATTATTATATTCTTAAATATTTTATTTACCTTTTAATAATTAAAATTTAATTTTAAGACAGTGTTTAAAAATATAGTTGAAACTGTATTTTTTAAAAGTTTAAAAAATTTTCTTTGTTTTTAATTAAAATTAATTTTTTTATGTTCTAATATCAAAAATAATTTTAAAAAAATAAAAAATATATAGTTTAATACATTTTCGAATAAAAAACACTTTAAACTGCAACTTTCACCACATTCCTACACTCTCTCAAAAAGCCTACTAAAATATATTTTTTTATATCAATATATTTTAAGCTAAATACATGTGTAGCTAAACATAATTTTCCCATGATATATTTCTTTAGGATCATGTAAGCCACTCACGTAAGCAATTAAATTTGTTGAGAATCTATCAAGCATGCACGACCCAGTAAAATACTCGCATAATACAGGCTGGCTAACATCCACGAGGAGGACAACAAACCCTCTTAAATAAACTTAAAGGAGCATTTGCTAGTTGTCTGATTTCTCACCAGAAATCCACCAACATGACCGGAGCTCATGGCTCCACAGACATGGCTTGCCAATCGGACGCTCCTGCGTGAAAACTACGATGCAATGAGGAATTCAATCAGTTGCTCAGAACTTCCAAACTATTCTAGCCTCCTGATTGCAGATCAATCGAACAATTATTCTTCATGAAAAGAAAAGTTGTTCATTTAAGTGCAAGGCCACACCGGGACACTGTGAGCATAACTTGTACAAATATATTATTTTAAAAAACATATCCTACAACCATAACCTTGATGAACCTCGAGTTCAAAACTTTGTACCCAATAACTTAAGGGTGTGTTTGGAATTTTTAAAAAAAAAATACATGTATAATGTAAACGATTACAGTGTCAAAAATCCAGAAGCCCATTACTGACCCAGTGAAAATAAATGATATCCAAAAAAAGTATACCTAAAACAATACAATAGAAAATCGATTACATTGGCCCATTCTTCTAAAAAATAGATTACATTGGAACATCAACAGCACATGTTCATAAAACTTTGATGCACTCTGATCTGATGCCATTGGGGCTAGGTAGCTGCTATGTGTACTGGAAAAATGCTTTCTGGCTCACCAACACGCCATCCATTGTCAGATCTGGTGTGACCAGATTCAATATCCAGAAAAATGCAGGTCAGCATTTAAGGGCCAGAGAGGAAGACCTGCCCTGGGGTGAGTCATCCAGGTTTGAGGTACAAAGTATGATGGTACATTATCACGACCTGTTAATCATTACACTTCCTGCAGATGCTTGGTTTGCTGCACGATTACTTCCAAAGTTTTTTCGATTTGATTCCCTTGCAATTCTTGAACCAAACTAAAGCAGTTGCAAGACATTATATTGGATTAATAATCAAACTAAATGGATAGAAGTAGAGCTTCACATGAACAGTAACAAACACGGTAGCTGTGAGTTACATCTAGGTAGTTAAGACAGTCCATGGTCTCCAGACCTGTGTTCCTTTTTTCCTTTTGTAAATGCTTTAATCCTATCATAATATCCATCCTATTCATGGATCAGGCATGCAAAGCTGACTTAAATAGAAGCAACTTGAAGTAACACAAACCTGGATTGCTCTTTTAGGGAGAACAGCTGCCTCATGTAAACCAAGCATTTGTGCCACCTTCAAGACACGAGGAGCAATAAACATCTGATCAGCATCGGTCACATAAAATAACAAATTGATGAACCCTGGTGAGAAGGGATTGTTCGACTAACAGTTCCAAGAACAGGTAAACCTAGGAGGTTGTCTTAACTCTTAAGAAAGGGTAGAGAGAGAAAAAAGAACAAAAGAATAAGTTAATAACAGATAGCACTGACCTCCCTGAGGATCTTCTTATCACCTGTTCCACTAGGTTGATCCAGGTTAGTAACCTCCCACAAAGGGATGTCAAGAAGCACCCTAATGACATCTTCATCCAAGAAAGGAAATCTAGCCTGATGAAAGAAATTAGATGCTTGTCAATACGTGAGAACAAGTATAGTAGACAAAGGGTGATGCATCTCGAAATGTTAGTGGTACCTCCTTTCCATTATCAGCAATGCATCTGTCATCTCTCCCCATATTTCGTTTCCATATTCTCTGCATATCCAACTTCATTTCCTCATTAAGCCCATGCCAACTGTTGACAGCACATCAAATTATAAGAGAGACTACAAATGCACACATGAACATTGGTGATTTTGTATTGATTTACAGTCTCTTAAAACAGAGACTTGGTTGATTAAAGGTATTTGTGCATCAAGCCAAAGGTGTATCCAAAGGAGTACTATACAAATCACTTCGGTAAAAACTCGCCTATTCTAATCACGGCCTAGAAAGCATCATGAATCATGAAACTTGAGCTTAGCAGTTGTTCATATGATAGAATTGAATGCATTTACAAAAGGAAACGAGACAAAAAAACAAGAGTTTTACTTCACAGGATGCAGAGTTCATAATTGTAACTTCAGACTTCAGAGTAACACAACACATTCAATGTGGACATGAAATTACAATGTGCTAACTACCAACACAGGCTGAGAACATGAGCATGGAACAAGCAGACACAATCTTAAGGAATGACAGCACCCACAAGTTAGCATGTACATGTTAAAACCATACCCGCCACATCTATATTTTGTTCTATGCCTTCCATAACCAGCACACTGCTCATCAGCACCCGAACCAACTAGGACAATCCTAGCCTCGGACTTGTAACTCAGGCGTTGTTGATTCTCGTCACTGTTAGTGCTAGGTCTTTCAGAGACCCAACCATCACCACTTGCAGCCAACCACAAAGCAACCCCTATGTTCAGGTCCTGAAGCATTAAGCCACAGTGTAACTTCACATATACAGGGATGCGTACTAACAGAATGTAGCATCACTGACAGAAAGAGGCATCTTTTAAAATTATCAATTAGCATGGTGATTTCTATTTTTAAATGGATGGAGAGTGTTTATTGCTAGTAATAAATTAACAATACCATACACACACCAATGAAAGGACCAGATGAAATAACGATCACATGCATATTTTATGTACATCACAAAATGCTCACAATTCCGAAGTTAATTCTAGTAAACAACATAATAAGCTAACTATTTAAATGCCTCCATGTATTCTACCAGAGCACCATATTACCCAATTCTAATAAACATGCACTTGTAAAATAAAACCAGATACCATATACGTGTTTGCAGGGTTAATAAGTGACATGACGTGCTTCATTTCCAAGGTCAATTTCGACAAGTCTGAATCAATCTCTACAAGCTTCCACCTGCATCATTGGTCAACAGTGACTATAATAGAAAGAATTCCAAAAAAAAAGGGAACATCATTCCGAATAAAATAAAACGAAAACATGTGAGCAAACTTGGACCCGGTCATCAATGGATACACTACTATTTAATCAGCAAGAGGATGCATTCATAGCCAGGTCAAATTAACCTTGGGTTGGGGGGGGGGGGGTTTCTAGGGGGGGAAGTTGATGTTATACATGTTCCCTCTCTTGGGATCCACAAATATTTACTATTTTATGTTTTAAACACTATATTTGATTTGAAATTTGACTCGTGCCAAACACCGTTTAAAGTTTCACCTTAATTCTTTTTACACCCTTGATGCTTCATCCTTAACTCTTAACCCCTTAACATTCCCCTCCAATTTTTTTGCCCCACACCAAACTCAACCTTAATGGAGATTTGAAACACAAACTTATTTAAGATTCCAATTCAAGTTGTAGAGGTTTTTTCCTTCCACTGGAACTTTCCAGTAAGTGCTTGAATTTCATTCTCCATTTGCCATGCATAATATAGCATCAACCTCTCCACAGCAGCATCAAAAAAGTGAGTGCCTTTGAATAACTGCACCTGAATGTGTTTAGGATTTCCAGTAGCTCTAACCTATCTTTATAAAAAACTAGAAAATTTCCCATTACAAGACCAAGACATGGAATATTACATCAAAAGACAAACATCTAATACTGTACCTTCTCAGTGGTGCAATTCTTCTCAGTTCCTTCACTCCTGCCTTGGCAGAGATTCTATCAGGAGCAGACTGACCATCAAAGCTCACATTAAGTAAGTCAATCCCATCTGCCACACAGAGAATTGGAATGGAGAATCAGCTCAACAAAAGAATCCGCAAGACAACATTTTCACTGGTTTTCTTAGTGTTCCAGTGTCAACTGCGTTGCAAGGGTTAACAGTAGTGCAGAAATTGAAGATGTAGAAATAAAAGCAAAAATGAGCGAGGGCACTAGCTTAGTATGACAACTTACAGCTGGGATCTAGACACTCATCCAACAATGCAGAAAGTATCATAGAATCAAGCCCACCAGAAAACAAGACTGCCACTGGAACATGTTCTTCTCGTCTACTATAACATCTTCCTGCCTATGCATTCAACCCAAAAAATTCTATCAATTAAAACATACATAAATCACTTCTTGTAAGATTTGTGAATGCCAGAAATAGCTTGTTCAATACATTCTACATTGATTGAATTTAGAATATAACAGAAAAGAAAAGAAAATTGTGTGAGATTTAATCGCTTAAAACAACACCCGTTATATGTAAACACTATAAAAGTGTAAGTTCTCCAAGAGTATAAATCCACAATAAAGCTATTCAATTCAATTTTAGTTCTGACCTCGAAGATTCTGTGTTGTGAAGCGCGCAGCATCACAGATTTTCTTAGAGCACTTAACACATTATGAGCAGGCAATGAAATCATTGTTTGATTTGGCCCTACACAGTTAAAAAAAATCATAAGTAGGGGTCTCATGACAGTAAAACCATCAAGTTTAAAATTAGATCCATCTTCATGAGTCAAAATAAAAATATTTAGCAACTGAAGTTTGGAATTTTTACACAAATATATTACATATCGTGGTAGGATTATAACCTGATTCAAATGTCATTATGTCTGATGAAGCTGGATACATGTGATGTTGTCCCTCTAGAGTCCCGTTAAGTGAACCATGTAACTCATTGGGTTTTGGATTGAAAGAAACTCTCTCCCATTTAATCAGTTCCAATAGCATGGCATTACCCCATTCATGGTTTTTTACTTCACCAACAAGATATCCATCCAGCTTTGAAGCATCCATTGATAAGCTGTATATCCCACATGAAAGCTCCTCCCAAAAATTGTGGTGAGTTCCATTTTCAACTTCAAAATCTGCACCAATTGATGCTTATTAAAATAGCTAATTAGTTTAGTATAGTCTGCGGAAATTGGGTGAATGGCAGAAACAACTTATTGCCAAAAAAGGAGGTAGAAAAGAATTCCAGCAAGGGCTTAATGAGATACAAATGTTTAAACACACGAGGTCAAGAATGGTGCAAAAAATCTCTCAGAGGAGGCATTGCCTTATTTAAACATATGCTTTGTTGCTTGCACAAGTAAACAACAATCAGCCCCTCAAGATGTAGATAACAACCTGAAATGATTCGTGGTAGCCCAAGTAAGCAGCTTGCATAATTGCCAAGGCATTTTGCAACCTACCCAGAACTTAGAATGGTAGTAATGCCTATTGCACACAAATGAGAAATTTTAATGTTTTACTGCAGGAGTGCAAATCACCAAGCAATAAAAAAACAAAAGCAGTGCCAAACTAGTTAAAGAAAAATATGTGGAAAATGCGGAGGGAACAACAAGCATTCAAGAAATTGTTTCTATTGATGACAAGGAAATATCATCATTCCATCTACATTGCATAAGATAATTTATCAACTAAACATGCTCATTTTAATGGCAAATATTGTTTCCAATCATGCAAATAACCTTGTCACCAACCAGAGTAAAAGAAAATGTAGCCAGGGGAACGAGTAAAGCTCTACCAAGCTATATGTACCAGAACTCTGATCAACAGAGGAAAATGGCGATACAGAAGATATCAGAAACCGAGAATCCTTCACAGTAGGCCAATGAACAACCAGGCTCCGCCTACCAAATGCATCTCGACCAAACCACAAGGTTCTTGAACTCTCCTGTACACAAGTAATTAAAGCTAACTTCAGCTCAAACAATATCAACAAAAATAAAAATCTAAGAAATACCAGTACCTCCTTTAATCTCGATCAAAACAAAACCAAGCCTATACCCATAATTACCTGCCAATAGATAATAGCCCACGGCCCCTTGATAGTTGAAAAAACATTCGGAACAGAACTACACCCATGTCCAGCAGCAGAGCAAGGGCCTGTGTGCCCATTGGAACCACAAGAGCAGCAATTTCCTAGAGTTTGCATTAGAACTTCACCATCATTTCTATCACTCTCCACATGAATTCCTCCAAATATTTCACCTTCAAACTTACAACACTAGATTAGACACGAGGTTAAAACCATTACGATACAAAACGTACATAACAGAAATCGAGAGAAAAAATATAGTATACAAGTCAGAAATTTTACCGTTATAAATTAGTACATTCCCGTAGGAGTCAACAAATGGCTGAATTATAGGATTCAGTCCCCTCAGCTGCAATGTGGCACCGATAAATTGCAGTTCGCCAACAGAATACCCTAGTTGATTATAATTACCAGCTTTGCCATTGGAGCAATTCTGCAAAAACGACTGGTCGTTTTCTATTTCAGCGTCGTCAGTTACTACAGACACCAATTCTCGGTCGTCAACAGAGCTCAAATTTTTATTATACTGAAGTATAATCTTCTTGCTGCCTAAGCTGTCAGGTCCTCGCCTCCGCAGAGCTGCTTTAAGATCATCTACGGAAACTGTAACTAACTGGTGCACCAAAAAAAAACAGGTAAATTAAATAGATAAAACTAATTGTGTGTATTGTGGATTAAACTGATTTATGAGAACTTTACTTACTGGATCGGGGTTAAGAGATTGGAGAAGGGTGGATGATGATAAATCGATGCGAATCCCAGAGACAATCAGGGCGATTCCACACATCTTTCTATTTCGCTGTTTTGCTGTTGCTGTGCCCTGAAGTAGTGTTCTTCGGGAGACAAGGAGTTTTGGAGGGTTTTAAGAGATTGTAGTTTTCTTGTTTTTTTTAAGTGCGATCGAGTTTAAAAGTTCGGTTTTTGACTAGCGAAGGCTTCCATAGCATAGTGGTAGTGCGTTCGCTTCGTAAGCGAAAGGTCGCGAGTTCGATCCTCGCTGGGAGCTCTGATATTTTTGTTTCATTTTTCGTATCAATCTCGGATAATGATATCCTTCCGATTTTGATATATTTACTCAATTGCCATTTTTTTTTAGGATTGTGGTTAACTTTTTAAAAAAATATTTAATGGGGAAAATTAATTTTCTTTTTTATTTCTACTTATTTTCGCTCCATTAAAATTACAAGCATTTGTAAAACATGTAATGATTTTTTTTTGTTTTAGACGTGTGTGTTTTTTTGTTATAGTAATAGATTAGTTTTCTAACTCATGTTATCTTTTATGTTGGGTCAAATTTTCTTAAAAAAACATGTACAAGCCACAGGAAATTCTCTAGCAAATTTAATTTAACAGGTAAATTTTAAAAAGTTTCAACTTGACTTCTTGCGTATCATGGGTTTTAAATTAAATTGTGCATGATTTATCTTGACTTGACCTAGTTAATTTAACAGGTCAAAAAACAACTCAAGCGATCATTAAAAAATATTTTTTGACTTTAAAAAAAATCAAGATAACATTTTTTTTTAGTATCAAGAATGCGACATATTAGATCGATATAGGCTCTTGAGGCTTAACTTGCAACTCAGATCATAAACTCCATCAAGTTTAACGATGTTTAAAAAAAATAACTATTTTAAAAAAAAATTAAATATTTGTTTGAACAACAATGACTCATGAAATGCAAATCAAACTAAATTATAAAAATCAATTCAAAATCAACTAAAAGTTAAATGATGAAATCAGTAAAAAATAGTAAAAATGATTTAATTGAAAAAAAATAGAAGATGAATTTTTTTTTAAAAAAAAAAAACTATTTGGTATTGTTACAGTAATTAACTTTAAAAACTATTGACTCTTTGTCTATCATAGATTTCAAATTAATATGCACGAAGTTGACTTTACGTGACCCCGTTGACCTAACAAGTTAAAAAACAACCCAAACGATTGTTAAAAATCATTGGTTGACTTATAAAAAAAATTCAACATGATTTTTTTTTTAATATTGAGAAGACGATATATTATATCGATCCAAGTTTCGTGGTTTAACACGTCAAATTTGCATATCAAATCACGAACTTCATTAGATTTAATAACTTTGTTTTTTTAAGCTATTTTTTACTTGAGATGCTTGCAAAATTAGCTACTAACCGGATGTCAACTTATTAGTTTATCTCCACCTGTCTGAACGATACCCGAGACTGTGACAATTTCATAAAACACAAATTGAAATAAACTATGAAGACCAATTCAAAATCAATTAAATTTTGAATGATGAAACTTGTGTAAAGAAAAGCCAAAATCAAAATTAAAAAGAAAAGAATCCATCTAGCATTGTTATTAAACACCAACCTATAACGTCAATCTTAAAACCTCTCAGCCTGATTCCCTAACTCGCCCGTGTTTAAAACTAACATGCATGGAAGTTGACTTTACATGAATCGGTTGACTTGATGAGTCCCAAGATAACCCGAACAACCAATTTAAATATGGTTTGACTTTAATTTTTTTAATATTAAGATAATAACGTATTTGATCGATTTGAGTTTCATGACCTAACTCGCAAAATCTATTATCTAAATCGTAGATTCTATTAGGTTTTAACATTTTTTAAAAATAATTTTTTGTTATATAATTATATAATAACAAAAATAGATGTTTCCGAAGACCAAACACTAACATGTTATCCAAGATTGTGATAGTTTTATGAAAAACAATTTAAAATAAATTATAATAATTAATTTAAAATTAATAAGGTGTTAATGAATGAATTAGAGGGAAAAATTTGTTAGGTAGAATTTTCTTAAAAAAAAAATATTTTTTGTTTTTGATTTTTTTTTAAATGAAGTACTTAACTGTTCGTATAAATAGAGTGAAGCACCATAAACTTTATCAACACAATCAACAACGAAACACTGCAAACTTTATCAACTCTTCCAGCAGTGCAGAATTTTATTTTTAGAAACCGAGGTGCTTCAATGTTCATGAAGCACCATAAACTCCGTCAACTTTATTATTAGTAGTATAGAAGAAATCCAAAACTCCTCGTTAATTTTGCTCTTGAAGATAGATGTGTCAATCAGGATCTCGACACTTATTAACGGTCGAAGTTGATTAATTGTAGGTGTGATTATTTCGGTTCGGTTTGGTTTTTATAAAAAAAAAATAATCAAACCGAATTTTTAAAAAAAAAAACTGAAACCGAACCGAAACTAGTTCAAACCGACCGGTTTCTGTTCGGTTCGGTTTTGTTCTTTCAAGACAAAACCGGTTCAAACTGGTTTGGCTCGATTTTTTCCGGTTTGGATAGGTTTTTTCGGCATTGCTCGGTTTTTTTCCAGTTTGGCTCAGTTTTTTTGGTTGGGGTTCGATTCAGTTTTTTCAGTTTCAGGCTTATAAAACCGAAACCGAACCAAACTGGTCAGTTTTTTTAAAATTTTAATCAGTTTAATTAGTTTTTTTTCACGGTTTAATTTTTTAATTTTTTTTCTGAATTTCTCAGTTTAATCAGTTTTTCAATTTTTTTCCGTAACCCCTAATTAATTCATCCCAGAACGTGTGTTTGTATAATTTACGAAACTCAAAAGCCAAAACCAGTGGAAACTAAAATAATTAATAGTGTTTCTAAACTCCAATCTAAAGAATCCAACTGTCCTTTATATGTATCCAACGGTTTAAAGTTTTTTTAAAAAAAACGGATTATTTTTTAAATTATTTTTTAAAGTATTTTTTATTTAAAAATTTATTTTAAAAATATTTTTTTAAAAAAATATTCTTGATATTAACACATTAAAACAATCTAAAAACATAATATATAAATTCCATTTTTTATTATATGTAAAGATATATTATTTACAATGTGAAGCAAAATTCGTCCCATTTAAAGAAGCAAATTGAACATCGGTTAATTATTAGGTCCAATCAAGTCAGTTTTACGAACACAGAGACAATTATACAGGCAGAATGCTAAATTAAATAATCAATAGTATTGAATTTCAAGTGTATGTTATTTTTCCAAGTAGAAATTTTAAGTGTACTTACAAATATAATCACTGTCATTTTTTTAATATATTTATAAGTAAAACATTAGAAATATACTAAAATTGCTCAGTCTTTCACTGTAGCAATCCACAGTAAAAGGCTGAGCTGTTTTTTTTTTAAGCTGTTTTTTTTCATTTTTTTTCTTTTTTGATGCCTTTAGTTTTTTCTTTTTTTCTTTGTTTTTATCTTTTA
>Ga0307515_10003399_pt1 | contig 33508 bp, 3 predicted proteins | sample 17_EM_MG_FD_194513 | JGI IMG/M metagenome (GOLD analysis project Ga0307515, IMG submission 194513) | Populus trichocarpa ectomycorrhiza microbial communities from riparian zone in the Pacific Northwest, United States - 17_EM | ecosystem: Host-associated > Plants > Roots > Unclassified | place... | reverse complement strand
TTATAGTCACTTTAAGACCTAATTAATATATTCTCTATATTCTTCCTTACTTATTAAGTAGATAATAATATTGTTAAGGTATGCCATAATAATTTTATTAAGGTGTTCTTCTAACACATTATTAATTCTTTTCTAAAATATTACTGGTATATTTATAAGTCCAAACTATATAACTAATGGTTTATATAGTCCTTCCTTTAACCTAAAGGCTGCCTTCTATTTATTGCCTTCCTTAATCCTAATCTAATAGTACGCCTATCTCAGATCTATCTTCGTAAAGATTTGCGCATTGCCTATCCTATCTTAGATTTTGCTAATTAAAGGTAAAGGGTATCTATCCTTCTTAGTAATGCTATTTAACTATCTATAGTTAATATACATCCTAAGTTTTCCGTTTTTTTTCAGTATAAATAGTACTAGATAGCCTACTAATAACTGCGATGGTTTAATATATCCTTTTTATAAGTTCTTCTAGATAAACTTCTTAAGCGCTACTAACTCTGTTTTAGTAAGCTTATAGATTAAAAAGAATCTTAAACTTGTTCCTAGTTCCAATTTTATCTTATAGTCCTATACTATATATTCTAACAGCTTTTCACTTTCTAAGCTCTATAACTTTTTACTATACTTATAGTATCTTTTTAGTATATAACTTAAGCCTCGCTTAGTCTCCTTATATATCGCTCTAACTTAGTACTATACTATCTTAGTCTGTTATTGAGTCTTATATTATTATATATTTCTAATATTAACCTAACCTATAACCCAATTAATTCTTAGATTGTATTCCTATAACTAAAGCATTTTTAGTATCGCCTCATCCTTTCCTAATAGTAGAATATTAAAAAACATCTTAATTTATCTTCCTTTAATAGTTAGCTAAATAGGTCCTATTTTAAGATTAATAATACCTCCTCTATAGGCTATTAGATCTCCTAAAATTATTATTAATGGGTATAGGTGTTCTTTTTGTCTATACAGTAACCCTATTCTTTTAACTACTGCTAATAATATATAGTTCCTTATTGCTCCACTATCCACTAATGCTTTAAACTTTTAATCTTACTAATTAACTCGTAAATTTAGGTGTTATCCTATAATTTCTTTAAGGGTCTAAGGCTCTACTACTAGTTCCCTCTAGTTCTATAGGCCTCCGCTTTTCCTAACTATTAGCTACTAGATCTTAATTATACTTGGTCCTCTTTTGGCCAATACTTAGTTTACTTCTTTTCTTTAATATACTATAGATAAGTGTTCTCTAGGTACTCCTACTACTATTATCTATCTAGGCATTCTTCTATAAGGAATCTTCCTAGTTAAAATATTAAGTTGCCTAACTCCTAAACTTCTACTAGGTGCCAACTATATATATACTTAGCGTCTCTATACTATTTTTTATCTGTCATCCAATATATTCTTATTAGATACTTTTAATATTTGTCCTTTAGTGTTCTATATATATTATATATATTATCTATATATATAATCCATACCAGTATATAATACGCTAGGTGCTTTAGGTTAACTCTTAGTTTATCTTTATCCTTAAATTTAAACTTCTCTTATATTAATCTAAATACTACTATATTATTTACTAGTACTAATATCTACATTATCTCTCTTCAGTCTATAGCCTATTCTTTTAGATTCTTTAATATTATAACTAATGCTCCTTTAATATAACTTATCTATCTTTCTAACATTAGTTAATCCGCTATAACTTTCTTATCTAGCTATATATAGAAATCTTTCCACTTATTATTTCTTTGTTACTTATACCACTTTTAGTATAGCTCTATAAGTGTATATAATCTATTTATAAAGAAGTATCTCTTTATTGCTGCGTTGTTATAACCTTTAGTATATTATTCTGTAAATCTAGTTAGGATTTCTAGATCCTCTTCTTATTCCAGTTTATCTAACTACTTAACTCTTAGCGTTCCTACCCTTAGCCTATTAGTAACTTTCCATATAGGTGCTCTGTCCTTAGTATGTCTTAATATAGCTAATCTCTAGTCTAGCTTATATTCTTGCTATATAATAATTCGTTGCCTAAACTTATCTATACTTTCCTTTAGTTTTTGTCTTCTAAAAGGATCTTTAAAGTTGTCTTACTTCTTAACTGTAATATTAACTTTTTAACCTTTAGGCTAAATACTGTGTTTGCCTGGAACTGCTATAGTCCTTATTTATTCTTTAAAATCTTGGCTCCCTAGGAATCTTCGTCCTAAGCTTATATAAAACCTTTCTAAACTAAGCTGCTGCCCTTCCCTATTGGTTTTCGTCCATTATAGGTCCATAGGTATGTCTTATCTTATTTTAAGAATCTTAAGCCTTTGGCCTTTTACCTTTATTAAGTGGTAAGCTAGCACTAGCAGTCGTCTACTTGCTTAATCGTCTTTAGATATTACTCCTTCCATCTTATAAAGTAAAAGATTCTGTATCTAACAGTATTATAATACCCGTTACTAAACCGCGTTCTATAGTGGTTTTAGTCTCTGCTTCTTTTACGCTATTAAGGTTTAGGTACTCCTAATTAGTCCCTTTTTCTTCCTTATCGCTATTAATTAATAAATACTCCAACTCTATTATTATTATTATTACTAATCTTTATCCGTATATTACTATAACATCTTAATCTAGCTTATAGAGTTAATCTTATTCTTTATCTAACTCTTTAGTTCCTTTAAGTCCTCTTAACTCTAGCTCTTACGGCTAATAGCTTGCGCCATACTTAGCGTCCTTATAAATTTAGTATACGTTATTGTAATAAAACGCGAAATGTTTAATTAAGCATTCCTTAGTACCCTATAACCTCTTTATTACTAGTCCTAGTTCTCCTTACTTAGTTCCTTTTACTATATAGTTACTCTAACCTCCTCTACAGTCTTTAGCATAGTAATCTTATTTCCTACAATTTATACAAGCTCCTAGTTTAAACCAATTTTCTTACTATAGAGTCCGCCTAAACATCTTCTGCTAATAAGATCCCTAGTTTAGTCTCTACTCCCTAGTCCTATAATCACTTAATCCTTAACCTCTAGGTTTCCATAGTTCCTTATTCTATCCTCTAGATTCTTTAGTACCGCTTAGGTCTATTAGCTCTATCCGCCCCACAGACTATTCGCTTACGCTTATAGTCCTACGCAGCTTAACGGAATACCGAGCTCAACGGAACACGAGCCCCACTACATAATTTTAAAGCCGTAGATTTCTACGTAGGCTACATATATACAGAAATCCTTAGTGGAGTACCTTAAGCAATAGCCTAGTTACAATCCTGCTAAATATTACGAGTCTGAGGCCTCTGCACGTTGTGTAGCGTCCTCCTTTGCCTGCTTCTTTACCGTACGTGCAGCCGCCCTACCTGCCTTCTCTGCTTTATTTTAAACTCATTATAATACTTTAAGCCGTCCATCTATTGCAGACATCAAGCCTTCCTCTTAAATAACCCATTGGTTAGTCCTTTAATGCTTTATATAGGCGCGTACTGCTGCCTGCATTAAATGCAGGTCCTCCTCTGCTAATAAGTAAAGCACGGCATTCTTCCTAGCGCTCCTGCAAAGCATTAACAAAGGATTCCTTACCCTATTAGGCTGCTTAATAATAAAGCTGCGAACCTAGTTTATCGTTATCTGCAAGCTGCGCGGTATATTAGGTGTTTGTGGCGCTGTAGGTCGTGGCTAAAGTTGTATTTATCACATAGTAGAATACCCCATTGCTCCTTCGTATTCCTATATAAAGTATACCATTCCTATATCGCGGCAGGATCGTTTATAGCAGCTTAATTAATCTCTATAGGCTCCTGCTTAACCTTATACACTATTAGGTTTTGTTTAAGAAATCTCTTAGTCCAGTCGCATCTAAGAGTAGGTGGTTTGGTGCCGTTAGGTGCATAGAGCTTAAGGATACGCTACACGCAATTATGGACTTAGTGGAATAGCGTACCGACTCTAAGGCGGTTTATTTAATTAATATAGGATAGGAGCATGGCCTCCTGGTGTTAATTAAGCATCTTATTACTGCCAGGCCTCTGCATCTTGCTCTTAATGCCATTAACGTAGTTATAGATATATTTAAACGGCGCGTTATATAGGCGGGCTGCCAATTAAATATTGGGTGTTTTTATGCGTGATAACTTACGAAGTGCATCTTGCACGCGTATCTCAATAATTTCGGATTCTGTAGGCATGGTTGTGGTAATTCAATTGTATGAGGAAATAGGTGAGGCTTGATTTTGGGTACACGTTCCGTTAAGCTCGGTGTTCCGTTGAGCTGCGTAGGACTATAAGCGTAAGCGAATAGTCCGTGGGGCGGATAATCCGCCATTCCATAGTTTCTAATTTTAGCTTTATTAATGCGTACTCTACGCCTTATATAACTATGAAACTCTATCTTACCCTTTCTTAGCTTATTCCCTTTAATAGATTCTATTATCAATCTTAATTACTTAATTAATTAGTTCTCTTATTGTTTCCACAACTTCTATTAGAATAATTACGTCCTAGACTTTAGCCTTAAGTCCCTATTTATACTGTGCCATAAGCGCCTTATTGTTCTATTTAACCTATGCTAAAAGCATTTAAAACTATATTATATACTTAATTGCTAAAGTCCTTTATACTATATTTTAAAGTTTTTATTCTGCTGTAGTTGTTACCTTAGGGTCTTTAAATATCTGCGTAAGTTATTTTATAAATCCTCCCTAGCTTAAGAACATAAACTTAACCTCTAAGTTAGTAGTTTAATCCCCGTGTTCCTATATATTAGTAAGGTATAGCTTAAACCATTTTAGTGCTCTTCCTAATAAGAACAGACCTATATAGACTACTTAGTCTATAGGGGTGGCTAACTTAACTCCCTCTTATAGTACCTTAAACCGCATTTATACAAGAAATCCTTTAAGCTTTGACTTCTCTCCTAAGAATTATTTAACTAATAGTAGCTTAACCTTCGCTGCTCCGATTCCATTAATTTAATCTTTAAGTATTTAATTATTGTCTATTAACCAATTAACCATTTTCTATAACTAACCTACCGTAATAAGCTGCGAGCTAGTATCTGCTATACTAGTGTCTCTACTTATACCTAAGGTGGTTACTGCTATAAATGGCGTTATAACTGGTGCTTTTAGTGGCATGTTGTTTAACTTATTAATACTATAACTAGGTAGTAAATATATAATAAAGCCTTATAGGAAATACTACGGTAGACTTATTAATGGGCTAGGTGTATAGATATTTAAACAAAGTTAATAATGTAATAATAACTGGTAGAGTGGTTACCTAATAGATTAACTCTAATTATATTCTAAGATTTACTATAAGGAAAAGGGACTATCTAGGTAGGGACTGTAGTCCTTTAAATACACATCCATACTCCTAAAAAAGTCATTACTCTATCTGCTCTGTCTACTCTGCCTACTCTATTGCAGATTACGCAGATTATACAGATTATATAGATCACATTACGTGACCTTGCTTACCATTCTTCGTTATATAGTTCCATGGGTTTAATCCTAGACCGTGCCCTTATTAACCAACTAGCTTCCTCTAACTCTTCTCTAAGTAGTTGTAGCATTATACTTAAAGCGTCCGTAATATATCTAGCCTTTACTTATAGGGAGATTAACAATAAAATTAATTAAAATGTCTTTCTATCTTTAGTCTAGAACAGGCGGTGGCTTTAAAAAGCCGTTATATATTATATATAAAGCTTTAGCTTGTTAGCAGGTATAGTAGCTAAAGACGTACCTTTGTACTATATTATGCATATTCAGCTAATTGTATTCCTATTAGAGCAGTTCTAGGTTTTTTTTTTTTAGCCTAGGTAATTGGCTACTGGTAGATCGTATATATATTTAAGGAGCTTAAGCTTAAGTTTATTATAGTTAGGTACTACTAGGTGGTTCTGGTAGTATAAGCGGTCTCTATAGGCTTTATATTTACTTAAGGAAATTCTTTTAGAGCGTCTAATGCTATCTTAAATTAGCTTAAGCGTCTCTTAAATAAACTTATCGTTTAAGTATTTGTCGGCTATAATCTGTTTAATTGGTTAATTGGTTATTTTAAGGACGTATACTATAAGATCTTTAGTAGGGGGTTTAAATAGCTTAGGGTGGAGTAGGGTCTAATTATAGTAGGAGCGCGCTTCTTCTTAAACTGGTGCGTCTTATAAATATTAGATTAGGGCATTAGGCTTCTAGCCCTAGACGCCTAGGCGGTATATAATTAAGAATTAGAAATGAAATAGATATTCTAACTAGCGGGCCTAATAGTGGCTTAGCTATTTTAGAGTTATAAAGTACTATAGGTTCTTATAATTGCTAAGAACTTTAATTAGGAATCCAGCTCCTTCTAGTTCTAGTCGCTATTATTTAAAGTATCTAATAATAGCCAGTAATTCCTTATTATAGATCTTATAATTATATTTAGCTAGGCTTAGTTGTTTTAAAAAGTATACTATAGGGTATAATACTCCTTCCTCGTTATATTAAGACAGAATACCTCTAGTAACGTAATTAGATAAGTTAGCTTCTATAATACTTATTTGGTCTAAGTTAAAGTGTTAAAGTATAGGTGCAGTAGTAAATATAACCTTTAGATAAGCAAAGGCTTTATCCTTTTAGGTTAAGGCTATAAGGGGTAAAACTAAGGCGGAGAAGTTATTAATAAACCGTTAGTAGAAGTTGGCGAATCCTATAAAGGCCCTTACGTCCTTAACATTCTTAGGCTCTTGCTAGTTTATAATTGCTTTAACTTTCTTAAGGTCCATTTATACGCTATCTGTAGAAACAATAAGTCTAAGGTATAGGACTTCCGTTTTATGGAACTTATATTTATCTATATCTAATTATAGGCCGGCTTTGCGTAAGGCTTATAAGACTAGTTTAACATATTTTCGGTATTTAGCTAGATTATTACTATATATTAAGATGTCGTTAATATAAGCGGTATAAAAGACGTCTAGGTATAGGCGTAGGGTATTATATATAAAGTGTTAGAATAAACTTAGGGCATTTATAAGGCCGGATGGCATTACTAAGTATTTAAATAATCTATAACGTATTTGATTACTAAGACCACTAGATTACCAAGACCGCCACTCCAAAATATACCAAAAATCCCAAATTTAAATCTTAAATATTTTAACAACCACTTTATAATATTTTCTAAAAATCTTAATATAAGCTTGCATATGCCTATTTTAGCATCTTTTATAATATTAGAGCGTATAATATAGTAGTTATTAAGATATAGAGTTTAGGGGCTAAAAACAGAGACGTTTTTAAATATCTTAATAACTACTAGACTGTATACTCTAATATTATACAAAGTAGAAGTATAGGCATATGAGAGCTTATATTTAAATTTTTAGAAAATATTATAAAGTTGTTGTTAAGTTATTTAAGATTGAAATTTTGGGTTTTTGGTGTATTTTGCGCTGGCAGTCTTGGTGATCTAGCGGTCTTGGTAATCCAATACGTTATTAAGTATAAAATGTAGTAAGCTATTTGTCTCCTTTTGTAATACAGAGGCGGTTAAATGCGTGGATAATATTAAGTTTTATATAGAAGCGAGCCTTAATTAATTGGTTTAGTGTCTCTTAGATTAACAGAATTGGGTATTGGTTCTTAATAGTAATAGCGTTAAGGCCTTAGTAGTCTATATAGAAGCGTAGACCGCCGCTAGGTTTCTTAATAAAAATTACTAATATGGCTATAGGTAAAGAACTTACTCTAATAAATCCTTTGTCCAGATATTTATTTAAGTACTTCCGTAGTACTTAGAGTTTATTTTAGGATATTTTCCTTTTTTAACTACAATCTTATAATTATATAGATAGCGTTTTAGTAGCTTGTTAGCTTCCTTTTATAAAAATATATCTAGGTAATTATAGTATTTTACTAGTACCTTTATGGCGGGGTTAGTACCATACTTCTTTAGTGCTAAGGCCTTCTTAATATCGGCCATTGTAACAGTAAAGATTATATATTCTGGTTTTCTAGTAAGTTGTGCTAGCGGAGTAGCTCTAATTATATAGATATCTAAGGTGTTAAGCAAGCTTAGATTATTCTTAGTTTCTTATATAGTTTCTTATTTATCTTTAAGTTTAGTATTAGGTACGGAGTTAGTATTGGATTTAGATTTAGGTTCTTTAAGTATCCTTTTTATAGTAGAATACCAGTTCTTCTAGTATTTTTTATATATTAAGCTTAAGCTTCTACTTGGTTCGGGGTATAGTAGTTAAAGTTAGTTTATATAGTCCAGTATAAATTCTAAGTTCTTAGTAGACGTTAGTGGAAATCTTATATTAATGAAATTTAGTAGAATTCTTAGGTTAGTAGAATTAGGTAGACTTTTTAGCTATAGGGTAGATATTAGTAGAAATTTTAGACTAGTAGATCCTAGTGGATTTTTTGGATTTTAGTTTAGGGTCTAAGTAGTAAATTTTAAGGCACTTCTACTTATAATAGGAGGCGGTAAAAAAAAGCTTAAGGTTGTTTTAATTAATGGTAACCTTATATAGCTTTATTTAGGGTTATTTAAGAATTACTAAGTAACCTAGGATAGTAATAAAAAGCCTAATTAGTTCTTTATTGTTTAGGTATTAAAGTCTTAGGAATACTATATAGGTAATACGGCCTAAAATAGTGCGTTTACTATTAAATCTAAATATATTAATATGCTGGTTAAGGGGGGTTAAAGTAAAACTATTATCTTATGCAAAGATCTTGTTAATAAATACTATGCTACTAGCTTCTGTGTTAATTAGGACTTAAGTATTAGCCTATTAATTATTCTGCTAAAGATAATAGTTAACGGTTATGCTGCAATCCTAAAAGTTAGAGTTTATAATATCTAGAGCATTTAATGAGATCCTAAGGCAGCGCCATCCTAGATAGTGACTTAGCTTTAGGATTTTCCTTTTAGAGGTAATTAGGGCGGGGTTTCTATAAAACATCGGTTATAACTTCATCCTTATAAGTAGTACTTATTAGATATAGAGCTAGAACTAGGTAAAGATTGGAGATAGTAACTAAAGGATTAATATAGTAAACGGTTGCTAGTATTGGCCGTTTATAAATTGTATTAGGGTATAGAGATAGAGTAGTATTTTAAGATATAAGCCTTACTTCCGCATTTAAAGTAAAGGCTTAGCTTAATATGTTATTCTTATTTAGGGGATCCTAGTTGGGCGTATTCTAGGGTCCCTATATTAATATCTATGGCGTTAGGGTGCTTAGGCTAAGATAATAACTTAGTGGACGTTTATAGGGTTATTATATTATATTAAAGAGCGGACTTCGGTGTTAGGCATAGTATATTATTATACTATTTATTAATAATATTTATATAGGCGTTAAGGGCTCCTAGTAGGTCTACGCCTATTAGGGAGGTTTTTAGTTTAGTGCTTAGAGACTTAATAAGGCTATTAATTAGTGCGGAGTTGTTCTAGCCTATTTCTTTTACGTAATGGTTAAATTTAGAGAAGTATACTAGGAAGTTTTTGTTCCTTAAGCCATATAGTTTATCTTCCTTTAAGTGGTAGCTTAGCGGTTTAGGTCACCGTATATAGCTTTAAGAAGTATAACTAGACTTTATACTAAGTTTGGTTAAAGAGGTTTAATAAGGTTAGCTGCGTCTCTTCCTAGTCAACTTAGGGCGTAGTAGAGTTAGTTAGCTTTAGTTAGGTAGCGGTTAGTATTACTAGTCAGCTTATTTTTAAGCTGGCTTAGGAATAATTAGAGTTTTTATTATTTACTAGTAAATATTAGAGGGTTTAGTAGTTATTTAGATCGTTATAATACGGTAGTTAGTTTAGGGTAAATAGTTACTATAGGTTTAGGACTTTTATCCTACGTATTCGTCTCCAAAAATAGCGTTTAGTCTTAGGGCCCTAGTATAGGCATCTTAAGGATATAGATTTCTTCTTAGAGGTCTTTAATTATTTACTAGTGTTATAGTTCTTATTTGGCTTATTATTAAGTTAAAGTAGCTTAGTTCTATATAAGGGCGTTTATAAAGGACTTCTATATCTCTACTAATTATTCTTAGAGTATAGATATAATGCCGGCGGCTGTTATAGGGGCTTTAGGGTTATTCTATATTTTGGAGGGTAGTATATAAGGTTAACGTAATATAGTGTTACAGAGTAAGTATAAGCGGTAATAATATATAGCAAAGTAGATATTATTAAGCTATATATATAAACTGTATAATAAAGTTAAGACATTGCATAAGAAAAGAAAGTAAGGAAATGGGAAGAAAGGGTATATATTATTAGTTTAGTTACTTAGTCAATATATATACAGAGCAGAATAGGATTTAAATAGCGGTCTTAGCAGAACTTAGTAGGATTTATTAGACTTGGCAAAATATAGTAGAATGTGGTAGATTTCCGTTAGATTGCCATAGATTGCCGGCAGATTGCTATTAGATTGCCGTTTCGCGGTCAGTCTCTTCTTACTACGTTGGTGGAAATAGGTAGACGTGTGTAAGGTGTTATAGAGGTGTCCCGTAACACAGTAGGAGTGTATTTAAAATATTTAGTTTAAAGCCTTTAAGCTTTTACTAATTTGCTAGCTTATATATTACCATATTATGTACTACTAGATTAAAAATGTCTACTTTATTAAAATAATTTAGTATATATATAAAGGACTTGCAAAGCTAATTCTATTACGTATAACTATACGTAGATAGGTAATAAGTAAGTTTAGAAAGTAGAAAAGGTAACTATAGGATAACTTATAAAAGGCTTAATTAAATATATACCTATTCTTTAATCTTTAGACGTTGCCAAACTACTACGCCATTATTATAATTATTGCCTACTATATTAATAAAAATGGTCTCCAGTAGATAAAAGTTCTTACTTTATAGCGCCTTAAGGGCGAATATAGTAGCGCTAATTAAGCTTAAATTGTTCTAGATATAATTAGTAAATATAAAATTAGTAAAAGGGTTAGATATTTTATGCTTAATAACACGTTAAGTAATAATATAGCTGTTAATTTAATTCTTAAAACGCTTTATCTAAAGATATTAAAAAGTAGTAAAAGTATTATTAGCTACAGTGTCTTAGCTATATAGTTAACTTGGCTATATAGGCGTTCTTACTAGGTAAAAAGGTAGATACTATACTAAAGAAACTAGAGCTAGCTTATAGTAAGTATAACTTTAACTTAATTATAAAGATCTAGGGGAAGTAGGGCGCTCTTAGACGCCTATATAATATTATACGGTATATTTAGATATTACTATAATGTTATAAGAAGTTTTGGAGGATAATAATAGGGGGGAAATAGTTAAAATTTAATATACTTAAGGTAAGTATTAGAGCTATTTAGTGATATTCGCCACTTACTAGTGCTTGATTTTATATTATCTAGCGTATAGTTATAATATTATATTTATAATATTTAATTTCTTATTACTATTAACTAGTTACATAGCTTATTTAAAATAACGCAACTTAATAGAATTTATATTTTACCTCTATTATATAAGCTATTAATTATAGGTAATAAATTATATGGTTTTATAACTCCTATATACCTAAATAAGGCAAAGGTATTAAAACTAATTATCTTACTACGCACTACTGGTTTCTTTTTAAAAAGCTTTTCTTTATTCTCTAGCCGTTCTATAAAACTACTATATATAGCTAGAGCTATAAGTATATACTCTACCGCTGGTTTACTATAATAGATTAGCTTCTTAACTGCACCTGTAACGTATAAATTAACTTTTAAGAACTCTATATTAAATATAGTAATAGTAAGGAATACACCTATTTAGAAGCCGTAACCTACGCCTTATAGAAGAAGTATAAGGAGTACTATAAACTTATAAATAATAGTACCGCTTATTATACTACGTATATACTTATACTAAGCAAGAAGTAGTTATAGTTTTAGTAGGAATTTAATTAAGATAAAAATAAAAAGATTTGACTTTACGGTAATTCTAAGAATCTAACTAATTATAGTATTAAAGGCTTAGTAGAGGACATTTAGCTAGAGGAGTATAAGGGTAGGTATAGTACTTCTATTGCTGCTAAGTAGCTACCATAACTAATACGCTTTATATACAGTAAGACGTTTAGTAGGCTTTTAAATTATAAATAGATTAAAGCTATGCCTCTTACTAAATTAATACCTATCTAACCTATATCTAAATCAACTAAAAAGCTACTAATAATTCTCTAACTTACTAGTATTACGGACAGCTTAAGTACGATGTTATAACTACTTGGAGAAGAGTTGGAGGAAGCTAGTTGGTTAATATAAGCACGGTCTAGGATGGAGCCGATAGAACTATGTGATAAGGAATAGTAGCCGGGGTTATATAATATGCTATATATTAAACAAGAGGAATAAGAGGAACTTGCGTACCTTACGTATAAGACGTACCTTACGTAGCAAGGAGGATTTCTTAGGAGTACGGTTATGTATTTAAAGGACCTCAGTCCCTACCGTAGATAGTTCTCTCCTTATAGTAAATCTTAGAATATAATTAGAGTTAATCTATTAGGCAACTACTCTACCAGTTATTATTACGTTGTTACTTTTATTCTTACCTATATACCCAGCCTAATAATAGGGCCCACCATAGTTACTGCTACAAGGTTTTATTATATATTTACTACTAAGGTTACAGTATTAAATATAGAAAGTTAAACAATATGCCACCTAAAGCACCAGTTATAATGCCATTAATAGCAGCAATAACCTTAAGGGGAGATACCAGTATAGAAGATATAGACTCTTAATTAATTACGTAAGATTAGTTATAGGAAATAGTTAATTACTTATAAGACAATAATAGGATACTTAAAGAGCGTATTAATGGAATTAGAGCAGCAAAGGTTAAGTTACCTTTAATTAAACAATTCTTAGGGGAGAAGTTAAAGCTTAAAGGATTTCTTATATAAATGCACTTTAAGGTTATATAAGAAGGAGCGAAGTTAGCAATATTATTAGATTAAGTAGTATACGCAGGATTATTCCTAATAGGAAGGGCACTTAAGTGGTTTAAACTATATCTTATAGAGATACAGACCAATGGCATAACATCTACTAATTAGGATATGCGATATATCTTTGCCAGTTAGAATGGGTTCGCGGAATAGTTAACGCAGATATTTAAAGACCCTAAAGCATTAACTATAGCGGAACAAAAGCCATAAAACTTAGTATAACGCGCTTTAGCAATAGAGTATACTATAACGTTTTAGATGCTAGCTATATAGGTTAAATGGAATAATAGGGCGCTTATAGCACAGTATAAATAGGGACTTAAGGCTAAAGTTTAGGACATAATTATTCTAATGGAAGATGCGGATACCCTAAGGGAATTAATAGATTAAGTAATAAAGATTAATAATAGGATCTACCAAAGGGAGCAGGCTAAGAGAGGCTAGGATAGAGTTCTATAGTTATATAAGGTGTAGAGTACGTATTAACAGACGTAGAGTTAAAAAGTATAGTATAGCGTAGAGCTAATAGACCTAAGCGGTACTAAAGAAACCTAAAGATAGGGAAAGAAACTATAGAAACCTAGAGGTTAAGGATCTAGTAATTAAAGGACTAAGGAGTAGAGGCTAAACCAGGGATCTTAACAGTAGATAATATTTAGGCGGACTTTATAGCAAAGTTAGTGGTTTAGAAATGGAGCTTATATAAATTATAAAAAATAGGGTTATTTTGCCAGAGACTGCAGAGGTGGTTAGAGTAACTATATAGTAAAGGAAACTAGACTAGTAGATAGCACGTATGTATAGAGGGATAATAGTGCACTATAAAGAACAAAAGAATATTTAATTAATAGTTTTGCGTTTTGTTATAATAACGTATACTAAATTTATAAAGATACTAAGTATGGCGCAAGCTATTAGCTATAGAAGCCATTATTATCTAAGTTTAGAGGAACTAATAAACTAGCTTATAGAACGGACATTAAAGACAATGAATTTAATATAGGCAAAGTATTTACCAATAATAAGGTAATAAAGGCAGCTTATTAGGAGCTAGTAGACCTTAATAAAATTAAAATAGAAGTAGAGACTAAGATTACTATAGAACGCGGTTTAGTAATGGGTATTATAATACCGTTAGATACGGCATCTATTGCTTTATAAGATGGAAGGAGTAATATCTAAAGACAATTAAGCAAGTAGATAACTGCTAGTGCTAGCTCACTACTTATAAAAGGTAAAAGGCCATGGGTTTAAGATTCTTAAGAAGAGATAAGGAAGGCTCTAGACTTATAAGGCGTAATAAGGACAGCTTAGAAACCTATAATAGATAAAAACCGATAAGAAAGAGCAGAGGCTTAGTTTAGAGATATATAAATGAGTATAAGACGCAAATTTAAGAACTATAAGTTTAGGGAACGAATAAGAACGTTAATAGGAAGCCAAGATTTTAAGAAATAAATAAGGTCTATAGCAATTCTAGGTAAATATAGTGTTTAGCCTAAAGATTGAAAAGTTAATACTAAGATTAAGAAGTAAGATAACTTTAAGAATCTAGCTGCAAGATGCAGAAAATAAGAAACTATAGATAAGTTTAAGTAAAGAATTATTATATAGTAAGAACAGAAGCTAGATGAAAGGTCTATAGTAGGTTATAATAGGGACAGAGCACCTATATAAAGAATTACTAATAGGCCTAGCGCAGGGACGCCTAGAGTAAAGTAGTTAGATAAACTAGAATAAGAGGATCTAGATATCCTAACTAGATTTAAAGAAAGACATACTAAAGGATATTACAATGTAGTAATAATAAGGTACTTTTTTTATAGACAGACTATATATACTAAACTAATTATATAGGAAGTGGTATAGGTAAAGACATAATGATAAATAGGAAGATTTCTATATATAGCTGGATAAAAAAGTTATCTAAGACTAACCTATTATAGAGAAACGCATAAGTTATATTAAAGGAGCATTAATTATGACGTTAAGGAACCTAAAAGAGGGATTTAGGGACTAGAGAAGTAATTAATAAATCTTAGTACCTATAGAGGAAAGACTAATAGTTAGATTGGCTAAATAGAGGTTTAAACTTATAAGTAAAGACAAGCTAAGAGTTAACCTAAGTCACCTAGCACATTATATATTATTATAGATAGCTTATATAGATAATATATATAAAATGTATAAAGCACTAAAAGAGAAGAACTAAAAATACCTAGTAAGGATATATTAGGCACCGGATAAGAAACGGTTTAGAAATGCTAAGTATATATATAGATAGCACCTAGTAGAAGTACAAAGTTAAGGGGACCTTATACTTTAACCAGGTAGATTCCTTATAGAAGAATACCTAGATAGATAATAGTGGTAGGACTGCCTAGAGAATACTTATCTATAGTATATAGAGGAAAAGAAATAAACTAAGTATTGGCCTAAGTTGGACTAAGTATAAATAGAATCTAGTAGCTAATAGTTAGGAAAAGGGGAGGCATATAAGACTAGAGGGAGCTAGTGTTAGAGCCTTAGACCCTTAAAGGAATTTAAGGATAATACCTAAATTTACGCATCTAATGGCAAGATTAATAGTTTAAAGTATTAATAGATAGTAGAGTAATAAGGAACTATATATTACTAAAAGTAGTAAAAAGGATAGGGTTACTATATAAACAAAAGGAATACCTATATCCACTTATAATGATTTTAGGAGATTAGATAGCCTATAGAGAAGGTATTATTAATCTTAAAATAGGACTAATTTAGTTAACTATTAAAGGGAGACAGATTATAATGTCTTTTAATATCCTACTATTGGGATAGGATAAGGTAATACTAGAAATGCCTTAGTTACAGGAATATAATCTAAAGATTAATTGGGTTATAGGTTAGGTTAATATTAAAGATACTTAATAACGCAAAATATAATAATAAACCAAGTTAATATAGTACTAAGTTGGAGCGATATATAAAGAGACTAAGCAAGGCTTAAGTTATATACTAAAGAGATACTATAAGTATGGCAGAAAGTTATAGTTACTAGAAAGTAAAAGACTATTAGAATATATAGTATGGGACTATAAGATAGAATTAGAACTAGGAATAAGTTTAAGGTTCTTTCTAATCTATAAGCTTACTAAAACTGAGTTAGTAGCGCTTAAGGAGTTTATCTAGAAGAACTTATAAAAGGGATATATTAGACCATCGCAGTTATTAGTAGGATATCCAGTATTGTTTATCTTAAAGAAAAATAGAAAACTTAGGATGTGTATAGACTATAGATAGTTAAACAGCATTACTAGGAAGGATAGGTATCCTTTGCCCTTAATTAGCGAGATCTAAGATAGGATAGGTAATACGTAAATCTTTACAAAGATAGATCTAAGATAGGTGTACCATTAGATTAGGATTAAGGAAGGCGATAAATAAAAGGCAGCTTTTAGATTAAAGGAAGAACTATATAAACTATTAGTTATGTAATTTGGACTTATAAACGCACTAGCAACGTTCTAGAAGCGAATTAATAGCGTGTTAGGAGAATACCTTAATAAATTTGTTATAGTATATCTTGATAATATTATTATCTACTTTATAAGTAAGGAAGAATATAGAGAATATGTTAAATAGGTCTTAAAGAGACTATAGGAAGAGTAGATGCTAGTAGCAATTAAGAAATGCAAGTTCTTTATAAAGAAGACCAATTTTATAGAATTTATTATTAAACTAGGAAAAATTAGTATAGACCTAAAGAAAGTTAAAGCTATAGTAAATTAGTAAGAACTAGAGAATGTTACGTAGTTAAGATTATTCTTAGGGTTTTTGCAATTACTATAGGAGGTTTATAGTATAATGGTTAAAGAGTATTAAGCTGTTTACTTAATTAATAAAGAAAAAGGAACTATAGGTGTGGAAAGAGAAGTAAAAGAAATTATTTAGAGAACTTAAGGAGTTATTTACCTAGGAACTAATCTTTAAAATCTATTAACTAAAGTTAGAGACGGTTGTTGAAATAGATATATTAGACTTTATATTAGGAGCATGTTTGCTATAAAAGCATTAGGACGTATAGCATCTAATAGTATACTATAGTTAAAAAATAACACTACTAGAACTAAACTATAATATCTATAACAAGGAGTTACTAGGTATAGTTATAGTATTAAAGGAATAGAGAGTATTTTTATAAGGTATAGAGAAACTATTTATAGTTAATATAGACTATAAGAACCTTATAGGATTCCTAATAATAAAGGAACTTAACCAAAAATAGGTTAGATAGGCGGAAATACTTACAGAATACTATTTTAAGATTTAGTATACTAAGGGTACAGATAATGTACGAGCAGATGCTTTAAGTAGAAAAGCTAAACTATAAAATAAGGAAAAGCTATTAGGAGCTTTATTGCGAATAGATTAAAATAGATTAATTAGATATAATTATCTAAAGATTGCAGCAATTAGGGAAAGTTAGATCTATAAATTACTGAAGAATGATTAGATGTAGAAGATCTAAGAAGCATAGGTAGAGGATCTGGACTTATAGTAATACAAAAATAGAGAAACTATGTATATACTAAAGTTTATTGTAGAAGAATTTATTAGCAAATTTTATAAGGGAATAATATAAGGATATAATAAAGCTATAGGCTTAGTGTTAAGACTTTAAGAGGAGTATATTATTTAAGGAATTTGGGGACTAGCAAGATAAGTTATAAAGGAATGTCTAAATTGCTAAAGGAATAAACTAATGAGGTATAAGCTATATAGAGGGCTACAACCAGTTAAAATACCAGAAAGACTATAGTAGGTTATATTATAGGACTTTATTATTAAGTTACTAAAGTTAAGAGATCCTATTATAGGACAAGATTATAACGCGATCTTAGTAATAGTGGATAAGCTTATAAAGTAGGGATACTTTATAGCATATACAGAAGAGATATTAGTAGAGGATATCGCTAGAATCTATATTAAGGAAGTATTTACAAGATATAGAGCACTAGATAAAATTATATTAGATAGAGATTTAAGATTTATAGCAGTATTTTAGGAAGTGTTTCTGGCAGAATAAGGAGTTTATGTAGTAATATTAATAGTATATTATCTGCAGACGGACAGATAAATAGAAAGATTAAATTAGACACTAGAATAGTATCTAAGGCATTATATTAATTACACACAGAATAATTGGGTATTGTTATTACTAGTTATACAGTTTATATATAATATAACACTATAGGAAGGAATGGGTATATTACTATTTAAGGCAAATTACGGATATGAGCTAAGAATATTATTATTGCTATATTAAGTAAAGAAAATAAGTAGTATAGCTAAGCAAAGAATGGAGATATTAATAAATCTTTATGCAGACCTTATGGAAACAGCTAAATTAGTATAAAAATAAATAAAAAGGTACTATAATGCTAAGAGATCTAAGGGACCAGATCTTAAGGAGGGAGATAAAGTATGGCTACTACACAAAAATTTTAAGAGTTAATAATTAAGTAAAAAGTTAGACTATGTCAGACTAGGACCTTTTAAAATTACGTAGAGAATTTTATTAGTTATATATAAGTTAAAACTACTAGCTAAAATGAAGATCTACCCTATATAGCACATTATAATGCTAGAGCTAGCACATAGAAATGTTAAGCTATTGGTCTATAAAGTAGATATATATAGAGGACAGGAAGAAGATAAATAGCAAGTTTTAAAGATTATTAGTTATAAGGATATAGATAATAAAATATAGTACGAAGTAAAGTAGATAGGCTATAATAAAACTACCTAGGAACTACTAAGCAACCTAGAGAATGCTATAGGAAAGGTAAAGGAGTATTAGAAGAGATTAGGTTAGGCAGTATTAATAAAGAAGGATCGCTAAAGAATAAGTCACCTAAGGGGGACCTAAGAAGAGCACCTGCCAAGCTATTTAGAGTTGTTTCCTTCTCTAGTAGAAGAGAATCCATTCTTTTATTGCCAAGTTCCTACAAACCTTATTCTATAAGTTTTCACTCCTTAAAATAAACCTTTTTATAAACTTTCTTAAAATAAAGCAGTTAAGTGGACACCGTAATGCAAGTATTTAGGGCCTTCTACTCCGCATTGCGAGAACGCTTAAGCTTAGCCAGAGCCTATGCCAGGTTACTATTAAGTTTTACGGCGGCAGATTAAATACAAGACCCTATAATAAATTACTTAGGGAACTTAAAGACTATTAAGAGTTATGGGACACGCATACTTAGCGTTAGATATAGCGCAAACGTCACAGGACGATTAAACGTTTGCTTTAGTGCACTCTAAATAAAAGGAGGGTTGCTGGGAGGAAGGGCTTACTAGCATAATATAAACTAACCCCTCTTTCGCACAACGGGAACATAGAGATGGCATTATTTCACCTAGTAATAATATAGAAGCAATAGTATGAGCATGCCATTGCGCGTATAAAGAAGAAGAAGCTTTAGGTATAATAAGTAATAATATTAACTAGATTAATTAGACGGACATTACACCTCTAGTGAATAACTTAGAGATATTAGGAATCTTTAAGGACGAAGATAAAGAGGAGGGAGATGGTGTTATGGATAGCTTAAGTATAATATTATAACTACTTGGAAAAGAGTTAGAGGAAGCTAGTTAGTTAATATAGGCATAGTCTAAGATAGAGCTAATAGAACTATATAACGAGGAATAGTAGCTAAGGTTATATAATGTGCTATATATTAAACAAGAGGAATAAGAGGAACTTATGTACCTTATATATAAGACATACCTTATATAGCAAGGAGGATTTCTTAGGAGTACGGTTGTATATTTAAAGGACCTTAGTCCCTACTATAGATAGTCCTCTCCTTGTAGTGAATCTTAGAATATAATTAGAGTTAATCTATTAGGCAACCACTTCACCAGTTATTATTACGTTGTTACTTTTGTTCTTACCTATATACCTAGCCTAATAATAAGACCTACCGTAGTTACTACTATAAGGTTCCGTTACAACTAGAATAGTAAGTATTATTTATAACTAGACCTCGCTTAATTTGCTTTTAATATACTAGCTATACCGTTAATAAGCGCTAAATATAAACGCGTATTTAGCTCCGCTAAGTACCTTCTTACTAACCCCTAAACCCGCTTTAAAGCTAATATTATTAAAGCTAATAAGTGCTTAAAGTCCTAGTTCGGGTGCCCTTAAGTAAAGGCCTTTAAAAAAGGCGTTAATTCTAACGTTAATAAGCAGTATAAGGAGGAAGAGGCTGCTGCTAGGCTACTGCTAAGGCTGCCGCTAAATTAGAAACTAATATAGTAGGTAATGTAGTAGGCGACTTAATAGGCAATATAGTAGGTAACGTAATAGACAATATAGAGGTAAATTAATAAGAAGCTGGCGGGCCGGAGTATAAAAAGGAAGATTAGAAGGATAATAAGGAAGATAAAAATAACTCTAATAATAAGAACGATAAGATTAAATACACTATAATTAATAACTAGTATATTTCTTAATACTATACTAAGACTTACAATAGTAAGTCTGTGCTTTTAATTAACTTATTAATTACTAAACCAGCTACTTACGTACCTTAAGCTATATAGGGCTCTAGTTTACTATTTCCTACCTTAATCTAACTACTCCGCGCCTTACAGCCTGTGAAGGCTCCAGTGTCCCCCCCCCCCCGTATACGCGCGCAACACACATAGCAATTTCGCTTTGTACGCACTAGAGAATTTCAAGTTTAACTCTTATAATTAAGCTTAAAAGATTAAAGGCTTTGCCTCTTTTGCGGGTGCATAGCCCTTTTGGCAGGCGCACAGTATCTATGCTGGATGGTGCACTTAACTAGTAATTACCGAAATTGCTGTGTGTGTTGCGCGCGCACACAGGGGGGGGGGACACTGGAGCCTTCACAGGCTGTAAATAATCCTACTATATTATATACTATAATTTACTTAATTTTAGTATAAATAACGTATGTGATGGGGTTATGAAGGTGACCCTAGTTATGACAGATTTATATTACCGCCTTCTTATTTAGGCTAACTTATTGCCTAAAATATACTGCCGCTTTGAACATCAACACATCAACTTTTCTCCTTGCTTCCCTTGCATAGAACTCCATATTACTAAAGCTATGCCTCGCTGGCCGCGTGGTTTAGATGCAGAAGATCGTCTACAAGCAGCTTTAACAGCCTAGCGAACAGCAAGTCTTTATAAAAGCGCCGAATCTTGTGCGAAAGCCCATGACGTTACGGAGGTCCCTAACAGTTTTACACTGACGTACGCGCAAGCACGGGTGCGTATTTTACAGCCTATGTAGCGTATCCAGTTGCTTTCCGCCAGTAGTTCTAACTAAAACATTAAAAATCGACTTTATATAGACTCTATTATATATATATTTATGGCTTTAAGACTTCTTACTAACGATGCGATAACTTATAATGGCTTTTACTAATTATTTACTACCAAATCAGCGGTTTGGCAAATTTTGATTTTCAAATCGGTCATAACTAGGGTCACCTTCATAACCCCATCACATACGTTATAGCTTTATTTTTTTTTTTTATATTATAAAATTATAGTTTTAATATTTGATAAGCTATATTTAAATTTTTATAAAATTCTATTAAAAGGCTATTAAGTTATAGGCGGTGTGAAAAGGTCTATTTTGGCATTTTTTGGTGAGGAAAACCGTGCGCGATGTGGCACCGTGCGCGAGTTGGCAGAGACTCCTATCCCGTCTTCGCCAGGAAAATTGAAGGAAGTAAGTTCAATCATGTCACCTTAAACCACATCGCACAGTACACTATCCCGCCATACCTTATGGCTATCCTCGCGCGCACCAGCCTCCGGGCCTTGTCACTCCTCTGCATGCCTATCCTCTGCTACATCCCATCCAGAGTCCTTCTTGTTAGTGCCTCTCCCGTCCGTGCTCTCAGCTGCGTCGCCGAACAATTTTCTCTTCCCATATTCCCTTCCTGCCATGAACACACTGAACGATACACCCACGACTAGACTGGAATAAACAGCTTGGACTAGCCCCTCCGGATGGTCTAGAAACGGAGTGAAAGTTGCAAATGTTGCCCGGATGGCTGCCAAGACAAAGATCAGGGTAATATCAAAGAGGAGACGCTTGAAGCGAGGAGGCGCGTAGAAGAAGCGCGATGAGAATGTGTTGTTACGGAACGGCGGATTAAGTTGTGGCTCATCTTGCTCAGGATATGCGGATGTGGTTGGAAGGAGAGGCGTCACGTCTGCCATAACGGATTTGGGTACCTGCTGGATAGCCAAGTCGGTTTCGCGGAAAATTGGACTGTATAATAACGATCTGTGTGTTTAAGTCCCAGAATGTGTCTCAAGATCGGACGGTAACCCTCACTGTCGCATAATAAAGCAGAGAGGATAGCATGGCATAACAGCCTAAAGGCGGGGTTTAGATCTATACCGGAAGTAGAATAGAGCCGAAACTGGAGGAGATCCAGCAACAACTTTACGGGCCAAAAATACACGTCCCTTCCCGTTTAGTCACAGGTCATGTGGATAGCATGGACGTCTGTTAGCCTTTTATTTAAAGCTTCAAGAACGAATTTGATACGTCTATCGTTGAAATTTATATTCTGCCGGTGGGCGGTAAGTCAATGTTCCTAATTAGGAAGGTGCAAATTTAGATGTTAGCGACCTCCGTACATCTCTAATTACTAAAACTGGCGAATCACAAGCGCATATCACGCTTACGTGACGGAAAATCAAGAGACATGCTGGTAGTATACTTTCAGTCAAGATCAGCTTTAGCTTTTAGTAAAGGTAATTATTTGTTAATTGGTCCAATTAGAGCCACAAGATACAAGTTGGCTGCAGCTATTCTGTGCTACCTAGTGCCAAGTATCTCACTAGATTTTAGTCCGTAAGGCTAAATTAGTCGCCATATCTCCGCCCAATTCCATTTCCCGGTTCCTTTTATAACTATAGGCAAAACTCCTTAATACGATACCGGGTATATAACGATACATTTGGTATTACGATATACATGCCCTAATTAAGACCTTTTTGGTGTAATTAACGATTATCTAACTTTTAACGATATTGTTAAGCTCTACCACCAATATCGGTATAACTAATTATATGGGAAGGCGTATATCTAGCCCGTAAGGAGGAACATCTATACCCTTTAGGCTTTAAGATCTACTTTTTATTGAGTTTTTACTGCTTATTTACCCTACACGTGACCCTTAATATAATAATACTATTAGTATTACGATACATTTGGCGCCAAAACCTATATCGTACTAAGGAGTTTTGCCTATATTTTATTATGTTCTCTCCAACGGATCCAAATCTCATGCCCTCGCGAGATGCTTAGCGCTTAATTTCGCTTAGAGTAAGCTAAAGCTACTAAACCTTACTTAGGAGCGCCTGCGATCTAACGAAACCAACTATATATAACTAAGCACCTAAACTTAAATTCGTCTTCTTAAAGACCTTATCTACTCGCATTTATAGAGCTCTATAAGTACTACTTACTATAAGTATTTCCTAGGCGTATGCTACAAAGGATAATATGGCTAAGAATCGGTTTAAATAGTGCTTCTGCATCGCCCGCATTCTCCTCCCACTATTTAGCATCGTTGCTAAGCAGCTATATTAAACTATAAGTCCAATATATCTTAACTAACGCTTTTAGTCACTATATTATTGTTCCTTTATTCTTTATTTAATAAATCTCTACTCTGCCAAAAGTAATTGATTGTAAAAGATTTACTAACCAAGCAGGTGTTAGCGACTCAGTCAATTGAGGCACGAGCACGGCAAGAGGGTCGCGCAAGCCTGTACGATTGGATTGTCTATAAACGAGGATCCAAAGCTAGAGAAAGGAAAGGAGAAGAATAGCAGCGCCGTGCGAAGTTTTATGCGGTCCTCTAGTCACATGAGCTCACGTGACTCTGCGTCTACCATAACGTCTACCATAGTCCACCGTTTTCCACCAGCGCCGTAACAGCAGGCTTTAATTTTATACCTAAACGCTTACCCTAAAAGATGTGTAACCGACTACTAGTACACCGCCAGAATACCAATCTAACTCGCCTATATATTAACTCGCCCACTAACTTAATTACTAACTCGGACAATGACTTAATTAATTACCCCTTTATTGTCTACACCTTTTATATATATATTTCACCTAATTTCCATAGATTTACAATTAAGTCGCTTATTTAATTCTTTAAACTGCAAAGCTTATAGTTATAAGTCCGGATCGCACTACCTATTAACCAACCAATCTACTACCTTATTTAAGAAGTCACTACTTCTATTACCTTTGCAAGTGTCTTAAGCTTCTTTACCTACTAAACAAATAGACAATTAAACCTAACTGGTAAACGTACCTAACTAACAAACGAACCAACGAATCAAATCAAAAGCTCGGAATGTTAAAATAAGGGTTCGCCAAGATGCTAACTTAGGACCCTGCTTAACCCGTCAGATTCTAAAAATAACAACCAATACGAACGAACCTTATTTAAAAATTAACCTTATCCTTAATAAGCCATCTAATTGAATACAATGGTTCTTTATTATTTAAGATACTGCTAAAACTAATAAGGTACGGCAGTATATTAACCTACTAAAGAAGAAAAACGAGCTTTTAAAGCTAGAATTACCTAGTTAACCTACACCAAGAGACGTGCTTTATACTGCTATATTAATAGCCAAGCTAAATCTAAACCAACTTATTGCCTATAATTAACTCTACGCCGAATATAAGGATAATATCCGTATATACCAGAAGCAAGAGCAAGCTCTAAACAATATTAGCAATTACATTGTTTATATAATATTGGTAGCCTACCTCCCTTTTATTAACAGCCTCAAAACGGTATACAAACGCCTTTAAGCATTAAAGATAGCACTTGTCCCTACTACCTTAGGTTAAAAGCATAACGTCCTTAATTAATATACGGCTCTTAAAGCCTATAACAAGAAGCGGAGCATTAAAAAATGGTTAAATAGCTAGAGGAACGTCTATAAGCTTATAGAGCAATTGCAGCTACTAAATGTGCAAGGGTTTAGACTACACTATAACTTTATTTAAGCTATTAAACCTACCTCCTCTAGTTTCGCAAGAGCGCTAGAAGTAGACCTTATTAGAAAAGAACAAAAGGATAAAGACGCCCTATTTACTATTGACCTAATTAAGGAATTTAAGAAGCACTACCGTATGTAGTAAGCATCTTCTACTACTGCTGCCAATAACTCCGTATTTGTAACTCTTTAAGGCAACTTAAATTCTAATTCTAATTTAGACTCTAACGGTAATTCCAATTCCAATTCTAACAGCAATTTAAATTTAAATTTAAGATGGTATAGGGAATGTATATACGGCTTATATATTAATTTAATGACTGTTATTATATTGCTAAATATAAGCGCCTTTAAGAATGGAGACCAAGGGCAGACGTCTAAAAGAAAGTAGATAAAATTATCTTATCTATACCTTAGGTTAAACGCATTATTAACCAAATCTAAAAAAGAGAATAGGAAGTAAAGTGTTACGGTACTAGCACATTGCCGTCAGATTGCCGCACATTGCCGCAGATTGCCGTCACGTGATGGTAAAGTGCTGTTACGTGACTAGAGAATTGTATATAACTTCAAGCGGTGCTTCTATTCTTCCCCTTTCCTTTCTCTAGCTTTGGATCCTTGTTTATAGACAATCCAATTATACAGGCTTGCGCGACCCTCTTGCCGTGCTTATGCCTTGATTAACTAAGTCGCTAATATTATCTAAAGCTTATACTACTCTTTCTTCCTAAGAAGGAACTTAAATATATCTATAAGGATATAGAATAGGACCCCAAGGACATAGAATAGGACCCTAAGGACATAGAATAGGACCCTAAGGATATTACTAGGACTATAAGGATAGGATAAAACCAAAAGAATATAAATAGAACGCGAAACCTAAAAATAGGACACGTATGGACTAGAACCCCTAGAAAATAAATAAACACTAGAAATTACCTAATACCCCTACTACTATGCCAAGAAACATAGCAGCTGGCAAAGCCGCTGTAGGACCTATAAATACCTCTAATAGTAAAACGGTTGCCGTCTTAACTCCCTAGAAAGAGCTTGTAGTAGCTAATACTAAAATTAAATAACTCTAAGAGCTGCTTAAAACTAGAGATACCCCTACGCCTAGTAATAGGTTATTGGACACCTAGAGACTTACTATAGTCCTTAATGCCCTAGCCTAATATACAGTATTAGTATTATTGCGATCTATAAAGGTTATAGACCCCCTATTACTTACTAACGGAACTAACCCTATATTTAATAACTAGAAGCTTTAATTGCAGAATAAGCTTAAAGTTAATGCGGACTACTTTTATAATACCTAAGCTAAAATAGTATATGTCTTTAGCTGTACCGGTGGTGACGTATAGATATACCTATATCTGTGATACGCCTAGGACTTAGTAAACCCCTTCCTCTTAGAAGAAAAGATAATTAACTACCTGTCTTCTATTTATAAGGACCCTTTTAAGGTATAGAATGCCCGCCTTAATTATAAAGGCCTAAATATAAAAATAACGGAGACCTTTTTAGCCTTTTAGACCCGTTTTTTATACCTAGCTAGCTAGGCCCAAATCCCCTAGAAAGATCTGCTACTAGACCTGTTTAATAAGCTTACCTTAGACCTATAGCGAGCTATACTGCTAGTCTTTACTACTATATAGACGCTAAAGGAACTAACAGACTAGCGCTTGGCTATTAATTAAGGCCTCTATTAAATTAAGGCATATACTAAGCGGTATAAAGCTAGGAACCCTTTAAGCCAGACTGCAAGTAATACAAGAATAGCCAATAGTGCCCTAGTACGGGCCGTAACTCCCACGGTACTAACCGTTTAGCCCGCCGTTAATTTAGCAGCTAGTTATGCAGCTAGTCCTACCATAGGCCCGGTATAGACTTGGCCTATATACAGCAACCCCTATAGACAAGCCCTTAGTAATTAAGGAGCTTGATTTTTATATGGCCAAAAAGACTACTTTATAAAGGACTGCCTAACAGCGGTGGGGATAAATGAGGTCCTGCTAATTTAGGAGGATGGCATAGAGCTAGAAAAAGAGGAACCCTAGAAGAAGACTTCTCTTTAGGGTTAAAAGGGATTAATATATCACATGTTGATCTGGGTTGGCTAGTTAGTAGAAAAAGCTGCACTATCCCTTATACTTTATTCTGCAATAGATATTAAGTTTTAACCTCTACTTTAGCTAACTTAGGAGCAAATACCTTTACCTTAATTAACATAAAGTGCGCTATAAAACTAGCTACCTTTTTAAATACGCCTCTAGAAGAACTGCCTAAGGCAATTCCTATTTATGGGTATAACGGACGGGTAGGACCACCTATTACAACTATTTTATAGATCTATTTCCGTATTAACGGACGAAGGTAGTATAATATCCCCTTCCTTATTACGGACCTTAGAAGCCATAATATAATTTTAGGAAGAAAATGGCTAGCCTATTTAGGCTTATAGCTTAATATACGGAATAGACGGCTTATTTGGCCTAAAACTATATCCCTAACACCTTCCTTTATAAAAGAGATTAGTATTATAATAGAGAACCTTATATAGCTATAGATAAACACCGTCCACTAGGCCGATGCTATACATAGGGACTAGGCTTTTAAAAAGGACGTACAGCTTAACCCGCAATAGATCTATATACTACGCCGCCCCCAGACTACCTATGTTATACCACCTACACTAAAGATTAAAAAAGTTAATAAAAAGCTAGTGGAGCTCCCTGTAGGGAACTTAGGCCCTATATAGCTATAAAGAATAGCAAGGAGTATTAGACGCTATACTAAATATATAGACTAGAGGGATAATTTGCGGAAGATGGAATAGGAGCTAAAAAGGATTATAAACCCTAAACCGCAAAATATGGCCTAATAATAGTCTGTAAAGAAACCTATAGACCTCCTACCAGTTAATATCTACTATATTAGCACCGTAGGATTCTACTAGAACTTAGTTTAACCTAATACCGTTACCTTTACCACTAGCTTATATAAAATTAATTAAATAATTAAGAAAAAGGAAAATAAGCTTAGCAAATAGGAGGGCGAGCTTATAGACAAGGAGCTGGTAGAATAGAAACTACCCCATTAACACTAGAAATTTAAGGACGTGTTCTCTAAGGCAGCGTCTAATATACTCCCACCTTACTAACCGTACAACCATAAGATTAAGATTAAGCCAGATAAGGAAGACACACTTAGCTATAGCCCCCTTTGTTAGCAGTCTACTACCAAATTATAGGCTATAAAGCAGTACCTTATTAATAACCTAAATAAGGGCTTTATTAAACCTAGTTAAGCCCCTTTTAACTTACCTATTTTTTTTTACCAAAAAGCTAAATAAAGGACTTTGTTTCTGTATTAACTACTATAAACTAAATAATATAACCTGCAAGGACCGCTACCCACTGCCCTTACTTAATAAGACTTTAACCTAAATAAGTAGAGCTAAAATCTTTACTAAGCTTAATATTTGTTAGGCCTTTTACCAAATTAGAATAAACCCTAAATCAGAAGATCTTACTATATTTTAGACCTATTATAAAATATATAAATACAAAGTACTTCCTTTTAGACTAACTAATAGACTGGCTATATACCAGCAATATATAAACGATATACTCTTTAACTACCTTAACGACTTTTATACGGCCTACCTGGATAATATTATAATCTACTCTAAGAATAAGTTAAAATACAAGGAGTATGTCTATAAAGTCCTACAACGGCTCTATAAGGCCGGCCTGTAGGCCAATATTAGGAAATTAGAATTCAGCGTTAAGCGTATAAAGTACTTAGGGTTTATTATTAGTATGGACGGAATTAAGGCAGACCTAGAAAAGACGGCTATAATTAACTAATAGGTACCCCTAAGGACCGTAAAGGGGGTGCAGTTATTCCTAGGGTTCTATAATTTCTACTAACGCTTTATTAAGAACTATAGTAGGATTACCCAGCCCCTAAGCCTACTTACCTATAGGGACCGGCCCTTTTCCTTTAATACCGCATATAGGCAGGCCTTTAATAAGCTTAAGAAACGACTAGTCTCTGCTCCCTTACTTACCCACTTTAACCTAGAACGGCCCTTAATGCTAGAGACTAATGCCTTAGATAGTGTTATAGCTAGCGTTTACTCCTAAAAGTAGACGGACGGAGAATGGTACCCTATTACTTACTATTTAAAGACTATAGTAGATACTAAGCTAAACTACCACATCCATAATAAAGAAATGCTGGCTATTATCTTTAGCTTTTAGCACTGGCGTGCACAGCTAGAAGAGACCCCTAGGCTTATTTAGGTAGTCTCTAATTATAAGGCCTTAGAATATTTTATAATAATAAAGGCCCTTACAGCCCAGCAGGCAAGCTAGGTAGATATTCTATCCCAGATTAACTTCCTAATTATATACCAGCTAGGCGCTATAAATTGTGCAGACGCCCTTATAAGGCGTAGACAGGACCTAGATAACTAGATAGCTGCAAAGATCTCATTACAGACCTAGATACTACTATAACTAGAGTACCTTAACCCCTAGATATAGGCAGAACTAAACACAGACCCTTTAGACGCTAAGATATATCCTATTAACTCTATAGAACTTAACCTTATTAATAAACTACTGCAGGCAAACCGTACGGCCCCTTCTCTATAGAAGTACCGCGAAAAGGTAAAAGATGCTACTAGCCTATGGTCCCTTAAAAACGGACTGCTTAAGTACTAGGAATGGCTAGTAGTAGTAAAGGAACAGAATTTATAGACTTAGCTTATTGCTAAAGTATATACTTAGGTCTCTACAGCCTACCCTAGAAAAAATAAGACCTATAGAATTATTAGCGACCACTACTACTGGCCCAGAATGGTTATAAATATTAACCGCTATATACAGAACTGTAATAACTACTATAGGTCTATAATTCCACAAGACAAGACCCTAGGGCTATTAAAGCCACTCCCAATACTAAAACGCCCCTAGTAGTATATCTTTATAGACTTCTATAAGTTACCTACGGACCGCGATGGATATAATATGGTTGTAATCCTAGTTAACCGCTTTACCAAGCGCCTATTCTTAATCCCCTATTATAAGAATATTAATGCTAAGGAGGCGGCCTAACTGTATATCTACTATATCTACTAAATTTACGGACTACTAGATACTATTATATCCAACTATAGGCCGCAGTTTATATTAGCCTTTTAAAACAAGTTTACCTAGATCCTAGGTATTAGGCTAAAGCTCTCTATAGTATACCACCCCCAGATAAACAGTTAGATGGAGATTATAAATTAATACTTAGACCAGAGACTCCTGCCCTTTATTAACTACTTTTAGAACAACTAGAGTGAACTACTACCTATAATAGACTACGCCCAGGCAACCCTACCCTATAACTCTACAGGGTTTGCACCTATTTGGCTAGAAATAGAATACTTACCCTATATAAGCTTTAACTAGGAGAGACCGGAAGGACTATGGACCGTGCACAAAAAACTATCTTATAAGGAAGCATAGTAGTATACTAGACACTTAGAAGAAGCATAAATAGTAGCTTATAAGAACCTAGAGAAGGCCTAAAAATTAATGGAACAGTAGGTAAATAAGTATAGGCATAAGCTTGACTTTACCGTAGGTAATAAGGTCTAGGTTATAATAAAGAACTAGAAAATAAAACGGCCTAGCCGTAAGCTAGACTATAAAATAGTAGGACTGTATAAGATTCTTAATAAAGAAGGCAACTTATACAAGGTTAAACTCCCAGACTTAATTAAAGTCCACCCTATTTTCTTACCAGATAAGCTATAGAAAGCTATAAATAACCTACTACCTAGATAAAAGAATAAGCCTCTACTATCAATTTAAGTTAATAGCAATAATAAATGGGAAGTTAATAAAATATTGGCCTATAAACTAGTACAAGGAACACTAAAATACTATATTTAATGGAAAGGTTACGATCTAGACCTAACCTGGTACCCCGCCTGGAACTTTATAGGTTACCCCTAAAAGCTTAAAGAATTCTATAACTAATACCCTAATAAGCCAGAACCCCTAAAGTATCTAGACAAGTAAATAGAGTGCTAGTATAGCGAAGATAATAAGCTACCTGTTAAGCATATAGATAAGAACACCCTATAGACATAATACGGATATATAAAGCCTAAGGGCAGGCTTTTTTAGAGGGGGGGGGTAATGTTACGGTACTGGTATATTGCCGTTAGATTGCCGCAGATTGCCGCAGATTGCCATTATATAATGGTAAAGTGCCGTTACATAACCAGAGAATTGTATATAACTTTAAGCGGTGCTTCTGTTCTTCCCCTTTCCTTTCTCTAGCTTTGGATCCTTGTTTATAGATAATCCAATTGTATAGACTTGCGCGACCCTCTTGCCGTGCTCATGCCTCGATTGACTAAGTCGCTAATATAAAGGAGAATAATTAAAAAAACATAGAATCTATAATTAATTTCAATTCTAAACAACTAGCTTCTACAACCCTAACCTACTATACTGCCGTATTTAGTACTGGTTAAATTCTATTTAAACTCTAGAATACCTAAATACTTAACCCTAGCGTAGATACCCACGTCTATAATAACGAAGAAGACGACTACCTAATTACTAGCGGAAATTTTAAGAAATTTTAAGCCTATGGAATAGTAACTATTACTATTAATACACCTACTAGTGCAACGGGCTTGTATAACTGCTTCTGAACCAAAGCTTATAGATTACTACTATACAAGAATACTAAGCTAAGGAGAAGAAGACTGTTAGTAACTAATAAGATATAAGGGGTCGCTAAGGCGCTAGTAGTAAGCAAACTAATAGCGATTTTCTATCCTGGGGATGGAAAATCCTAATTGGTTAGCTCTATAAGTAGTACTGGCAGAATATGGCAGAATTTAGTAGATTGCCTAGGTAACACGCTCTAGCACTATTATATTACCCCCTTTCCTAAAAAAGCCTGCCCTTAGGCTTTGTCTAAGTTCTTTATTATTATTTAAATTATTATAGTTATCTAACCCCTCTTCCCAGCATTTAATTTAGCTGTTTAGTTTACGTAGTGGTCTAGGGAGGTCTAGGTAAGCTAGGTGGAAATCTTGTAGCTTATAGGGAGAGTACTTAAAATTAGACGTAGGGTACCATTTTAGATCTTTATTATGACCTACCTAGCTTATATAGTATTTTAAGGTACTACGGTCCTTCTTAACTGCTAAAATCTCTTTAACTTCCTATTCTTTATTCTTTATAATCTGGATTAGTGGCGGGGGGTTATTATACTGTCTGGGCAATAGGTTGTCTATAGCCTCCCGCAGTTAGTCTAAAGAGAAAATAGGGGAGATTTTTATTAACCCTAGTAGCTTGGCCCTAAAAGAGTGCCCTACCTTCTTAAGGATCTTATAGGGGCCAGCCATTTAGTAGTCTAGTTTATAGCTCGGCCTTTAGGTCTTCTAGTTTTTTGTTAATACCTATACCTTATCTCCTACTTAGAAGTCTACCTTATGGTAATATTAGTTTACATTAGCCTCTTTCTTCTTTTATGCCCTTTTTATAATTATTTAGGCTGTTTCCTAGGCTCCGTATATTCTCTTAGTAAATATCTAAGCCTATTTATAGCTAAGGCGTTTATAGGCTGTTATGGGTTCTATAGGTCTATCCTAATTAAAGGATGTCTGTAGCTTATATCTATAGAGTAACTTAAATAGTAACATTCCTATACTATTATAAGGGAGCATAAGCTATGCGTAGTCTATTATAGGCAATAGTTCTAACCAGTTATCCTAGTAGTAGTTAATAAAGGGGCGAAGTTGCTAATTAAGGTACTAGTTTATAATCTCGGTTTAGCCGTTAGTTTAAGGGTAAAATACGGTAGAGAGCTTAATCTAAATTTTAAGGATATAGTAGAATTCGTCTTAGAAGTCTAATATAAATTAGGGTCTATAGTTAGAGATAATTAACTTAGAAGCGCCATGGATCTGTTAGATAGTTTATATAGAGCAGTTTATTAATAAAATGGGTTGATTAATTGATGATCTTGACTTAATCGTTAATTGTGTTGTCTTAAGCCCCTAGGGCTTTAAGCTATAAAGAGACTTTACAGTGCACGTAACCCATGCCTTTTAGAGAATACAGATTATCTAATACACCCCCTTAGCTTCGAGCTCTTTGAGGTTAAAGCTAACCACCTTCTCGTGTCCATTAATGCGTTAATTAAACCATAATCTCATCTAAATCCTTCTATCTCGCTCTAATCTTCTCCCTTAGGTCCTCTAGTTGCTTCTCCTTATTCAGCTACTCCTTAATATCTACTATTCTAATTATATTAATGAAGTTTTAAAACCTCTACTTAGGTAGGGCCTTTATAAATCTATTAGTAATTATCTCTTTTGTTGCTATTTATTAAAATAGTACTTATCTCCTTATATATTCCTAA
>Ga0307515_10003398_pt1 | contig 33510 bp, 36 predicted proteins | sample 17_EM_MG_FD_194513 | JGI IMG/M metagenome (GOLD analysis project Ga0307515, IMG submission 194513) | Populus trichocarpa ectomycorrhiza microbial communities from riparian zone in the Pacific Northwest, United States - 17_EM | ecosystem: Host-associated > Plants > Roots > Unclassified | place... | reverse complement strand
GCAAATTTTGGGTGCAAATGAAGGCGATCAGGTACCTCAGACCTCCGATCACACCACCCTCTACTGTTAGTACGTCCGTATTCTCCTTTTGTTAGAGCTGCGGACTTACAATACCACCGATAACTTGGTAAGATATGTCGCTCGACTCTGCGCTACCCGAGACTGCGGCCCAGTTTAAGCTTCGCATTCGTGCTGGCCACATTGAACAGCTGCGAACATTTCCACTCCCTTCACCAGAGCCAGTCAAGCAAGAAGAACAAGCTGAAACACGGAACGATTACAAGCAATGGCTACTCAACTGCAGTCATGAATCCAATGAACAAATTCAGCAGGCAATCTCACAGCGTATGTTCCGCATTATAGTCTGGTTCAATTTGCATTGAAGCTTTCCCCGGGCTTCAGAGGTCCTTGGCGGGTGAGCTACATCTGCGACTGCACCGCTACTTATACTAAATAGAATTGGAAGACCCGAGATCAGTTGGTCACTTGCCCTTTATGCATTTATGGAGACTGTAGCAGTCCATTTGCGGTTTGTACACCACCTATTGTATATCACAGCATACCACCTCACACCTCTGGGATCTGCAGTGATTACAACATATTCGTCGAAGCTGTCAAGGCAGCGAAGGCTCACGAAGATGAGCGCGCACTTGGGCTACTTGCCAAATCCGAAGAAGCAATTGAGGAAGTGGTCTGTATATTCGAAACATCTCTACCCACAGGTTGTTCTGACTCCCTCTTGGGACCTCAGGCAAAAGCGTGGGGGATGACGTTCGTGGTTGCTTGTGGTGCGACCTCATTTTACCTGTGGTCAACCCATCGCTCACGGTAGAACCAGATCTTGTCGAGGTTAATATCGGGAAGCTAGACGTTTGTATAGTTCCCTGACTGCTACCCACCTAGAAATCGCCTCAAGGTCACCCCCTATGGAACGGCCCGTTCTGCGGCTTGTTCTTCCCACGTCAACCTACCGATAGGAATGCCTGCGTTGGTGTTGCATTCAAGGTAAGACCCCCGCTCCTCCGGCAGTCAGGAACGAGGATATCCAGCATGTATACAGGGAACCAGTCTCGGTGATTGGTTTGTGAACATCCACTATCGACCTAAGATCGCACCCAATGGGACGCTCTGGAATACTCACGTCTCACACGGTGTTTATGAGGCCCTCTTTAATTATTACCCCAATCCTAGATTCGTGCCTTACGGTAAGTAGTGTCGGACTGTGACAGAGGACATATTAAAGTGCTTACTCAATGGATGGAACCATCCCAGATCATATTCTCAGCTCACTTACGACGATTGGTTTCCTCAATCCCACTGTTATGATTCACACGGCGGTGTGTCCTGCGCTTCTTCACATTATTATCTCATTTGATTGGGTTAACTCGTTTCATGGCCTAGGGGTATTCCCTCGGAGCATCATATGGTTCCTTCTTCCATATGGAGACGGTCCGCCGGCTTGGGAACTCTCCGCTCAACAGAAACCTTTACATTGGCGACCTTTACACATTTGGGAGTCCACGAGTCGGTCTAAACGACTGGGCGTCCGCTGCCCGAACGGCCATGAAGACCCAAAATCGAGGGCACGCATGGAGGACTGCCAACGTAAGGGACGTAGTGACTATGGCCCCGCCAGTCTTCCCTTGGGACGGGAACTTTATCCACTTAGACGCGGGATGGCAGATCTCGTCTACTCAGGCGCCAATCAGGCTACCCAGTGAGATTGGAACAACGAGGAAGCCACCAAGTAGCTGGGACCCCAAAGCACATCGTGAGCCCTTTCTATTTCTGGTATCTCCACAAAGATCTGAATCAAGTCTTGGGGACAGAAACGATTCAGTATTATGGGGCTCTTAGGAATGCGATCGGGCAGCCCACCGATGTACCTCCTCCTGAGCATGATGTCATTCCTGCGAGTTTCCAGATCCCCACAGACCACCACCGATATTAGAAGATCCGACGGCTTGTACTCTGGTTAGCGCTCGCATTCCCAGGTGGTTCCCTTCGCAATGGCTTCTCGTCCTTCCTTTGTTATTTCAGTGGTTATATCGAACAAAAATTTCCTCGCCGATGCCAGTCTTGCTTCTTTAATCTCTGGTCTAATGATCCCGACAGATATGGCAATTTTTGTTGGTAATGAATCACGTATTGCTTCCACCAATACACCTCCTTACCTCCAGAACCTATATTGTGCAGCTGAGTGAGACTTAACGATCTCTATCCCTCAGCCACCCTGATGCGCCGCCTTGTCCCGCCGTACCTTTAGTCTTCTCGGCTGGTGGTCACCAATTTTTATGCCCTGAATTCTACATACTGTTGATATTTAAGGCAATGTATATGAGATTGTCCGTTCATGAAATTCGAGTTGCAGCTCCCTCCATTCAAGCGGGAGGGCGGGCTCCGTCCCTCGTGCATTGCTCCTGCGGGTACCTACATACGCCTCACGATGCTATGATACACGCCTCATAAATATAAACCCTCATTGGAATGTGGACAATGGAGGCAACATTATCATTCCCAGGTGGTGCACAAAAAACGCCACAACGGAGCTTTTTCTTCCACCTCCACCAAGATGGCAGAGCAAGCAGGCAAAGAAATGAGCAGAAGGCAACGAGAATTGGTGGATAATTGTTTCGAAGAAACCCTCTGTGCGTTGCCTTTGCTTCCGGTTTATGGTGGAATTCTAAGTCCCGCCACAGATGAACTAGCCATCGCTTTGCTTGATGATCTGACCTCTCCCACAATATGGCCATATCCGTATATACCTCTTTCTTCGCATCTGATACGTGGACACTCAACAGCCATTCCTCTAGCCATCATATTCGCCAGATCCTATATCTCTCGCTGTACCCAGTAGAGCGTTCCATCAAAGAATCACAGAAAACCAAAAAGTCTTCTGGGAATGCCTTCGTCCCTCCAAGCCCTGAGGCAGTTTCAGCCGCGCTTGACCTCCTCAATTCCTTCCTTATCACTCTCCCTACCTCTGTCATCCTAAATGCCCTCCCATCACACAACTCACGGATTGACTACCGTCCTGGCCTCTCTGATCACTATCCACTTGCATCTGCCGCCACTGCAATTTGTTCGGCTCAAAATTGCTGGGAGTTCCTGAAGCCTGGTTTCCTGGAATCCTCAGGAGCGGGACGGATAAGTCATATTTTCTCTGTGACCCGTTCGTCCACTCCAGTGGCGGAGAATGCATGGCCAGTCTTAGAATGGCTTGTGGCGGTTTTTGAACGCGCCTCGGAAGCACATGCACTGTTGTCGCAGATACCTCCGACTGCAAGTGGTCCGCGATTTGCCATCGGGGCTATCATGGACATCATCATTCTTGGTTTCTCCGACCCTTCCAACCACCGGCGCATTACAATTGGGGAGCGTCTCTCGAATATGGTATTCAATCACTTAGTCAGGTTCCCTTTTGGACGGTAGCTGACGATTTTATGCAGTTGATCGACCTCACTCGTCCACACAGCCCCCTGATCTCTCCCGACCGACTTGTTCGTGAAACGACAAGTAGACTACACGATCTGCCTAGTTCTGAACCTCTCACTGCGTTCATATCGTCTCTCCGACAGCTAGACTTCAAGCTTGCGGTCTGCGTTCTCTACCTCGCGCACTATTCTCGCAATGGTCATTCCCAGGGGTTCGCAGGAGGAGCGCCGTCTAAGATTCAAATTTCTGGTGGCCGTGCCGGAGGCAGTTCCACATCCAAGGACGCTAACAAACCGCAAGGTGCTGGGCCGTATCCACCTCTACAAACCGACAGGCTCGAGAGTGCCCTCCTACTTCCCCCAGATATTGAGGAGAGTATTGAGCCGCAGTCTCCAACGCAGCATTCCTCTCCATCCTCATCTCTATCACCTGTTCAGCTTCGTTCCCGGCGGGTGGCGATAGCTGCATTGAAGCACGCCATGATCAAATTGGGCCTCATTGGAGCTGCAAGTGGCCTTGGGATTAGAATATGTTGGGATGAGGGGGCATTCGCTGCGAGTGCCTCGGTGCTTGAGAACCAGATGTTTAAGGCGGATGACGAGGTAGCCGCTGCGGCAGCTCTCATTAAGGATGCAGAATGGGCTGCGGCCTGCATACTTCATGTGGCCAAAGCTTAATATCTATGAAGGGGAGTATGTGAATGTGTGTTGGCAAGTTTGGGCAGGTAAGCAGGCCTTGTTGGGTCATGCGGTAGAATTTTCACCTCCATATTTCATTCCCAAGCAAGCCAAGAGGGCGCATTGCCACTTCCCAGAACCCCTGAGAATCGCCGACATCATGTATTCAAACCCTCCCAACAACCTCAGTGTCAAGACACTCCATTCATCCAGGCTTACGCTCCCCTCTCACCCTAAGTTGTGGCATCATGCCATCTAAAACGAACAAATACAGTCCCACCTCGATCATGAGGAGTAGAGCATGGCCGCAAACAGGGAACAAGTCATTCATCGTTCTTGGGTTTTCAATCTCGAACAGCCCTTGATGCCTTCTCCACTGCAGGTCATGGCTAAACGACGCCAGTTAGTACGCGGGTCGATAAGCGACAAGTGGGTTCATTTCTGTCAGAGCCTGTGACTTTCATCGTTGGTGATGACGCAATATGCTATTCCATAGGTCCTATCAAGTGTGGGGCGAGGACATGCCAGCACCCGAATTTTATCTTCGTTAGTGGTTTTCTGAAGCCCCGTGATTCTGTTCCAATATTTACATTGTGCCCACTGCGTGCGAAGAGGATCTTCGAGGTGTGTCGTAGACGATCAGCTTGGCACGATACCATTTTGACAGTCTCCTATCATGCGATCCCCGACTCCATGATGCTGTGATATTCGCTTGAAGGAATGTATCAGGGAGAGACTTCTTTGTATGGTCTACTCTCCGTGACTACCGGATTTTGTTGTGATCTGATACCGATTTTGGGGACAGTCCTCCGTGCACTATATCAAGCTCAAAACGAGTGGAAACGGGATGACATCTGGGTGTATAACAAGAATCGTATGCAATACATGAACTACGTCTGATCGCTGAACAAAAACACCATACATTCAATCGCAAATATCGGGCCAATTACCGCCCGTATCCGGTCGAGGGCTTCCTCATCACAAAGAATATCTGAATGCTTCTCAAATAACTTCAGCAGCTCACATATTGTTCGGTCCGTAAGTCTGTCTGCCCCCAAATGCTCTACTGCGTTGGCCACCATATGTAGGTGCGCTGGAATCAGGGGTCCATATGTGCTGTCGTCCTTGGCGAGCCCAAACTCACACAAATTAAACTTTCCTCCCAGTAAAGGCATTACGCGAGCCATCCAATCCACTCTATGCTCCTCGCCATTCGCCTCGTATGTCACTTTCATCACTTCGGTCGCAAGGAGATCCTTCCATTGTGTTGATAGGGTCTTCCATTCGGGGAACACGACAGCTGCGAGCAAGCGCCATTTGGTCAAGTCCTCGATTACTTTGGAGTTGAAGAAATCAGAGCAGGATTTACGAGCTGTTTCCTGGTTCCTCTCCAGCTCGGTTGCATCAGGAGGCAGGAGTGAAGGTGCACTTTGTGTTGACTCGAAAAATTCCAAGGCAAGACGGCGAGAATCATCGAATACGCCCCTAATACGTTGGGATAAAAAGAAGCCAAATGCGACGGGATCAGGACAAAGGTCGCTAGCAGTATAAAGGTCAAGGCGTCGTCTTGCGATTATTTCCAGCGCGGTCGGGCTTTCCTGGGTGTTCCGCTCGGACCACTTGCACTGCTCCAGCCATTTGCACCGCTCGCGCCATTCCTCACGCCGCTTGCGCCGCGTGCGCCACTTGCAGTTCTCGCACTCGTTGTGATCGTTGCGCCCTCGCTCGTCGTAATCGTGTCGCCAAAGGTACCGTTCGCGGTCCTCGCGGTCCCTGTGACGCAGTCGAAACGAAGCTCCTTTGATCCGCTCTCGTTTCCTCGTGTACTCCTCGTCCTCGCGCCCCTCGCGCCCCTCGTTGCCCTTGCGCCCCTTGCGACTCAAGCGCAATGCAGCCCTCTCGAGCGTCTCATGCACGCAATCTTCGTACCTCTCGCGGTCCTCGCGGTCCTCGTGCCTCTTGCGCTCCTTGCGCTCCTCACGCCGCTCACGCCACTCGTGCCTCTCGCGCTCCTCACGCCACTCACGCCACTCACGCCATTCGAGCGCGTCGAGCATGTCGAGTGCATCGAGTGCATCGAGCGCTTTGAGCCTATCTAGCGCATCTAGCGCATCGCGCCACTCGCGCCCCTTGCGCCACTCGAGCCACTCGAGTCCATCAAGCCGTTTCAGCCGATCGAGGGAGTCAAGCTGCAAGCCCGCTACTTCTCTCATTGCACCTCCAGGAATCCACCAGTCCTGGCGTAAAATGTTATGGATGTGCATCACGAGCCAAGGATTTTTGAGCTTGAGCGTCTGCGGTGTCCAGTTACTCTCTCCATCGGACGTGTCTGCAGTTTCGAGGCTGAACAACAACGCCGCTTCAATAAAACGCAGTCCGTTGGAAGTCATGATGGAGATGGAACTACTGGTGTACGAGTCATAAGCATCGACCAGCTCTTGGAAACTCCTCTGCTGTTCAAATAGGGCGGGTTTGCGGAAGGAGCTGCTGGATCGCTTGAGGAGCCAGACGGCTATCCGAGTCAACAAATAGTTGTCAACACATTGTGCCTGCCAGGTCTCCCACAGCGCGTCCATCAACACAGGGACGTCGTTGGGGCGGATGAATGATTCATAACTAATGCTAGGGTCAATGACCGAGTATTCAACTTGGCTGAGAGCGCTGATCATCAGCAATATAACAAGTTGGGTAAAATCCCGCTTGAAGCCAAAAGCTGACATCGATGATTCAACATACAGGGAGTGGATGAACCCCCAGTGACTCTTTGGTGGGACTCGGACATCTCCGACAGAAGTGAACAGTTCTGCGTCAATCCCCTTAGAGCTTGTCTGTGATTCCCTCGATTTTCTACTGGGTTTAATTTCATCCACTTTGTACCCATCGCCAATTGATCGGGTAATGAGCAAGAGTGAATTAAAGAACCCGTGGTCATCGTTCACCATGCGATTTTGGATGACGTAAACGGCAGTGCTGCGAAGGAAGTGGATGACATTCCGCATTGAGGAGACCCAGGACTGGTCATGCTCAATAGGAGACTCCTCGGTTTGATCCAGATAGCGGAAGGAGATACAATTAAGTATCCACCGAAGCTCGATGATAGTATCTCTTTCGGCATCTAGCTTTGGAACCACTTGGCCAGCAAACGACCAGTCGGATCCCGGCTGACGCAGCAGGTGAATGTATAGCTGTTCAACCGAAGGTGATCCACCGGGCTCCCCAACGTCCTTTCCGAGAGCTGTGATGACAGCCTGTCGCCCTCTGTCAGACCCCTCTGAATGAGGAACAGAAAGGAACAGCCGGGCGATAGAACGCAGATCAAAGTCTGTGTCAAGTGATGTGTTCAACAGGTATGGTTGAACGAGAGGAAGGATTGGGAGCCAATCCGACATTGAAAGAGGGCGTAAACTGGGTGTCTGCACCCATTGATCAAACAGTTCGGTGAACACGGGGAGGTTTTCGACTGCGTTGTAGGTAGCTGCATACAGTCGACTGAAAATTGCGAGATGATTTCCCGCTCCCTTCACTTCCTGCCGCATGACTCCCATTTCAATGTCCATCTTCTCGCGTATAGTGCCTCCTCGATGCCACTTGAGGCATGACAAGATGATAGGGGACACCCGACACTGTCGAATGAGCGCTTGTAGCGCTCTGGACAGAGGGGATGTGAAAGGAGCGTGTGTGTCGAGTACAGAGATCACCGTTGTGCAGAAGTAGAAGCAAAAGGCAGATCCGAGGATGGTGAGGGTTGAATAGGCAGTGGGAAGATGGAGATTGAACAAAATGATGAGGAGGGCAAGACAGAAAAGAACCAGCGAGGCTTGGACCAGAATCGGGAGGAGAGCTACCACCTCAGGGAGTCTCCATCGCTCCAGACCTTGAAAACGCATCTCGCGCTGTGTTGCCCGCTCTTCGGGAACATTCGAAGGCTTCGAATCCCGATCAAAGTCTCGTAGCCAACCTTTTGTCAGCACTGCCAGATAGGCGTCGATGAGGGCGAGGGCCAAACTCGCAAAAAGGAGAATGTTGACGGCTGCCACATTTAGGGGGACGGAGAACTCTGGTTCGACGTATGCAGGGACGGAGGAATTGCTGAGCTGAAGGGACATATGGAGCAAGATCGCTTTTGAGGTATCGGCGCTGTTCGGTTGGAGTTGCCCGACGGTGTAGAGTAGGAAAGCAGAGAGAAAGGAAGCGAACAATCCTACCTGCAAACACTGTTAGCACTATACTATGAAATGGAGTGTGCTATTTACGAAAACCAGGACTGTGTCGGTGAGCTCAGTGACCTCGATTTCACGCAAAGTGTCGACTTCTCTTGCCATGTCATTGTAATGGTCCCAAATGCCTTTCCGTGTCCCTGAGTAGGATGCTATAGATATTATATACGCCCGAAGTGAGACGCTATTGGTAAGAGGGCTGCACGATTGCGGCTGAGCGAGGTTACAGGCTCACAGATTATTCGCCCAAGAACCGCTTTGATCCTTCCCTCATCCTCTATTTACAGTGAGTGGACGTCAACCAGCACGCGATTGTTTAATACTACTCACCCGTATGGTTACTTACGCCAAGTCTCATCTTGAGCAGTAGATGGGAGACAGATCAGTCACCGGACGGCAAGGTTTGAATAAGGTGATTAAAGCTCCTCGCGGCCTCGCAATAACCGGCCATAGCAGGCTGTGAGACTGGAAAATTTTGTATCAGATTGCTTCGGCCGCGTGGTCGCTGTAAGGTCGGGCGTTCCGGCGCCAGGATTAGAAGGCCGCTTTGGAGCTTCGTGGTATCGATAGAGCCATTCATTAACCGGTAACACCGGTCAGGAGATTATATATGTCGTTGTCCCAACGATAGGCCACGTATTCTACCATGCTTCGCAGGGGACACATCTTTAATTGAGAAGGAAGTTTCAGCCCTTTTCGTATGTGATCGGCTCTAAGGGTAACCGTTAATTGGCAATATCAGAATTTGAAATCTGAAATCCACATTGAACTGGCACATGAGGGCATTAGGGAGACGTCACATTAGTGATCCGCAGTATGACGGCGGGAGAGATGTGTTCGCACTCACGTCCCAATTACACTTCTTCCAACCGGCCACACGCTTAATATGTCGCTCGACTCTGCGCTATCCGAGACTGCGGCCTAGTATAGTTCAAGCTTCGCATTCGATTCGTGCTGGTCACATTGGAAAATTCCGCTCCCTTCACCAGAGCCACTCCAGCGAGAAGAACACGCTGAAACATGGAACGATTACAAGCAATGGCTACTCAACTGCAGTTAAGAATCCAACGAACAAATCCAGCAGGCAATCTCACAGCGTATGTTCCGCATTACATTCTGGTTCCATTTGCATTGAAGTTTCCCCCGGGCTTCAGAGGTCCTTGGCGGGTGAGCTACATCTGCGACTGCACCGCTACTTATACTGAATCGAATCAGAAGGCCCGAGATCAGTTGGTCACTTGCCCTTTATGCATTTATGGAGACTGTAGCAGTCCATTTGCGGTTTGTACACCACGTAAGGTAGGCGACAGCTCCACCGTACCTTCAGCTTTGTTGGCTGGTGGTCACCCATTTGGTTGATACTCATGCCCTGAATTTGACATACTGTTGATATTTAAGGCAATGCATGTGGGATTGTCCTTTCACGAAAACTCGAGTTGCAGTCTATTCAAGCAGGAGAGGCGGGCTCTGTCCTTCGTGCATTGCTCCTGCGGTTACCTACATACGCCTCACGATGCTATGATCCACGCCTCATAAATATAAACTCTCATTGCAACGTGAACAATGGGGGCAATGTTCTCATGCCCAGGTGGTGCACAAAAGACGCTGCAACGGAGCTCTTCCTCCACCTCCACCAAGATGGCAGGGCAAGCTGGCAAAGAAATGAGCAGAAGGCAACGGGAATTGGTGGACAATTGTAGCCTCTGTGCGTTGTCTTTGCTTTCCAGCTCAGCTCATGGTAAAATTCTAAGTCTCGCCACAGAACCATCGCTTTGCTTGACGATTTGACCTCTCCCACAATATGGCCATATCCGTATACACCTCTTTCTTCGCATCTGATATGATACATGGTCACTCAACAACCATTCCTCTAGCCATAATATTCGCCAAATCCTATATCTCTCGCTGTACCCAGCAGAGCGTACTATCAAAGGGTCACAGGAAGCCAAAAATTTCTCTGGGAATTCCTTCGTCCCTCCAAGCCCAGAAGCAGTTTCAGCGGCGCTTGACCTCCTCAATTCCTTCCTTATCGCTCTCCCTACCTCTGTCATCCTAGATGCCCTCCCATCATACGACTCACGGATTGACTACCGTCCCGGCCTCTCTGATCACTATGCACTCGCATCCGCCGCCACTGCAATTTGTTCTGCTCAGAATTGCTGGGAGTTCCTGAAGCCTGGTTTCCTGCAACCCTTAGGAGCGGGACGGACAAATCATATCTTCTCTGTGACCAGTTCTTCCACTCCAGTGGCGGAGAACGCATGGCCAGTCTTAGAGTGGCTCGTGGCGGTTTTTGAACGCGCCTCGGAAGCACATCCACTGTTGTAGCAGATACCTCCGACTACCAGTGGTCCGCGGTTTTCCATCGGGGCTATCATGGACATCATCTTTCTTGGTTTTTCCGACCCTTCCAACCACCGACGCATTACAATTGGGGAGCGTCTCTCGAGTATGGTATTCAATCACTTTATCTTGTCCTCTTTTGGACGATAGCTGACCATTTTATGCAGTTGATCGACCGCACTCGTCCACACAGCCCCCTGATCTCTCCCGACCGACTTGTTCGTGAAACGACAAGTAGATTACACGATCTGCCTAGTTCCGAACCTCTCACTGCGTTCATATCGTCTCTCCGACAGCTAGACTTCAAGCTTGCAGTTTGCGTTCTCTACCTTGCACACTATTCTCGCAATGGTCACTCCCAGGGGTTCGCAGGAGGAGCGCCGTCTAAGATTCAAATTGCTGGTGGCCATGCCGGAAGCAGTTCCACATCCAAGGACGCTAGCAAGCTGCAAGGTGTTGCGCCGCATCCACGTCCACAAGCCGACAGGCTCGAGAGTGCCCTCCTACTTCCCCCAGATATGGAAGAGAGTATTGAGCCGCAGTCTCCAACACAACATTCCTCCCCATCCTCCCCTCCATTACCTGTTCAGCTTCGTTCCTGGCGGGTTGCGATAGCTGCATTGAAGCACGGCACGATCAAATTGGGCCTCATTGGAGCTGCAAGTGACCTTGGGATTAGAATATGTTGGGATGAGGGGGCATTCGCTGCGAGTGCCTCGGTGCTTGAGGACCAGATGTTTAAGGCGGATGACGAGGTCACCGCTGCAGCAGCTCTCATTAAGGATGCAGAATGGGCTGCGGCCTGCATACTTCATATAGCCAAAACTTAAAGTCTATGAAGGGGAGTACATGCGGACGTGCCCTGGCAAGTTTATACAGGTAAGCAGGTCTTGTTGGGCCGTGCGGTAGTAGAACGTTTACATCCATAATGTATAGGAAGGGGTATACCCGCTTCATTCCCAAGCAAGCCAAGAGGGCGCATTGCCACTTCGCAGAACTCCTAAGAATCGCCGACATCATAGATTCAAACCCTCCCAACAACCTCACAGTGCCAAGACACTCCATTCATTCAGGCTTCTGCTCCCCTCTCACCTTGAATTGTGGCATCATGACATCTCAGACGTACAAATACAGTCCCACCTCGATCATGAGAAGTAGAACATGGCCGCAAACAGGGAACAAGTCGATCATCGTTCTTGAACAAACCTTTGATGCCTTCTCCACTGCAGGTCATGGCTAAACGACGCCAGTTAGTAGGCGGGTCGATAAGCAACAAGTGGGTTCATTTCGGCCAGACTTTTATCGTTGGTGACGACGGAATACGCTACTCCATAGATACTCCGAACCTCCTATCAGGTGTGAGGCGAAGACATGCCAGGACGCCAATTTTATCTTCGTTAGTGGTTTCTGAAGTCCCGTGATTCTGTTCCAATATTCACATTGTGCTCACTGCGTGCGAAGAGGATGTTCGAGATGTGTCGTAGACGATCAGCTTTGGCACGATACCATTTCGACAGTCTCCTGTCATGCGATCCCCGACTCCATGATGCTGTGATATTCGCTTGAAGGAATGTACAAGGGAGAGACTTCTTTGTATGGTCTACTCTCCGTGACTCACGGATTTTGTTGTGATCTGATACCGATTTTCGGTGACGGCCCCCCGTGCAATATGTCAAGCTCAAACGAGTCGAAGCGGGATGACATCTGGGTGTATAACAAGAATCGTATGCAATACATGAACTACGTCTGATCGCTGAACAAAAACGCCATACATTCAATCGCAAATATCGGGCCAATTACCGCCCGTATCCGGTCGAGAGCTTCCTCATCGCAAAGAATATCTGAATACTTCTCAAATAACTTCAGCAACTCACATATTGCTCGGTCCGTAAGTCTGTCTGCCCCCAAATGCTCTACTGCGCCGGCCACCATATGTAGGTGGGCTGGAGTCAGGGGTCCATATGTGCTGTCGTCCTTGGCCAGCCCAAACTCACACAAATTAACCTTTCCTCCCAGTAAGGGCATTACACGAGCAATCCAATCCACTCTGTGCTCCTCGCCATTCTCCTCCCTGTATACCACCTTCATCACTTCGGTCGCAAGGAGATCCTTCCATTGTGTTGATAGGGACTTCCATTCGGGGAACACGACACCTGCGAGTAAGCGCCATTTTGTCAAGTCCCCGATTACTTTGGATTTGAAGAAATCAGAGCCGGATTTACGAGCTATTTCCGTGCTCCTCTCCAGCTCGGTCGCATCAGGAGGCAGGAGTGAAAGTGCACTTTGTGGTGAGCCGAAAAAATCCAAGGTCAGGCGGCGGGAATCATCGAATACGCCCTTAATACGTTGGGATAAAAAGAGGCCAAGTGCGACGGGATCAGGACAAAGGATCTTAGCAGTATAAAGGTCAAGGCGTCGTCTTGCGATTATTTCCAGCGCGGTCGGGCTTTCCTGGGTGTTCCGCTCGGACCACTTGCACTGCTCCAGCCACTCGCACCGCTCGCGCCATTCCTCACGCCGCTTGCGCCGCGTGCGCCACTTGCAGTTCTCGCACTCGTTGCGATCGTCGCGCCCTCGCTCATCGTCATCGTGTCGCCAAATGTGCCGTTCACGGCCCTCGCGGCCCCTGGGATGCAGTCGACGCGCAGCTCTTCTGAACCTCACTCGTTTCCTCGTGTACTCCTCGTGCTCTCGCCCCTCGCTGCCCTTACGCCCCTTGCGACTCAAGCGCAAAGCAGCCCTCTTGAGCGTCTCATGCACGCACCCTTCGTGCCTCTCGCGCTCCTCATGCCCCTCGCGCTCCTCGTGCTCCTCACGCCACTCACGCCACTCGCGCCATTCGAGCGCGTCGAGCATGTCGAGTGCATCGAGTGCATCAAGCACGTTGAGCCTATCAAGCGCATCTAGCGCATCGCGCCACTCGCGCCCCTTGCGCCACTCGAGCCACTCGAGTCCATCAACCCGTTTCAGCCGGTCGAGGGAGTCAAGCTGCAAGCCCGCTACTTCTCTCATTGCACCTCCAGGAATGCACCAGTCATCGCCTAAAATGTTATGGATGTGCATCACGAGCCAAGGATTTTTGAGCTTGAGCGTCTGCGGTGTCCACTTGCTCTCTCCATGGGACGTCTCTGCGGGCTCGAGGCTGAACGACAACGCCGCTTCAATAAAACGCAGTCCGTTGGAAGTCATGATAGAGATGGAACGACTGGTGTACGAGTCATAAGCATCGACCAGGTCTTGGAAACTCTTCTGCTGTTCAAATATCGCGGGTTTGCAGAAGGAGCTGCTGGATCGCTCGAGGAGCCAGACGGCTATCTCAGTCAACAAATAGTTGTCAACACATTGTGCCTGCCAGGTCTCCCACAGCGCATCCATTAACACAGGGAGGTCGTCGGGGTTGATGAATGAACCATAACTAATGCTGGGGTCAATGTCCGAGTATTCAACTGCGCTGAGAACGCCGATCATCAGCAATATAACAAGTTGGGTGAAATCGCGCTTGAAGCCAAAAGCTGACATCGATGATTCAACATACAGGGAGCGGATGAACTCCCATTGACTCGTTGGTGGGACTCGGACATCTCCGACAGAAGTGAACAGTTCTACATCAATACCCTCAGAGCTCGTCTGTGATTCCCTCGTTTTTCTACTGGGTTTACTTTCATCCACTTTGTACCCATCGCCAATTGATCGGGTAATGAGCAAGAGCGAATCAAAGAGCCCGTGGTCATCGTTCACCATGCGATTTTGGATGACGTAAACGGCAGTGCTGCGAAGGAAGTGGATGACATTCCGCATTGAGGTGACCCAGGACTGGTCATGCTCAATAGGAAACTCCTCGCTTTGAATTATATAGCGGGAGGAGATCCAATCAAGTATCCACCGAAGCTCGATGATAGTATCTCTTTCGGCATCTAGCTTTGGGACCACCTGGCCAGCACGCGACCAGTCAGAGTCCGGCTGACGCAGCAGGTGAATGTATAGCTGTTCAACCGAAGGTGATTCGCCGGTTTCCCCAAAGCCCTTTCTAAGACTTTTGATGACAGCCTTTCGCCCTTTGTCAGACCCCTCTGAATGAGGAACAGAAAGGAACAACCGGACGATAGAACGCAGACCAAAGTCTGTGGCGAGTGATGTGTTCAACAGGTATGGTTGGATGAGAGGAAGGATCGGGAGCCAATCTGACATTGAAAGAGGGCGTAGGCTGGGTGTCTGCACCCATTGATCGAACAGCTCGGTGAACACGGGGAGGTTTTCGACTGCCATGGAGGTAGCCGCATACAGTCGATTGGAAATTGCGAGATGAATTTCCGCTCCCTTCACTTCTTCCCGCATGACTCCCACATTGGTGTCCATATTCCCGCGTATAGTTCTTCCTCGATGCCACTTGAGGCATGACGTGATGATAGGGGATACTCGACACAAATTAAACAGTCGAATGAGCGCTTGTAGCGCTCTCGCCAGAGGGGATGTGAAAGGAGCGTGTACGTCGAGTACAGAGATCACAGTTGTGCAAAGGTAGAAGAAAAGGGCAGATGCGAGGATGATGAGGGTTGAATAGGCAGTGGGAAGATGGAGATTGAACAAAATGATGAGGAGGGCAAGACAGAAAAGAACCAGCGAGGCTTGGACCAGAATCGGGAGGAGTGTTACCACCTGAGGGAGTTTCCATCGCTCCAGGCTTTGAAAACGCATCTCGCGCTTTCTTGCCCGCTCTTCGGGAACATTCAAAGACTTCCAACCCCGATCAAAGTCTCGTAGCCAACCTTTCGTCAGCACTGCCAGATAGGCATCGATGAGGACGAGAGACAAACTCGCAAAAAGGAGAAAGTTGACGATTGCCACATTTGCAGGGACGGAGAACTCTGGTTCGACGTATGCAGGAACGGAGGAATTGCTGAGCTGAAGGGACATATGGAGCAAAATCGCTTTTGAGATTTCGGCGTTGTCCGGTTGGAGTTGCCCAACGGTGTAAAGTAGGAAAGCGGAAAGGAAGGAAGCAAACAACCCTGCCTGAAAGCACTGTTAGCACTATACTATGAAACGGAGTGTGCTATTTACGAAAACCAGGACTGTGTCGGTGAGCTCAGTCAACTCGATTTCACGCAAAGTGTCGACTTCTCTTGCCATGTCATTGTAATGGTCCCAAATGCCTTTCCGTGCCCCTGAGTAGGATGCTGTAGATATTATATACGCCCGAAGTGAGGCACTATTGGTCAGAGGGCTGCACGATCGCGGCTGAGCGAGGTTACAGGCTCACAGATTATTCGCCCAAGAACCCCTTTGATCCTCTCCTCATCCTCTATTTACAATGAGTGGACGATAACTAGCACTCGATTGTTTAATATTACTCACCTGTATGGTTACTGGGGCCAAGTCTCATCTTGAGCAGTAGATGGGAGACAGATCAGACACTGGACGGCAATATTTGAATAACCTTATTAAAGCTCCCCGCGACCTCGCAACAACTGGGCATAGCGGGCTGTGAGACTGGAAAATTATGTATCAGATTGCTTGCGCCGCGTGCCCACTGTAAGGTCGGGCGTTCCGGCGCCAGGATTAGAAGGCCGCTTTGGGGCTTCGTGGTATCGATGGAGCCATTCAGCCAACCGGTAACGCCGGTCAGGAGATCATGTCGTTGTCCCAACAGTGGGCCGCGCCGCGTATCCTACCATGCTTCGATATATCGTCTTCAGCAATGGAGACTAGAATCAAATCAGGGACCCATAGCCTCGTTCAAATCGGGAACGTGCCACTTTCTGTTCATTTAATTGTACGAACCTCCTTCCTAAGTCAATTTGGATCAGGAAGTGGTTGAAAGGAAAGTTTCAGCCCTTTTCGTATGTGATCGTCTCTAAGGGTGTTGAAAAGCAGATAACCAACGGAACAGGCCGAGCGTAATTGCACTATCAGAATTTGAAATCCACATTGGACTGGCACATTGAGCGGCCTAAGCTCTAAATTAGGGAAGAAGTCACATTAGTGATCCACATTATGATTGAGGGAGAGATGTGTTCGCACTCAAGTCCCAACTGCACCTCTTCCAACCGGCAAGTGTTTCTTCTTCGAGCTGCTGTGCTGTTTGGAACGGAGGTAAGGCGTTGGTAGAACGCAGTTCATGCCTGTACATACCAATGCCAAGGTCCGATCGCCTTCCGTGCCCGGACTGTGGGCCTCCTGAGTTTACAATACATGTGGACGCTGCTCCGCTACGGAGCCTTCTTGCTCATATGTTAGATATCGTGGACTCAGAGTGCACTCGTAAATCTGGTACTGTTTACTTTTTAGCCGTGCTTACTGTATCTCTTGCTACAATGAGGAATCATCGGGCGATTTCCCCTAATTTCCTAAATTTTGTTAACCAACGCCCACATGGGTCAACGTAGTCATCTATGACATCTTGGCTTGCAACAAGTCGCTATGCGATAGCCCCTCCACCCAGTGAACCTTCGGAAATTCCGTCCCTCCGTAGTATGGCATCGCAATAGCCAAAAAAAACCACCTCCAGGATATGTACAGAATACGAAGAAGTATGTGCCGATCGGGTCGCGGTTCAATGCGCGAGCTGAGGGCTCGCCTGGACAGACATCATGCTTCGTCACTGCCAAACATAAACAAAGCAGGGTCCGAGTTCTCTTTTTCCCCCAATTTCCCTGACCTCAGGCTCATACATCACGTAATTGGTCGACGGGCGGTTCTTTATATTCTTACGCATCGGTCGCCCCTCTACTCAAAGTCGCTCAACGACAGTACCCTCTACACACAGTTAGCCCCCTGGTACAACGGGTTCGAGTCAGACAGCAGGCTTTGTCTATGCTGAAAACTGCGATTGTGTGCTTCTACCCAGTATGTCTGGAATGTTGACTGAAGGCAATGGGTCTCATTGATTCAGACTAGCCATCCTGGTTGGGAGGGTGGAACCGGAACAGTCCTCGTCGATCATCGTTTGGCTGACATGACTGATGCATGGACAGCGGGCAATTCCGTGATGCTGCAGTGGGCGATGTTGAGATTGATGAGGTGAGCTCTGTTGAGTGAGTGTGACTCACTCATCACACGCCATGTTTTTGGTGTTTCGTGTTTCGTTCCTGGTTTGTATATTTAGCGCAATGTTTGCCCATATATACTTCACGGTTGTCTCCCGACTCTCCAGCGTTCGGTCTGGTCGTGCTCGTTCAACAAGCTCCTCATGTGTCAGGGTGTCGTAATTTCTGTCACATGTGTGTAGGGTACATTGTGTGAGTGTTACGCCTTCGAATATTTTTTCCTCGAGCGTTCTGGGCCTCCGTTTATGTGTATATAAGACCCTATTCCCGTTTAAAATGGAGTAGCAGTTTTTGTGGAATCCTTCGATCTGAGGCACATTTTCCGGCATTTTGTGCCATATAGTTAGAGCGTTGTTCAGGAACAACCGCATGGTTGCAGATATTGAGGACGAAGCCGGCGCCGCTGCTCGTTGACGCGTCACTATGCTGTTCAGGTCACCCAGGCGTAGCATCGTAAACGTAGGTGCTTCGAGCGAAGAGGGGTGGCGAGGCTGGATTAAATTGAATTGAGCTCCACCGCCGGGCCTTGTCTGCCTATGGGTTCTGAGTATTGATAAGCAGGCCCCACAATATCCTTTCAACTTTGACGGGAATTACATTGATCTGAAAAGAGGATGAGAGACATTTGAATAAATTCACGTATGTCATATTCCCACTTAGGATCTTTGTCCTTCGATCCTCTCCACATGGTGGGACTCTCTGGGTGTCTCCGTTACTACCAGTGGCAATGGAATAGGAATGATGGTGGCAGGCATGGGCAACCTTCTCCGGTAACCGGAGCGCTGTCCCAAAATACACACGCCACCTGGCCACTGCTTTTGTTATCCCATCCCATTTTAATTTAGACCAATGTATGTATAAATAAATCGTTAATCCTCCTTCCCACTCCGTCATCCACTCCGTCGGTCTTTACAGGAATCTTTGCCCGCTCTCAGTGGACCCAGCCTACCTGCGCTCACAGGGAGTCACTGAATTAACGGGATGCGCACTATCGCGGTCTACCTCTTCGTTGCTGCTCCAGCTCTCGTTGCTGCATCCACTGTCTCACTTCATAAACGCATTGGTGGATATGCGACCTATTACTACACCCAAACTGGTAACGCGTATGTTATGACCATGGCTTTCGACGGCTCGAGACGCTAAATGGTGGGCTCTCCAGCGGTTCTTGTGGCTCGTATCTAAGCGATAGCGACTTTGTACGTGTCATCACATTGGCCAAATGGCTCTTCTCACTAACGAATGTCCATAGACCGTTGCTATGAATCAAGTCGTGAGTAGTACCCCAAACCGCAGCAGAACCCCTGGCTGAATATCCCGCACACGAAGCAATACACCGAGTCAATGTGTGGTCAAACCATCACAATCAACGCCAATGGCAAGACCGCACGGGCCAAGGTCATGGACCTTGTGAGTAGTCTTGGTGTCCAAGCATCCAAGCATCGTTTTGGTCGAGCTGAGATCATGCCTTCCGTAGTGCCCTACCGGAGGAGGAAATTGCAACTACGGAGATATGGACATGAGTCCAGGTCTATTTCAATTCTTTACAAGTTTAGATGCTGGTAAAATCCCAATTGAATGGGACTGGGGGTCTCCGCCTCCTCCACCTACCACGACCTCACAGCAGGACACCTATATACCACTTCCACCGGATACAACCACGTATTACCAGTCGCCTTCTCCGGATACGACCACCACGACCTCGACTGAAGTCCAATGGACGCCACCAACCGCCATTTGGGAACCAGCAACCACCATTTGGGAATCTCCAACCACCACTTCTACCACTTCCACCTCGTCTTGGTCGTCTTCTAACAGCCCCAGCAGTAGCTCGTCGCCTTCCAGTTCCAGCTCGTCATCTTCAGCACCTGCTACAAGCCCCTCGGCTGACCTGACTGTGCAGAGTACGCAACAGTCACAATCGACGGGTGGTAATCTCGCCGGCCTAGGCGGGGCCCTTGTTAACATCGGAAACATGCTACGTTATGCAGGCAGCAACGGCGCTTAGAGTAACGAAGCCTCGTCTCCGACCAGGTTAGCAACAGAGTTGTACAGATTGTGAGGTCTAGTGCCCTATACATTCTCCCTGCCGCGGAGCTTTTAGCGGATCCGCTCATTTACCCCAAAGACATTCGTTTGACAACGTATTACTTATGTATTTCCATAGCTGGGATCACCTACCAGGCTACATGACAGGGGTACCTTTACGAGTATTACATACAGACCCCGTTGACCACCAAAAGTAAATTACAACCTTGGGCCCCCTTGCGATGGCGGGCTCCCAGACACGACTGGCAGGAAATCAAGGGTACTACTATATTATAGGTGTCGTTATGCTGGACCAATGGGTTCACCGTTCCCTCCCCATCCCCACCCAAAGTCCAAAATGACGCCGATCCCATGTCGGCTCAAATCATACCTCCTCCGAAACCAGGGTAACTTGGGGCCCTGTACTTTGCCTGTAGCCTTCGACGGCCATCGGAACCGCCAGTGAGTAATAGGGCGCAGGAGGATGCTAGGGAAAAACAGAGGGCGGAAGATCGACTTGGGCGGGGGCGCAGGTGGTGCTACCTCGAGTGGAGGGGGTTCTGGGGTCACAGTTGGGAAATTGGGGTTCGACATGTGTACTGGTTGGCGTGGGGAAGGTGCCGCAGTCAATTTGTTAGCTGTGCCGCCTTTTTGACGCCACCACTGCATGAAGCCTCCTCCACCCTTTGCGGTATTAACAGCGGGCCTTGTCGTCGCAGCGGACGTGGAAGAGGTAATGGAAGTAGAAGGCCTCGAGGTTGAGGGAGTTCGCCCCAGGAATCGCTTGGGAACGACGTATCCTAGAAGTCTCCGCGTTAGGCCCAGAGCGATGCCTTTGCTGCCTTTATCGAGCTTGGAAACTGGTACGGAACCGACATCGGTATCTCCGTTTGACACCCCTTCTGACTGTGAAGACAGGGGCGACGGTTCAAGGGGTGCAGGTATTGGATGGGCAAGCACACTGTCCTTTTCCCATTCCCACATATCTAAGTTGTCAAAGAATGGAGTGCGGGTGAAGTCACACCAGCACCTAGAGAGAAGCTGAACCGGCTGGTCCCATTTTAACTCCCTCTGCGCATTGAAAGGGACCCACTGAGGGTCCGTTGAGTTGGTAAGGGTAATATTGAGTTGGTCAAATACTTCTGAAGAGATGGTATTCGCTGGAACGGCGGACCAATAGCAGGAGGTCACGAACAGCGTGGCGAGAACGATGATACAATGCATGCTGTAATATATAAAGCATTGTAAGGAATACGTACGTTCGATTTTTGGCGTCCAAATAGGGGAGGTGAGCAAATGATTCGGTTAGTCAGTCACTTCGCTCCATAGAATACGAGACAGCCCCCGCACCATGGTCGAGCGTGAAATATGGCAGAGACTAAGAAAAGTACTAGGAAGTATGGCGGCGCCGTTGGAACGCTGCAGTAGTGGACAGCTTTAGTTTTAGTTCGCGCTGCATGCTGAAGGCACGTACGGCAAGAACATGAGCGGTAGTAACCATCTTGTACACCTTTTTCATTGACTGCGTCAATATATTGGCGGTTGAACAACCTTTTAAGTCGCACTCACCACATGGCGGGGGTTCAAAGTGAGCCGGCATTTGCCGAGATAGCCCTCTCCCTCCGCCTTTTGTAGTTACTTTGCTGACACTTCACAGGATATGCCACTCCTGATTCTCTATCATACTTTCGAGCCACCACTACCATTCGTACTGTCCAGGGTCCATACACGCATTTCAGTATCGACACCACCCCAGTTCAATAACCCCTAAATTGTATACCCCGTACTTGTTACGTCACAATTTCCAGGACAGAATTTTTGAAGTGGCCCCTGGCGTATTCATCTCTCAAAAGCCTCCTTTTTGCACTTTGACACTTTTGGTCATTAGCCCCTGATGGAGCTGTGCTTGGATAATGCTCAAAGGATCATCACATCATCTTGTATGATGTGTGGGAGTAGATCAAACGACAATATGACCCTGTGTTCGTATGCTCCATTCGGTTGATGTGTCTATTGCATGCATAAAAATCTTACTCTTGGTGACCATGATCTGTTGTAGAAAGTCTGTGACTGTAGATAGGTAAAAATTTGACCTGACCCCTCACACATGCCCCCACTCGCATCTGGACTAAAGGTGGCCATAATCTAAGACACCCATTAGTCATTGAAGCGCTAATCTCGACTTGACAGCTGTCGGCCGTCCACATGAGGCCATGTCCGCACCGATCCCACATCTTGGTTCCGGCGTCTACCATCCTAACATGGCAACTCCGGATAAGGCCGCTGCTCGCTAGTACATGAGGCCCTCCCCCTGCTGTACTGGCCGCAGATGCAGAGGCCGACGTTGTTAGAAGTGCTTTTTCTTATTCTGTCATGTACTGTGTATGTGTCGGCTCGATGCTGGTTTTTGTCGTTGTGTGGTTAATAAAGGCTCGCCGTTTGTCGCCTTGCGTTCGTCGTGGTTCCTGTTGATGCCTGCTTCGTTGCAGTGCCTGTTGTTAGCGTCATCATGTCTTGGTGTTCGCATAAATTGCGCGTCGTTCGCACCTGTGTTTAATAGACGTCGATGCGGATGTGGAAGGGGGGCGGGCGGCGATTGTTCACGTGTGTCCTAAGAGGCTCCGTATTGAGCTCGGAGGTATTTTTCGCTACGCTTGGAACTGGTTCCGACGTCCATGACCTGTTTGACCCTCCACGAGACTCTGAAGGCAGTGGCGACAGTTCCGGAGGTACAAGAATTCGAAGAGGAAGAGCCTGTTAGGTGAGCGTGACTCATCGCATGCCATGTTTTGTGTTTTGCTGTTTTGTTCCTGTTGTATATATATATAGCGCACTATTTGCCCTAATATACTCCACGGTTGTCTTCCTACTCTCTGCAGCGTTTGGTCTGGTTGTGCTCGTTCAACAGAACCTGTTCTTTCCCATGCCCAAATGGCCAATTATCAAACAATGATTGCATGTAAGAACCCACCATCTGGAGAGAGGCTGAATGGGCTAGTCTCATTTTAACTCCTTCACCCTATTGAAATTAAGACCGGCGCTTGCCGAACTCCGCTTCGCTTTTTTTTGTTCACTTTTCACGCTTCACGGGATATGCCAGTCCCGATTCTTTATCATGTTTTTAAGCGACCACTACCATATCTTCCGACCCTCGCTCTCCAGGAGTTCATACACGGTTTTCAGCTGCGACTCAGTGGCAGGCTGGACACCAGCCCAGCGGACGTGGATAGGCCGCCCAACGCATCCACTTATCCAGATGTTTTGCTGCTGTTGGAACATCGACCGGTTTATACAGCTGGTCGGCGACAGAACGAGGACGCTTTGTGCGCCGAAAAGACCAGACTAGAAAAATATGGTGCTGACTGGGTGGCTACTCAACGAGGAGGAGAAACGACGTATCACGGACCTGGCCAGATTGTCGGATATCCATTATTTGACCTTGAACGGATGGGTGTGCGTATCCTTACACTCCCGCACACTTAATCATCCCATATTCAAGAGCTCTTACTGATACCACTTCATAGATAAGGACAAGGCAACATGTTTGCAATACTCAGAAGCTCTTAGAGGATTTCTTGTCGAAACGGCACGGCATTTCTTTACATGCATCCGAGCACACTGGCGTCTTTCACTCACCTACTGAGAAGCTGGCGTCGATCGGTATGCAGGTGAGACATCGACTGACATCCCACGGATTTGCGGTCAACATCACCAATGAGCCGCTTGCGTGGTTCGACTGTGTCATCGCTTGTGGGCTCGATGGCGTCCAAGCAACGAGCGTCCAAAGTACCACAGAGACGAAACCGGCCTCTCCAGAGCGCGAAAGGTCTCCGGACGTAACTGAAGAGATGGCAGTACTGGTGGAGATGTTTGGTGAAAAGTACGAGAGAGAGGTTTATTCCCTCGAGAAGCATGGGCCACATGAGATTGTGGAGGAAGTCAAGAAGCTGGAGATGGTGGCTGAGGGCCTTGGCGACTGGCCAAAGGAACCCCGCGTGGACGTGGTTGTGGAGGGTCTTGTGGCGAGCTCATGACCGCGAAAGACGGGAAGGATAATTCATTGCTAGGTACCCCATTCATTTACCATACGTCAGAACTGTCGAAAATGAACCAAACTATTCATAATCTTCAGCCGAGGGCCTGGGTTCAGGGTTGGTTCTCTGGCGTTCTCGCCATTACCATTCCACATCCATCCGCTGCGACCTCTTTGATGAGATCTTCTCACTTTTTTCATCGTCGAGCTGGTACCGCAACTCGCGTATTCAATCGGTAACAGTCCGTCTTCCAATCCAATGTTCGAATGCACCCATCCCCGCCCGCCCGCCATGGAACCCACATCGGAAGTCGCCCAAACAGGCAATTGGTTGCGGCTTTGCCCGCACAGCCGCACCAGCCCATTTCGTCGGACGAAGCGAGCGAAACGAAATAGCTTTTAAGGCGCACCTCGCTACCGTACCTCCCCCTACTCCCCCATCCCTCCTCTTCCCCTCCTCTTCCCTTCCCTCTTCCCTTTCCTCTCCCTTGAGCTTTGCCTCAGGATGCTCGCAACGGGCTCACTGGCATGGATCGCGTGTCGCCCCGTACTCAAAATGTGTGTGTCTCAATGACTCAGTAGGATAACCCACGCTTATTCACTACATCTGTGTTGCTGGTCATGTTAGGAGCCTTTCTACATTCGCAGGGTTCTTGCTCGCGAGGCAGGATATTTTGTCCTCCCTCACGGCGAAAGGCGCATCGCAGATTATTCTGGTGAGTCCTGAAGAAGTAGTCTTTTCGGACGATTTGGCCCTAACCGTTTTGCATTAGAACGTCGCTTTACCTGCACAGATCTTTTCTAAAATGGTGACCTCATTTGATTCTTGTAATATTTCCACTCTCGGTAAGTACAAGCGCTCACCTCATATTCTGCTCTCGCTCATACCTCTTTTCGACCATCGATCCTCTCGAATCCGCCACGTTTACGACCTTGCTCCACAATTACCGCATTTGTCAGGTCCGATCGTCTTGATCTTGACACTTTACCAATTATATGGCTTCTTTCTGGCATTCTTTATCAAGCAGATCTTCTGGGTGCCCCATCGGTTTCGACATGGAATCTATGTCGCCGCTGGATGGGGTAATTACGGCGAACTTCGTACGCCATCTACTCTGCCCATTCAGCCTCCAACCACTTACACCACTCGTAGCCATCGCCGCGATGCTTACCATTATGTCCAATACACCGTTTCATGGTCAGAAGGATATTGATGAGGGCATTGCATATATCGCTGTTGTCGTTGTCTTCTTCATGGTACGCTTACGCTGCTCACCTTTCTACAGAAGTTATACCCCATAGTCGTCGTTCTCATTTCTTCCTTGGTTGGTGTAGATCACTCTGTTCCCTCTAGGTGGCACCCGCTTGATCGCAAAGGACTTTGAAGGCCACGATATGGAAGATGGAGAAGTTCAACACGCTTTGCGATCTAAGCAACGCCGGTGGCTATTCTTCTGGAGGGGCAGCAAGGCAGAATACAACGGCTCAACATCTCCAGAAGCGCTTGTGGAGGAAGGTAGACTGGAGAAGGCCATGTATGTTGAGACCCAGTTTGCTAGGAAGATCGCCGACCCCAACGAGGTGGCTACCGCAGCGGCCGCCATCTTGGAATCGACCCACCAGAACCAGGACGATGATACTGCTGCTGAAGAGCACACACAAAAACACCATTCCAATGACCATTCCCATCCCTTCGACAGACATGTGACGTTCCAACAGGCCTATGCACCCATGGCAGGCCTGCACGAAATGTTCCATTCGGAGGCTCCGACATTGGCTTTTCCATCTGCGGCGCCTACAGTCGTTGGTCTGACAGAGGATGGGAAGCTCACCCGCGCTTCTTCTCCCGAACCACCGGAACCCGAACTCGAACCCGAACCTTCATGCGTATGCGTGCCGCCATCCTTTTTCTCTTTCTCGGGAGTTTCAAAATTGGCTTCATGCCTCAGCCTCAGCCTCCTGCGCACACTACCCGCACCGCCCACTCTCGCCCTTCTTCTCGCGTGCCCCATATCCGTCATCACCCCCCTCAAGGCACTCTTCGTCCCCGTCAAAAACACCACCAACGGCGCGCTCACCATCCCATTCGCAGCACCCGACGGTGCCCCACCACTCGCCTTCGTCCTCGACACCACCACATTCCTGGGGAGCGCGTCGGTGCCACTAGGCTTGATATGTCTCGGCGCTGCTCTGGCCAATTTGAGAATCCCAAGGGGGATCAGAGAGCTGCCCCTGGGCGCGATCTCGGCGCTGACGATCGGCCGGCTGGTCGTACAGCCCGTCATCGCTGTTGCGACGGTGGAGGGACTCGTGCGTGCTGGGTTGATCGATGAATCTAACAAAGTGTTACGCTTCGCAATGATGTGAGTTCTCCTTTCTCGCCTACACACGCTTGATAGTAACATACCAACCGCTCCCGCGCGATTTTTTAGCTTCCTGGGTGGCATGCCCACATCCACTAGTCAAGTGAGTGGTCGTTGATTGATTGTTTTTTCCCCTTCTACTGCATGTTCACCTCATGTCCATGTGATCTAGGTCTGGTTGACGCAAATTTACAGTGGTACTGGGGAAGCAGAACACCTCGCGGCGTTTCTGCTTCCTCAATACGCACTCATGTTCATTTCTACTACTGCGTTGACAGCCTATACCTTGAATATCTTATCCTGATACCCCCACCATAGAGCCATAGAGATCTAGAGTTACTAGATCAGACGACTCACTTATTTGATAGAATACCACACGAGGTCTACCACCCTCGTCCCAAAAACGCCATAGATGATCGCATACCATCCATTGGGTGCGAGATTGCACTCTATTGCGGCTTAACTCGTTGTTGCCAGGGGGTTTTGCGGTCGGGACTACAGCAGACTATTGGCAGTAGGAGTTCTTCGTGCATTTTGATAGTTTAGTTTAGTTTTGTCGCGTCTCTTTCCAGTAATTTCCATTTTTTAATATAGATTTTTGGGGTTTGGGTTTTCTTCGGGCCTCTTTTCATACATGGACGTTCTTGACTTCTTACTTCTTGACAGTTGGTTGAAACCAAGCAGCAAACCAATTGCATCAGGGATAGAATCGGATTTCTCCGACTTATATGCGACCCACTTTTTGGTGAAAAGCCTTTCATGAGGCGGTGAGTTGATCAAGAATAAGAAGTACGGCGGAGAGCTAGAGTAATGTAGGCGTACATGTAAACACTACTACTCATAAAACTCAGCCGCCAAAAAGGGCCAGCAGGTATATTACCTATAACCTGGTGTATATGATTGTTTTCCTCGTTCGACGAAGATTTACAGGTCCCGAAAGCGAGTGGGCCCAACTTTGGAGCCACAACAAGGATATGCGTGTGTAGGTAGGGTGTATCAAAACGAGTGATATGGTTAAAGACTATCGTACTAAGCGAGTGTAAACGAGTAAGAGAATGGAACTACTGAGAGTTCAGAGTTTCAGAGTCTGTAGTCTGTAGTTGGAGGGGCAGGCGCTCCCGGGCCTAATGTCTATTGCGCGTAACGCCAAGTAAGTGAGAGAGAGAGAGAGGAGGACGACCAGCCCCTAGGAAAACAGAACAACTAGCCCACGAGTTTAGTAGGTGGCAGTGGTAGTAGTAGTGGTATCGGCGTGTTCTCCGAGCAGGGAGCCGAGCTTAAGGAAAGCCTCGCTCAAGCCCTTCATGTCACCCTCGTCCATGGCGGCCGCGAGCTTCTCACCGAGAGAGGGTGTGGTGGTTGCTTCCGCCTCGGCCGTGTAAGTAGTAGTACACTCGGTAGTCGTCTCGGTGGCCTCCGTGGGTGCAACGTAGTCAGCGACCGCTGGCTCGGTGGGGGTAGGAACCGGGGCCGGCTCGGTGAACTCTGGAGCGGCCTCGGTGGTCGTTGAGGTCGTGGGCACAACGTTCTCGTAAACGGGGGAGCTGTCGACGATAGGGGTAGGGACGGGTTCCACATGAGGTTGTTCTTCCTGGACTGGGGTCGTTTGGGGTGGGTCAACGTGAGGTGTGTCCTGGGGTGGTGGTGGTGGGGAGCCACCATCCGAGAAGTACCACTCCATTGGCATTTTACCGGTGCCTAGGTCGGCGAAGTATGCGAATAGGCCTGGAGACATGTCCATATCTCCGTAATGGCAGTTTCCTCCTCCTTCGGGGCACTTTAGAAAGTAAGAGTAAGACTGGCTGTTGGAAGAGGTGGAGAGATGGAGAGATGACTCACAAGGTCCACCACCTTGGCTTGAGTGGTCTTGCCGTTCGCTGTGATCGTGACATATTTACCACAGGATCCCTCGTATTGCTTTTCCAGGGAGGTCAGCTCGAGGGATTCCTTACGCATTCTGTAGACAACTCACGTATTGGTTCATAGCGACGGTCTAGGAAACACGGTTAGTGAAAGGGGTAGAGGGGGTTATAACTGTTTTTCAACGTACGTAGTCGGCATCATTCAGGTAAGCACCGCAAGCTCCTCTGGATGAAGAGAAAGAGATTGGTCATTGGTTTATTATTGCGAAAGCAGGGTGGGTGAGGGACGTACGCGTTGCCTGTCTGCGTATAGTACCAGGTAGCAAAACCTTGGATGCCTCGGCGGACAGGGGTGACCGCGGCGGAAACGAGGGCCGGAGCAACGACGAGAAGAGAAGCAGCAATGACGCGCATTTTGATGTCAAGTATTCTGGGTGGTGAACGTTGAGTGCGGAGTGCTGAGTGATGATATGGTATCGTCGAGGCGCTAAGAGCGAGCGAGTGAACAAGAAGATACTTTTTCGCGTAAAGACCGACGGGTGGGTGAGGGAGTGGACTGGTGGTGGAGAGGACCGGAGGGAGTGGAGGGGAGCAAAGTGCGGATGCCCCAGCTTGCGAATCCTTAAAACAACTAAAGTGTGAGCCGAGAACAAGCGCCAGGAACCACGCGTCGCGGGTCGGCGTGAATGCAATGCAATGTATTGTAAATTTGTGTGATCGCGCGTTTCGGCCACATGCTGGATGCCAAGACAAGCATGCTGCATGTTGCTGCGACTCTGGTTAGCAACAGCCTGAACGCTTGGATGGGTTACAACATTTTTTTTCTTGGCGTTTGACGTTTGGACGTGAGCACGAATGTTCGACTCAACGGGCGCCCTGGCAAACTCGCTGCAACGCTGCTGCAGGTTCGACGGGAGAAAGACTGGCAAAGCTGAAACAATGTTACAATAGTACAATGTTACGGAGCTATGTCCGGGCGGGATTCATTCATTCGGTGGGTTTATGCGCGTTTATTAGGTGAACAAGGAAGGCTCGGCGTTGGTTGATCCCCGCCCCGTAGAGACAGAGACAGAAGCAGAGATAGAAGCGGGAACAGATTTGATCGTTGACATTCAATTAGTTTTTTGGGGACCTTTAGCGTTTACTGCGGCCACTCTCGGCGGCGGAGGGTGGGTTCAACGGGCTGACCGCGCTCAGGTTTGTGTTTCAAACATCTTCCTTGCACATGCGGCCCCAACAGTCATCGGGCAACCTCCTCATGACCCTCCAGCCTCATGACCCTCCAGACACAGACGCTCCAGACGCCCCACAGAGCACTGCGGCCGAGGCCGACGAACAGGTTCAAAAATGTTTGAGGCACCAGGTACCAGGTACCGGAGTTTGTGAACATTGAACAGCCACAATGAAATATGAAGAGCCTCAATTTTCTTCCTGTTTTCCGTTTTTTTATTCTAAAAAAAACCCCCTCCAGACGGGACAGGTTGTAAAGCGGGTCTCTCCGCAGCTAATAGACTGGTCAACGTACGGCAAAAGAATGCTAAGCGTGCGTTGTAAGCCGTCGTATCTCGTGGTGGTATCAATACCAATTGTCGTTCCGCTCCAAACTCCAAGGCGCCCCCTACCGCACTGGACGTGTAAGCCGGAAGACCAGAAGAGCGGGCTCGCCCTCCCTGGATGTTGGACGGAAGAAGGTCATCTCCTTATTGAAAGGAGACGCGTTGGTCAGTTGGCATACTTAACTATTTTCCATCTCAAATGGGAACTATTTCTGTTCCTGGTCGCCATAGCGGGCGCCGGGAGCGTCTTGTCATCATCACGCTTCCGTGGTTGGTTACAGGTACGTATATATTACGGGACCAAGAGACCGGACTACGAATCCGTGCGCAAAGGATATGGCGGGAGGGTTATGTTATTGACAGGCGTGATGGGCTCTTTTGTGGTTTGTCAGTAGCTCAATGTGGCCTTCCAAAAATACAAGCCCAGGCAAAGCCATGCATGGGAACTACTAGCTGCGCAGTGACGTGATTAGAGAGCCCGAGGAGCAAAAGAGCATAGCGACATGTGTTGGACATTCGAATACTATATGCTCCTGGAGTCCTGCCAAGTGCTCTTGTACGTTGTGTCCTCTGAAGTAGCCGTTTTCGGTCTGGGCTTGTGTTACTGTTCCGCATGTGTCGGTTAAGCGTGCGGAATGCATTTGATCCTTCCAAGGAGATGGTGGATCGTCCTGTCATCGGTTTCTTTGTCCATTCAGTCCATTCAACTTTCATGTTGTCGCGTAGTTGTCGGTGGCGTTTCGCTATTGCAGTCATTTCTGTGGCGGGTTCAGGCTTGGTCACCCCTTTTTGCTATCCCATCCGCTCCGTCGTTCCCTTCTACGTCCATGTGACCTGGGACTCACGGTACTTCTATACTTGCCCCTATGTTCTCATCAAAAAAGGTTGTCGTTTCTACGAACTTCTGTGATATTTGTTGGCCCGATTCTGGTTTCTGCAACGAAAGAAACAGGAGAAAAGCGTTGTGGCGAGACCATGTCATCTTATTCTTTCGTGCCGAGAATCCGGCTGCGTCTGATTTCCCATTGTTTGGAGGCTGGAAGGTTGAAACCCACTTATTTAATAGGGGCTATAGCAATAGATACAACCCTTATACCTCGACTCTGAGTCGAAAATGTAAACTCGAAACAGGCCAATGGAACAGTCGTGCTCGAATTTCGAATTCTCACCCCCGGGCATTTTTTTTAAGAATGGCGGAGATAATTATGATAACAAAAGAAACTCGCCGCCGCCAATCCATTGGTTGTCATTTGCCATTCACAGCATAGTGGCGCGCGTCGTCCGCCATTACCGCCAATTACCCACGGCAGTATATCCGGTAGAACGGCCCGGTTCTGTCGATCCGGCTAGAGATCCAATGAAGCGGTCCGGCAGGCGCCGAGGAAAGGCAGGTGCAGTACGCCCACCTGAAGTATAAACATCTGCGCGTTCCACAATCGTAAGTTGAGCCGTAACGAATTCTCGTGAGTATTGTCTGTTGGGTATCGGGAGCTTCCGCCCGCGTCTCATCGCTATGCCCGATTGTTGGAGGCGAGGTGGCACAACCTCTGCGTGCTACGTGCACCGTTGTGCCACAGACAATACTCATCACGCGAATTGCCATGACACGTACTTTCATTGTTCCACTAATATCACACTATTTTGTATATCAATATGGCAAGATTCTCTAGGCCACTATTCCTTCCCCTCTCATATTTGAAGAGAGGTCACCCTTCCTTGCTGCTAAGTACGCATTTCCCCGAACTTGGATATTGGATATTGGATCCATTCCATCGTGCGCTGCGTCCCACAAATGCACAACCGGTTTCGATTCCACAACATGGAAGCTCTTGGTCTACTCGACATGCCTCCGGAAATACAACTCCGAATCACGGAATTCGTGGAGACACGCCAGACGTTGAAAGCGCTTTCGGTCACCTCTCGCTCCCTCCGTAGGATCGCCCAATCTATGCTCTTCGAAAACCTTCAAATAGTCCTAGGAATAGAGCTACGGGGTTCGGTCGACGACCTGCTTGCCAATCCACGAATATGCGCCTCCATTCGTTTTCTGTGGCTTCGTGGAATGGGTCAGTCGCCGGGAGAAACGCCTCGCAGCGACGAAGAGCAGCTTTCACTTATCCAAAAAATACTTCCAAAGATGGTTGGATTAAGAAAGGTTTGGATATCCCAGGTTAATCTGAGCAAGGCTTTTCTGGACGCGTTTCTAGGGATAGCAGTAAACATGCCACTCCAAATCGCCCTGGCTCTGAATATATACCCGCATAGTGCAATTCCAACGCCCCACACACCCCTCCAGATGTCTCATTTCGCCTTTATTCTCACTGTCGACCACCAGCCGCTCGAATTCTATCGGCCGCTGTTCCATGCGTCTACCACTACACTTACATGGCTTGGGATATGGGCCGACGGAGATGGAATCATGAAGCTGGCGGATATCAACCTTCCCTTCTTACGTGCCCTTACCTTGTCGATCGCAAAAGACAACGAGGTTTCTAGAACAAGTGCCGCTGCATTCATCACTGCACAAAGGGCGATAAGGAAGCTCATTCTGAAGGGCGAAGCCCGCCCTTTACCCCCAATTCCGCCGAATGCCCTGCCCAATCTCCGAGAATTGGAAGCCTCACCCGAACAGGTCAGCCAGCTCGTACCCGGTCGACCAGTGGGAAAGATCGAGGTCATCTCCTCTCAACATGAATGTGATCAAGATTGGTTCAGGGAAGAAGTCGGGCAGTCCACCGCTCGGGTGCGAAGCTTACGAGTACACACCAATACTGCGATGCTCGGCGCGCGAATGGTGACGCGAATGGTGACGGTTCTTCCATTTCTAAAAATTCTGTGGTTGCCCGTGTTTGGTGATGTGAGTCGGTCGTTTCGCTTGATTACCAGGACCTTGGCGGCTCATTTCCTTCAGGAATGCCTCAATATCGTCGACGTCCTCACTTCACTCAAGTACCTCAAGTACCTAGGCTTCAATTTGTTTCGTCGCGAAGTGTGGGTAGATCTCAACATCAACGACATCGCTACCAAACTGCGGAATGCAAATTCATCTCTCACATGTCTCGAGCTTCGGGACAGTGGTGGGAGTGGGTGGAAAAATGCTATCTCCGTTTGGAATGAGGTGTTCGGCGTGTTTCATCAAATGGAATCTCGATCGTACTGACCCACCGCCTCCGTAAGCACCTGAACCTGATGGTAGTGCTAGTACTCCGTGGATCGGACGACGCCATCGCAGATAGACTGGCCCAGTTCTTGGAATTTCTTAGATAGTTTACCTTGCGTTTTGGAATGTAGGGCGCCTGCGAACAGCTAATGAACAAGAATTTATAAATCAATTGGTATGGTCCCCTGACTTTGGAGGCTTCAGCATCCACTCTCCCAGAGTACTCGATGTTATCTTTCATTGAAGCTGGACAAAGGGGTGCGGGCACCTTCCCCGACTTCGTCGACCTTGACAAAAGAAAGTGTGATCGCCGTCTCTGTACCTTTTCCGGTAGTGATACTGAATCCGCGGAGCAAGGTTGCGGAATGACGGAAGCTATTGTGGAGACGGCGTATCCGGGTCACTCATTTGTACTTCCTCTAGGTAGAGGAGGACCAGCACATGTGGCCCCGCTCCCTCTGGTTTGGCCGTGAAGGAAAAAGCGGTCCCTCCCGCCGTTTTCGCGTCGTTGCAATCCACAATGAAGCGGTTCGGCAGGAGGAAGGACAGGTACAGGACGGCGTTCCCGTTTTACCCCGCACATAATAGCATAAGCATCTGCGAGTTCCACAATCGCGAATTGAGACAAGGATTCGCAACGAATTATGATAGGTAGAGTTGTCTTGCCGTGTGTTCCGTACTCTTGCTTAGTACGAGAGCACCCGCACGGTTGGCTGGGGTGCCTGATTAATGGTTGTTTGGGTAACAGGCGTTTATGGAGCTTGGATCCACTCCATCGTGCGCTGTGTTTCAA
>Ga0307515_10003397_pt1 | contig 33517 bp, 21 predicted proteins | sample 17_EM_MG_FD_194513 | JGI IMG/M metagenome (GOLD analysis project Ga0307515, IMG submission 194513) | Populus trichocarpa ectomycorrhiza microbial communities from riparian zone in the Pacific Northwest, United States - 17_EM | ecosystem: Host-associated > Plants > Roots > Unclassified | place... | reverse complement strand
ACCTCCCCCCCCCCCCCCCCCCCGACCCACCCCCCCCCGCACCCCCGCCAGAGGGTTGGGATGGTGAAGATTGATCTGGGCTGACTTGCGGCTGGCTGTAGGAAGTTACGATGGTACCGTTAGGCTGTGGGACGCGAAGTCGCAGGCGCATAAACCGCTTATGGTGCTTTCGGAGGCGAAGGATAGCATTTCGTCGGTGTGTGTGGTGGAGCATGAGATTATGAGCGGGAGTATCGATGGGCGGGTGCGGGTGTATGATTTGCGGATGGGAATGGTTTATATTGACGTTATAGGACGTGAGTGTGCTCCTCTCCACCATTATCCCTCTCCTCCATCCTGTACCTCCTCCACTACATGCCCTCCCACCCTCACACTCTCCCTACGCATTTGAGGCTGTTGAGACTGGGAATTGTAGTTCCGCTGTTGCACATATGGGTTGAAGCACACTAACAAAACACCAGACCCAGTAACCTCCCTAACACCAACCAAGCAATCCGACTCCCTCCTCGTCAGCTCTCTAGACTCAACCCTACGTCTAATGGACAAACCAGACGGGAAGCTGCTGAAAGCCTACAAAGCACCAGAAGTACATCTCCCCTTCATTCCCCCACCCCCCTTTTTTCGCACCTCAGACACGACTAACCCACCCACCCACAGTACCAAAACACGACCTACCGCATCCGCAGCACCCTCGGCCTGAACGACAGCACCGTGCTCAGTGGCAGCGAGGACGGCCACATCTTCGTCTGGGACCTGCTCGACGGCACGGTGCTGCACCGACTGCGTCACACGCAGCCCTCTGGCACCGCGCAGCCCAACCCGCTGCAGAGCGCGAGCAGCGCAGCGAAGAAGGAGGTGGTGAGTGCGGTGGCGTTTTGTGGAGTGCGGAAGGAGTGGGCGAGTGCGGGGGGGGATGGTGAGTCTCCTTTTCTTCTTTTTGTTATTTTTGTTCTTGAGGGGAGGGTGAGGGGGAGGGTGGTTTAGGAGGGAAGAGAAGGGCAGGGAACGACTTGGGCATGAGACGAGCCGCCGCTGACCCGTCGCCAGGAAACGTGATCGTCTGGGGGATGCCCTGAGCAGCGGCATCTCTCCCTAACAACCCGACCTAGGAGCTTCCTTGCGCCGGACTAGGCCGCCGCTCCATCCATTCATCGAGAACACGCCGTACCAGCGTCAGACCGGGGTTCTCTGGGGGTGCTAACAACCTCGCGGTCTGGGCTATGCGACTGTTGGCGGAAAGCACAGCGTGGAATCAGCATGGCGCTGCGCTGGGCAGGCTGGCTTCCTGCCTCATTACTAGCGCATTCGTAGTCGGCTGGATGAAGAAAAGGGGAGGCGTTCACATGTTTCACGGTAGGGCTGTCAGGATGGGTGCAGCTGTGGATAGGATATCACGCCTATGTAACCCGCTCTCGCAACTAGCTAGGACAAACAACCGAACCGAAATGCAAGGACAAAAGAAATCAAACTTTTAGTATCCGAGTCTCCCAATGCTGCGTGAGGTGGTAGCAGTCCGCGAACCTGCTAGGTTCGCGGTTGTCAAAAAGGGGAAAATGGAAAATATGGCGATGGGGTGGTGGAACAGATATGTATGTGGTTTTGAGTGCCCTTCTTTCCAATGCAAATTCGCAATGTTGCCGCCCCACGCTCCCTGTTTTGCACTCCTTGAAATGGCCTGCGAGAAAAAGAGATCCGGGGGAAATAAGAGCAGAGAGATGGAATTAGCACACAAGACGAGATGATATGAGATGAGATGAGATGAGACGCGAGCGAGGAAAGACAACAAGACGACGACAACGCTGAACCCAATGCGATGACCAGAGGCACGAAGCGTGCGCAAACCAGCCAGCCCAGTCGTCCGCCGAAGACCGCAAAAGCCCTCCAACCCGTTTCCCACAAGAAGCCATTGGATCCGGAACTCAACGCCGATGCATGCGAAAAAATAAGGTGAGTGGTCGCCAATAATAAACCTCCCCCCTACAGTTAAAAAAAAGGATAGCCGTTGTTGCCGCCGCGTGCGCTCTGAACCTGCAACCGGTGAAGCCAGGCCTGGAAAAGTGATGTGTCAAACGAAAAACCTCAATAACCCTGACTCGGCGCGACCGTCTCTTTGCAGTCGCGAATCTCGAATCTCGCTCTCTCGCCCGAGCCCCTGGCCGGTAACAACCGTATGTATTCTTTAGCCGGATAGCGCAGCTAGTCCCCGAATGGCCCAGCAACCCGCCTCAGCTGACGACCGCCTCAGCCCGAGTCGACGTTCAGCAATCAAATAGGCTAAAGCCAAGCAATTGTTTTTTTCCCCTTGTGTTCCCCTCCTGCTTGGCTGACCCCCCCGGCTCCCATGCCCCGCCTCGTGCCCCCTCTGATCGGTGAACGCGAGTTCGTAAGCGCAGCGCGGCCAATAGCCACCGCGGCCGCGCTCACCTGACCACCTCTTCATGCGGCCACCCCATTTGCCCCACAACCCCTGCGTCACCGCCTCCTCATCCCCCCTCCTCGCCCGCTGTCAAGCAATGCGCGACAGAGGAGAGCGCGCACTCAGCGCTAGTAGCCAGGCACGACGACGCCGTTCTCGGCGCCGCGCAGGGCGGCCAGCGCGCGGGCCAGCTCGTCCTCGGCCACCATGACGGTGCCGGCGCGCGCGGTGCTGAGGTAGCTCATCTCGACGGGGCTCTCAAGCAGGCCCGCGGTGCCGCCGACCAGGCGCCCCGCGACGCCGCAGACGATGCCCGTGCTCTCGAGCGGCAGCTCGCGCAGGTCCAGCGTGATGGGGATCAGGAAGTCGTCCTTGGAGCCTAGCAGCACGTCCGGGGCGGCGAAGTTGGGGAGGAGCGCGTGGTCGAGGAGGAGGGAGGCGGGCTCCGTGTCGGTGAGGGTGAGGGAGAGGAAGCGCGGGTAAGGGGGTGTGATTAGGCATTTTACGAGGCCGAGGTGCAGCGCGTCGTCGGCGGCGCTCGTCATCGATTTGCGTTTGCCGTTCGAGGAGCCGCCGCCACCGCTGCTGCTGCCGCTGCGCGATGGGTCCTTGCCGGCACATTGGATGAGGCGGATGCGAGGGTTGACGGTGGGGATGATGTTGCGGCGTCTGAGCGTCGCGAAGGTGCGGATTTGCAGCTCAGAGATGTTGGATGGGGGAGGCGTGCCAGGGAGCGGGGCCTCAAAGGACGACGTGGAAGAGTGGTTGCGGCCGTGGTGCGACGGGTTGATGTACGTCGATGTGTTCTGCTCGAATGCAAAGCCGCGCTCTTCGAGGGCGTGCGTGACCTGGCCTCGACAGCGGAGCGGCACGAGGATGTAGTCGGAGAAATACGTTGTTATGAAGAAGATGGAGCTTTTATTTGATCAGTGAGAAACGGGGTTCGAGGAGCAGTGCGGTCGGATCAAGCGGAAATGAATGGACTTACATCCCGGCCAATGCGAGAGGACTGGTGAGCTCGAGAACTCGCTGTCCGGCGTCTAGGCCTTCGCCGTCGACCTGCATCACTATGTAGTCCTCATTGGTGATGGAGACTTGGTTTCTCGACGCTGAGTCTAAGCTATTCCGCGCTGGGACAAATAGCTCTCGGGCGAGAGTTCGCGAGCATGCTATCGAACACTCAATGGGCGTGATGGATATGTTGCAAAAAGGGTGCTCGTAAGGCCACAACCTTACGGGCCTAACCGCGCCTTTGGTTGCAGCACCATTACTGCGACCTTCGTTCGGTAGTAGCAACTGGAGGATCGGCTGCAGGAAACTCGAGTAGAGATGCAGCGGAATGTGTATCAGAGCCAACTGCGTATCCTTGACGTGAAGCATGGTGGTTAGTGAGATGGAAATGGAGAGGCGAAAAGCATTTGTGGGGAGGCGAGATATAAAACAGCCCTACGGGACGCCACGCATGGCGGCCTTATAGAATAGTCTAATTGAGCAAGACATGACTCTAAGAAGCTGGGCGTGGAGATTGGGGGCGACGGGAAGTGAACAAAGACATACAAGAAACTGGATGTGTGCACTCGAAAGGGTCATGGACGTGGACGCCATTACGTGCAGGCCTATATTCGATAAGAATAAACTTTCCGATGATGAGCACAACAGGACGAGCCAGCAAACCAGCCAGAAGTGCCTGCAAGGCCGAAGGTAAATTCTGGGTGAGGGTCCGACAAGGCTTACGGCCAATGCCAGGGCAGAGGCCAGAAGGCGGGTCTTCCGCAAACCGCCGTATAAGCAAGCGTATCGATTTTCGATCTCGTTCGTCAAAAGAAGAAAATATACACGGGGTAAGCTGGGGAAGGCTGGAAAGGCTGGAAAGGCTGGGGGAGCGGGGGAGGGCTGTGGCGAGCCTGTCTCAGCGGTTGACGTGCTCTTGTCCGACGGGCCAGTGAGAAGTGTTCTTGAAGTTCATCCCAAAAGCTTCAAGGCTGGCTGAGACGTCAGGACTGAAGGGGGAAGCCCACCAACTCTGGGTATTTAACAATGATAACGACCACGACTACGAACCACGACCACAACCACGGCCACGACCGCAATGGCTTGGCCTTCTAACCAAACTCTGCCGGCCCAAAGCGTGGAGGAAGTTGCAGCAAAGATGCAGGAAAGATGCGTGTAAGTGGTAGTGGCAGAGGTAGTGGTGTATGGAGATTAGGTGGAAAGAAGTCGACTTCGTAGAGTGGTTACGATGATAGGTCGACAGCAGCTCAAGATTCACAACGAGTGTGTGCTCTATTATGGGCAACTCTTCGAGGGGCAGCGTCGTGACGAGCGAGTCTGGGGTAGACGTGCAGCGTGGGGAAAGCGTCAAGGCACCGCAATTGGTCCCCTGCTTTGCCGGACGTCTGAAGGGGGAGGGTCCCTGCGCTTCAGGGCGCGCAAAGGTGCAGCGTGGGATGGATACGTGGGAGCAGGTGTCCTGTTGGCTTGCTGGGCTCCAGTCGGCGCAGGAGGCCAGCCCACAGCAAATGGGGTGGGAAAAAGACACAAGAAACAAGAAGGACCTGGGGAAAAGCTTAAGGAGAGCCTGAGGAGAGCCGGAGGAGAGCCTGAGGGGACAAGAGAGGAGAAGAAGAGAAGTTCGTTCTTCAATAGTCAATGTATGTGTCAAGTGGAGCCAAGTCTCGTGCAGTGGGTGACTCGAAAGAGGCACTCCGATAATCGCGCCGATTTCAGCCCGTAGAAGCATTGAAGCGCTGAAGCATTGAGCTGGGGGAAAACGACGCCCACCCCCCTTTCAAAATGGACCGCCCATCCTCGCCGTCAGCTTCGAGCCCTATAGCCAGGCCAGGCGGTCTTCGATGGCATTCAATCGTCAAAGCCCAGGAGCCACGAAGTGTCGTCGTCATTTGAGGGTTTGACGTACAGCAACCAGCCTGTACCTGAATGTCCCTGAGCATAGTAATAGCATTAGGAAAGCCGAAGAGAGCAATCTCCCACTTACCATCAGCGTCATCAGCACCAGCACCAGTATCAGCACTACCCAAAAAAAAATGCAAATGTAGCTGCAAAAGATAGCTGAAGGATCCCCGGCACCACCCCCCGCTTCCCTCCAAAAGCTCTACGCCCAACAATGCCGGCTGGACTTCGGAGCCTTCTCGCCTTCTCGTTGTGATGCCCGCAGCCAGACAGCTTGTACGCGCCATATCTAAACCTGAAGCAGAAGGTTTACGGTCCTCTCCCGAAGCTAATTGCGTGCATGATCCGCACCCCAATGCCCCGGTTAGGAAATGCCGAGATCAATTAGCTGAGCCGTTCCCACCAACCACATCGATCAGAGGCTGGATGGCAGACCTTGTTCGGGCAATTTCACGCTTCTGGCTGCCTGCATTGTCTTCCAGGACCACGGCTACAGCTGCTGAGGGCGATGGTAATGATGATGATGCCGCTGCTGCTGCGGCTGCGGCCAGGGACAAGGGCGATCTTAACCAAAACTCCGCAGGGAGATATCACGATGCTCTCTTGCTTTCTCAGATTTATCACACAATTCCTCGAGCAACGGTCTTGAGCAATCCACAGTTACACCAAACCCCGCAACACAACCCAATTTAGTCCCCCAAGAACTCACCGGCGTAGAGATCATCAGGACCATTGCAGTGCAGATTTCGGAGTACGGTCCGCGCCCACTGGTGGTTCTTTCGCTCGTCGCTCCCACGTTGGCGAAGTTAGTTGGTTGTCCCCACATTCCAAGCGTGATTCGTCCATCATCACTCGATGCCCGCTGCTGCAACAGTAGCTGCAACTCGATGCTGCAAGCTGCACGCTGTAAGATGTCATGCTTCCAGCGCTCCCCACACAGGCTGCAATGACCCTGGCGGCGCATCGAACCTCTCTCCAGGGCCAAGAAAAGGCTCGGGCGGCCCCACTCATCGGCTTTTTTCCAGGCGCGTCTGTCGCGCGAGTTTATTTAATTTGCGTTGCCATGCTTTGCTTTCACAATAGAAGGAGCGTGGGGGTTCACTGCGGACCAAGCACCGTCGTCACATCGCTAAACATCATACAGGCAAACTCTTTATTACGATAACGGGTATATAACGATATATTTTGATCAAGACTTTTTGGTATAATTAACGATTATCTGACTTTTGACGATATCGTTAAGCTCTACCACCAATATCAGTATAACTAGTTGTATGGGAAGGAGTATATCCGGCCCATAAGGAGGGACACTAGCCTTTGGGCTTTAAGATCCCTTTTTGAGTTTTTACTGCTTATTCACCCTACACGTGACTCTCGATACAACAATACCATTGGTATTACGATACATTTGGCGCCAAAACCCATATCGTACTAAGGAGTTTTGCCTGTAGCACTTACAGAAGCGCTGGTCCCGCTGGCCAGGTAATCGCGATCCGACATATTAAAGACTAGGAGTGAATACCCTGGGAGCCCTCGGAAGCCGCACGGACCCATTGACAGGTTGCATTTCCAAAAGTGTTGGGGGTCTGACTAACTGGGTATGGCCAAGGCCATGGCTACAGAGAGGGAGGGAGTACAAGTCTAACCCAGTATGACCCAGTATGACCAACGGCTGATCACGATTGCTGCATCATATCACGACATTATGACGCATTAAACAAGCACGAGTTCGGGGTCGTCGAGAAGAGCAACTGTTACACGGGGACTGTTACACGGCGTCCACTCGATTGCTTGTTTGTGTTGCTAGATTGCTTGCCCGGTTTGAGGCTGCTCCCACGACATATATAAGGCCCGCCGTCTTTAACCAAGATGGATTCTTTTTCAGCTTTGTTCTCAACCATGGTTACGGAGACAAAGGTGAGGCTTGTTTTAGTTTTGCTTTGCCGCAGGCATGTTTCTTTGGTCGTGTTTTTCCTTAGTGAGAGTGCATATTACCCTCAACGAGGGTACACATGCAGGGACTCATGAGACAGCAGAGGGGGGATGAGGCCGAGGACACCATTAGGGTTAGGAAGGGTATTAATAGAGATAACTTGAAACGTTCACGAAGCGGGATAGGTCGGCATCTAAGTTGAGGGGGAGTGAGCGCTAGGGTAAGGGAGAAGGATTGACGGCCAGGGATTCTGCTAGAAATATGGAGAATAGTAGGCGGAAAATACAAGGGGGCAAGTTTGCAAAGCATAATCTGTCCGGCCTAAAAGGAATTATACGTGAGCCTAAGCGTCGAGATGCTCGAGTCGAGTTGGAAGGTTGAAGCGGGTTGGGCATGTCAACTATTGTCGTTTCACCACCTTGCGCACGGTCCCATCTTTCGCACGATTAAATGCCCAATCACAGCACGTAATTTGATTGTATCTTTCCAGGCAGTGCTTCCCAACGCTTGCGTCAGGGATTGGTGAAACTCATCTGAAAAATGGCGCAAGTGCCCTAGGCTGAGTTGCGGCTGAACCTAGTGTGCTATATCTTTCAAGACTTGGCATTCTTCAGAAAGTTCGCTGGGGCGAAGTGAATATATGATGATTTGATTGTGCTTTCCTACTAATTCCATGGAAGATCTATAAATGTAACTAGACTGGTTTCTAAATGATACAAGCTGATGGGATTGATAAGCCCAGGGGCTCTGAGTGCCTCATTTTCACCGGCAGAATGGAACTTAACAAAAGATTCGGAAAGTGAAGTTGTCAGCAAGGGTTACTATGCGGATCCTGGCGGATGTATTCCTCCTCCTTGAGACTATGTTCCGGAGATCTTGGAAGAACCATCAAGCGTACCATGCCTTAAGGGGAACGGATTCTCGGAAGCAAGTTCGTTTATTGAAGAGGCTAGTGGGGTTTGGGGAAATTCGTCACTTTTCAAAGATGACGAACTCGAGATAGTGACCTGAGAGTCTGCATAAGCCCTTACTCGTCTGCGCTCGCTCTTTTCTGAGTCAGAGTCGAAGTTGGTTGGATCAACCCCTTCGGGTTCGTTCTGTGGCGCTATTCTCCGGGTGCTTGGAGGTTGATCAAGATCTCGCTTCAATGCACCAGCCTCCGCTGAAAGCTCCACTGCAAGATAGTTACATAGCTATTAGCATCACCAAGCAACACCCTTAACAAATGAATCTCCCCGGTTACTTACAAGGGAGATGGAAATTGTGGGGTTGTGAGCCAGCGGTGTCGAAGCTCTTACAGATCCGTAGGCCCTCTTCTAACCCTTCCAGGTCAGATTGATATTGTGTTCTGTTGAGTTGAACGTATGCAGGCTCTGCAGCTAATTGGCTGGCTTCTCTCCAATGTAGGTTGTTGACAGTTTGATTAGTAAAAATGCTTTCGAGAGGCTGTATAAGACAATTCTCGATTGCTAGAATCACGACATTGTCTATGAATGTTGTGCTCGCGATCTGCCACCAAACATCAGCTTATCAGAACTAAGAAATTCCGCCTTTAGGAAGTCTACTATAAGGTCCACATAGGAATCAAAAAGAACGAAGCCTAGATATAACAGGGAGAAGGAAAAGACTAGCTTACATTATAATACACTTCCATGAGGTAAATAATATCGGCAGCGGCGAATCGATCACTTCCCGGCCTCGCTGCCGAAAACGCCGCTCGGAGCTCCTCGATAGTGAGTCTCTTTTTTGAATTAGATTCAAATGCGTCAGGATGCTTTTCTAAGAGCGTCTTTTCGAGCAACGCCATCTGGCTCTCTTCTTGAACCTTTTGGATTGATGTGAGAAAGCTCTCATCCAACGGCAATGGGTGTCTCTTTTTATTGTACGAAACTAATTCTTCAAGCTTTTTCAGAAGACTCTGTTTCATATCCTCTAATGCTGGATCCAGGATATTTCGCAGGAGGAGTTGACTGGTGTGTTCATTTGTAAGATGTTGAAGGAGTGACTTAACGAAATTTTTGACAGCATTCCAAACCGTCATTAAATGGTCCTGTGCGAGCTTCTCCCATGGTTTAGATTGGTCCCGAAATAATTGGCCTACAAGAAATGGGTTGGAACTGCCTGGCAGCTCGATCCCACGGAAGTCGGGAGCTAGCTTGGTAATCTCCTTTTCTAGCTCACTTCTGATGATGCATTCCTGCTCTAAGCTAGGCTGTCTTTGCATTGCGATACCTGTTGAATTAGTAGGTCTCTCAGTGGTCGTTTGTTCCTTGCTACTATCGTTGATGATGAGACGCCGGCGACCATGGAGACTCATGTTGACTACGAATTCTTCATTCAAACCTCGAACAACAGCCCGAAGTCTCCTGTTGCCTGGAGAAGGCAAAGTTGAATAGAAACCGCCGAAGAAACCGTCCGAGTACATGCCATTGATGGCGTCCCCAGTGATTCTCTCGAACCCAGTGCTTATGTTGAGAAGGTAGCCTCTCTGTTGTTGTGGATTAGATCGCTCAGTCCCAAGCTTTTTGAGTCTTTGTTCATAGTCTTTAATTTTCTTGTCAATTTCCTCGATGAGCTTAGGTAGACTTCCACGGATATGGCTTAACAAGACGCTGCTCAACCGCGGTCTAAGAGTTTCAACGCCAACAAACTCCCGCGGTACGGTAGCCCATCTCCCTCTGGAAAAGAATTCACGTTCCATATCATCCCGGGCATCATTGGAGCTGTCTTTGTTTTCGGATCCCCTGTTTCTGAGTATATGCCATCCGAGCTCCAACTTGATCTCCTCATTATTTGCGAGCTTGATGTAAAAATCTTCTTCCGAAGAATTTGGACTAAGACTATCTGGCTTCGTGATGATTCCAAGAGTTCTCTCATATCTGCTATCATGTTCTCGCGCAAGGTTTAGGATTGATTGAAGAACGTAGTTGCTTCTGGCTGAGATGACGGCGAGAATAATGCTTTTGGTGTTTTTCATGTACGCTTCTATAAGGCTGCGGACCACGAGGATCCCTTCAGCGCCCTGACCTTCTCTCGTGGCGTGGTACAAGCCCGGGAGATCCACTAACGTCAATTCTGGTTTGTCAGGCCCGGATATTTCGACCTTGAGCACGTCGTCGCTGAAACCTGCGTTGGAGCCACCCGTAGGAGATATCCCCATCCATTGTGTTGCCGCATTTATCAACTCGGGGAGATCAGCCGTTGTGGAGAACGGGGCTGAAAAGTTGCGGAGACGTTTTATTTCCTCTGCATTGGCCCGAGATTGGCCCGGCTTGATCGTAACCTTCACGCTCTCGAGAGGGTTCCTTCGGAGAATAAGTTCGGTTGCGAATCGTGTACAGAGGCCGTCTTTGGCTGGAAAGCGCACCCGGGATATGGCTTCTAGGACCGAGCTTTTGCCGCTAGACTGATCGCCGCATACAATCAGTTGTGGTAACTCGACAAGTCGGCCAATACCTTGGGTTCTCAGCTGGTCGATAACATCTAGGAGTTCAGATTGTTCAGACTGTAGCTCTCGAAAAGCATGTTCTTCCGAAGACTGGGCCGCCATATTAACCTTTACAACCGAACCAGCGATGTGACGGCAAGGGGAATGTTCTGAAAGCCGAGAAATGTTGAAAAACGGGAAAATGCTGCAGGTATAATTCCAAAATCGGCGGAAAGAACCCGATTGCAATATTAGGTTGAGGTGCTTCACATACTAAAATCAGTGTCAGAGAGGTGGAGATGCCTGTTATTTAATAGGTGAGCTTAGCTCTGCTGCCATGGAGAGACGTAGCTCTTTGCTGGGGAAAGGTCTGGTCTGAAACGCTGTGCCGCGCAACCGCAGGTCCGGCCAACGGAAAGGGAAGGTGGTTGTATCGAGGAGCTGATGGTTTATTAGATAAGTCCGTCTGTCAGAAATGGGGTCCTTAGCAAGCTTCATACTAGCATGACCTTTCCTTGTCATGCTTATCTCGCGTTTTGCGTTGAAAGTTAGGCGTTTGTTCTGCCTCATACTGGCACACAACTTGTTCTAGATTATCTCTGCCTTATTCCGGAACAAAACGTCCTAATTAAGGAGTAAATCGTGTATCGCTTTAATCGGGTTAATTCCGGATTATTTGCCTTATTCTGGAATATTAGGGGTTTTTTTTTATATCTCTTTAGGTTATCTCATGAATCAGACGCTCTATAGTAGAATTTTAGCCGAACTCAGTTAGATTAGCTCGTGCTTAGTTAGAGGGCAGGCACGCTAGAAATCGCTCATATTGTGAGGGGACTTTGCAGGCAGGGGGCTATAGAGTGCAATTGTAGGAACAAGATAGATTATAAAGGAGACGAATCCTTAAGGAGAGGCCTCTGGGATCGAGGGGACTATATTCTATGAGCATGTGCCGACAGCACGTGACAAACGTGTGGCACCAAGCCTTGGTTGATTTAGGGGCTCGGCTCTGTTAAATTTTGCAGTGCTAAGAATATACTATATACAATTGGGAAATCACGTGAAAAGAACTATATCCTCCTCTAAGCCCGGCTTTCCCCTGAAAGCCGATTGTAAGGAGTTGGTAATGCTTAGTACAATGTTATAGAATATGTCCGAACTTCCTTCCATTACTCGGCTTATAGTAACTCCTTGGCGGCATAAAACTCATATCGTTTTACTATCGATCATAAGCTCCAAGCTCTGCACCCACCACGCCAGCAATGCAATCCACAAGTCATAAGACTACAGCCCTTCGCAGGGTTACCAGAAAACCCGCTTAATACAACCGTTATTCTTGATCTCGTTCTACGACGATCAATTACTGCACATCCGGCAACCGCACTGCGATATCTCCGGACTGCGTAATGTATCGTACCCAAGGCAATGATGGGTATTGAAGCTGTTGGAGAGAAAAATTAGCATGAGCTGTAAGGATAAGTGGAAAAAATCAAACTAGACAATGAAGACAGGAATTATGGATATGCTAAAAAGGACGAAGAGGAATAGGACAGCGGCCAACGTTAACAACGACTTTGGGACCGGCGATGACGATGAATTTAAAACCGGCTGTATGCCTCCTGCACTTGAGACAAAATATCCTGGAGCAACGGGCATACAAAATTCCTCGTCGACCTCCTCACATGGTAGAATTGTACATGTGCTTTCTCCCGAACTGGAATCACATTGTCGCAAACGAGATTTTCAAAGAGATTAGCGCTGCCTATTTTAGCATTACTCACCTTCGGTTCGATGATTTTCAAGTATCGCACTTGAATGCCACTAGTCGTGAAGTATGGAATCTCAAATTTGACGTTGATGGGTCTCTTTCCTTTACCACCTCCGACTCCTCCCATACTACCGCCGAAACCTCCCATCATGCCTCCGCCTTTCTCATCGTCGCCTCGTACGGAGGGTAAGCCGAGCTCGGCACGCATGAGAAACTCTTTGCCACCACCGAACTGCTTGATCTTCCATACGATTGATGAGGTCTCAGGAGCGTAATGCACTGTGCCGATGTTCGTCCGAAATTTTGGCGTATCGGCATCGTCTGGGACGGGGATTGATATCTGGACATTATTTGCGGTACTCCGGCGTTTAAATTGCGCCTTTGCCTGTAATGTATTATGAGATTCTCCTCCACCGATTGTGTAGAACATAAGGGACAAACCTTGAGCATATACTCGATCCGACTGCCAGAATGGCTCTCCACGATACATTCAACCCAAATCAACGGCTTCACTTGTGTGTTTAGCCGATAGCTCATAAGCTCAAATTCGCCGTCTGGAGGGATAAAGCTGATTGTTCTATCATTCTCGAACCTTGATAGTCGTACACACTGGTGAAATTTGACGTCTTCCATCTCTACTGCCTTGCCTCTCGTTGCTCGTCCAGTTGTTTCGAACATTACTTTGTCGTTCAAGCCTAGCCGTAACTCGGGCATACCGGAGAGGTAACATTTCATTTTGATGGCGCCAAGGATTTCAGAGCGTAGCACGTTGCCATTTGCGGAAACAAGAAGGTTAAGAGATTCGACGACATCTAGGAAGACCTCGTTTTTGCGATACCGGATGCCTTCGCTTCGCCAACTTACGGCGTTTGTAACGGCGATGGGAGGGCGTGCTTGAATTTCGAGTTTGTGGGATTCTTGGGTGATGTACCTGCCGGGAAGAGGAATCAGCACCGTACACCCTACCGAGGTAGATCGATGTAGGGGTGATAAAAACGCCATACTCCTGTAATATCTTGCTCTCGGTTGTCTGCGGATATCCAAAGTCCATCATCTCATCCAGCAATTCATAGATAATGACAAAGTTATCCCGTATACTCTCTTCTTCCAGCTCTTTGAAGTACTCAGTGAAGACTTCGACAATCTTATGGAGGAAAAGGAGAATTTCGGCGGCATTTGTATTACGTTTTGTAAGGGCGAGGAGATAGAGGTTGTTGTGTCGGATATAGAGGTACTACGACAGAAATCTGGTCAGAACGAAACATCCTACTGCTACTCAACCCTGCCAAGGATTTATATCATAGGATATAGGAAGGGAGGTATTTCGTACGTTGATGCCTTCGTTCGAGAAGCAAGGTGGGACAGCAGAGCTCTCTTCTTCGGCCTCGCTGAGAAGTATAGGGAACTTCTCCACTGCGGACATAGGGATATCTCCCCTGTAGTTCCGCGCCAGGAGGGTCTACCGGGCTTCATTAGTTTGAACATTGGGGGTTTGAGTGCACTCGCAGCTCACCTTGCCCTTCAGGTCGAGAAAGAACACCGCAGAAGCCATGATGAAATGAACTATGGCCCAGAAGAAGTGATTGTAGTTATGTAGAGGTGGCGAGATTATTGGAAAGACATTATGCCCAAGACTGCATTCGTGGTTGTAGTATGTCAGGTTGCTGCAACAGGCATCGCAATATTGGCACCTCTTGTTCGTCCTTGCGGGCGTTGGTGTTGATCTGGCCCGCGCATTTTGATGCTAACCGTGTTAGGTTTAGTATAAAAATCAACTTAAAATTAAAGCACCAAGCAGTGCATACAGGCCGGCCAGACCACGCTAAAAGGTCGGCCCAATAAGCAAAACCTCCGCCCACCACGCCAAATCTCACCTCTCCTCTCTAACTATAACCTCACCTTCTGTCAGGCTACTGAGTAGGCTGGTGGAAATGATAAATATGATGCTCTATAAGGAAGGATCTAAGGGGCTCGGTGGCAAGAGCTCCCAGACGTGCACCCGAGTAAGGGATAAAAGATCCCTTACAACGGGCGATTAAGCGTTGTTTAAATTCTAAAATTCTTTCTCTATTGTATTTTTTACTACTTATCCTTTGCACTAATAGGGTCCTATAAAATGTGGCCCGTGCACGCATATTAAGAACATCAACAGACCTGCGGAGGATAGATTATCCTATCTGGTCGGGCGGATAATAATCCTATCCAAGGATAGCCCGGATATCGGATAATATCCGGATAACATCTAGATATCCGCAAAATTTTAACTATAAAACTAAACCTTTACTCCCTATTATACGACGCTATAAATATAGCTAGTACTAGTAAAATTTACCCTAAAAACTTTAATAATAATAATTCCTTTAAAGTTAATATACTTTCCGCCCTTTTAAGCGGCGTTAAGACTAAAGCTAATACTGGTTTAATCCTAACTACTTATATAACACAGATCTTAAGATAAATCTCCTTAATTTATAAATATACTTATACGGTAATAAAGGAAGAAAAGGCTTATATAAAGAAACGCTACTTTTATAAATACTATCCTCCTTAAAACCTAAAAGGACACTATTTCTTAACTATTAGATTATAAGGCTATCTTAAAAAATATATTATTAAATAGAATCTAGTAGAGAACTAGGAGCGTATAACAGTAAAAAATTAGGGGGAGAGATTTCTTTTAGAACTATATTAAAAGCTTTTAGCAAGAGGAGAAGTTTAAGGTTTTAAAGGTAAGGTTTTAAAGCGTATAGTATATTAAAATACTATAAAGCAAGCACTTCTAGATCTAATTATTATATAACGGCTTCCCTTTTTATATATAGAATGGCCAAAGTTTTATACTTTTATAAAAGTATTAAATTAAAAAGTACCCTTAATTATCCCTATACACCACTTAATAATTATAGCCTAGATTTTTAAACACTTTACTAAGAGTTAAGATATTGTATAAAAAGTACTTTAATCTATAAAAACAAATATTTACCTTACTATGGATATCTAGACCTCTCTAAGTTATTCCCTTTTTCTTAAAATCTATACTAGCTTTATTAATATCTAGGATAAATACCGGAACCCCTTAATTACCCTTTATACAGTATCTAGTTAAAATAGTATAGATTAATAGGAGGCGCTTTGTCCGGCTCTTATTAAGTATAGCATTAAAATAAAGATTGGAGCTCTTATTAGCGATAATACTAGATTAAATAATATTCTCTATTATATAATTAGCTAATGGCTTAGCCTTAAGTATAAAATTAACTAGGTTGCAATATATTAAAGAATTCGCTATTAGGGGTATATTATTAATCTTATTATTTAAGCCTTTCTATTTAGTTTAAAAAAGGATAAAAAGCTTATAAATTTATATAATAAAAAGGATAAGAAATAGGACAAAGAAGAAGAGGAGAAAGAAGAAGAAGTTATACAATAAGTACTACCGCTAGTTAAAAAAAAGAAAAAAAAAGATAAAGAATTAGAGCTAGCATTAAACGAAAAATGCAAAAGAGGTAAAAATATTTAAAATATTATAGGGCCAATGGGAAAGCTTTATAACTATGTTGTTTATATCCGCAGCTTAGCTAACCGTATAATATGGTTTGGGCTCGCTGAAATCGGCCTCTGCACCTCCACGCGGTGGAGCCCGGGAACCTGGCAGCTACTATTGATGTTCCATTTGGATCGTGTCAATAGACTACCAGAGCAAACGCAGAGACGTGTGTACGGCTGCGCAGCGCCTGCGCAGCGACGTGGTGGTAGTGGTGCAAAAATTTTTCACTGGGGGGTGAGCCCCAGCAAAAAGGTTGAACACAGCTACATACCACGTCTATCGTTACACGTTCGGTCATTCGAATCGACAGGCAATTATCCCTCCGGCGTACCCCCTCCCTCCTACGAATACTACATACACCGCGCAGCACCCACACACATACGCGAACAATCCGCGCCCTAAGCGTAGCAGAGGCCCCCCATTTTAACATTACCTGGCAACCTGGGTATCTAGTTATAGGGACTGGTCCCCCCTATTAAATACTAGAGCGTCCTCCTATACCTCATAAATAGGTGTAAGGGCCTGGGTTTAGGCCCCAGGGCAAAAGCGATACCAAGTTATACACCCCATTATAGAAACCTTTTAATAAAGGAAAGGATAAGAGACCTCAGCATGCAGGCCCAGGCGGAGCGCAAGCGTCATTATTAGGAGATATTCACAGGAGACTTAAAGAAGGAGCTAGGGGCAGGTACACGACTTAATACAGGCAATACACAGCGTGGCAAATTAGTTTAAGTGGCAAACAGGGCAAGACAGGCATTTTAGACACTCCCGCGCAAGGGGAGTCTCAAAGCAGCAACCTGACGGTGTTTTTCCCCCCGTTAATGTAGTATAGATGCTATCTGGAAGTACTACCTCTCACGTTTCCCTTGGGGGTTTTTTATTCACCCAAAAAAAATGGGTTTTTCTCAGTAAATATTAAGTTTTTACCATAGGAATTAGTCTGCGTGGACCCATTAGGGGGACCGGGTCGGACGGTAAATTGAATCTATTATTATTAATAATACTTTCTAATTTTAAAAAGGATTAGAGGTTTATATTTGTGAAATTATATTAGTAGGTTTATATACTTAATAAAGATTTGTTTACAGTATTGCCACGCTCGGACCTGCTTAACTTTACCAACACTATATACTTAGTAATATTTAAATACACACTGGAAAAACGTCTAGAACTATTTTTAGATAGTGATATTAATACTATAGAACTGGAGGCAGCAGTAGTAAGATAACTATTAGCCCTCTTAGCTTTATATATACTAAATTTAGAGGGCAGGGTATATTAAAGAGGATAGCCACTAAATAAGTATAGAGGCTTAACTAGAAGCTACATATAGATTGTCCTAACTACTAGAAGTAGGTAGGCAGGCCACCTATAGAGGAGTCTTAATAGTAAATAGGAACACAACTGGTTTAGTTAAGAGAGCGCCTATTATATTAGCAGATTTTCCAAAACTAAGCTTCGTTTAGTTAAAGTGCTCTCCTTAAGGCTAGCTATAGAGTATTAGCGAGACAGTGTTAATAAAGTGGCTTTAGGGCATATAATTAGTTGTAATTTATATGATTTTATATTTACCGTTATAAAAGACACTTCTAACCGTTAGAGTAATTCTAATCTCCCTTTTAGATCGAGAGGCGGGGAGATATTAAAACGAGGTGTTCTACGTAATAGTTTACGGCGTTTACTAGGCGAATTTAGGCTTGCTCCGTTCTAGCGGGTAATTATTTACACCTTTATATTTAGAACTCCAGTTTAATCCTATCGGCTTCCATCTTCCTAAAGGAATTAAATTAGCGAAGTAGTAAAGAATATAATGCTTTCAATTCGGGCAGACTCCAAACTTAATACTTATACTAATCGCATCGTGTGGACCTGTTCTTAAGTCTATATTAAAACTGCCACCTAAGTCACAGATTTGTAACCACGGCGCCTATTTTAATATAAAAAAGGCAACTTATAGCTTAAAGATTTAAATATCCGTATATAGCTATTCTTAGTTAACCTAAGATTAGTCATTGCATATTCTATCCTTTCTTTATATTATAGATACGTCGTTAAGTTAATAAGAATAACGTCTTTATTTCTTAATAGTTCGCAGTTTTATTTGGATATTATATTCTTATATTAGCTGTTAGCACCTATTCTAATTTAAGGAAGGTATTTTACTAAGGTGAGTTATTACTAGTTATATATATATACTTTACTGCTTAACTAGTTAGAAGCCTAGTGGTAGGCTTAGTAAGCGCGCCCATAGCCTTGCTCCCTTTAAGAAACTTTAAGTGTAGGTTTATTTGGAAAATACTTTTCCTTTCTATCCTGCTTCCTATCCTTTATTCCTTCTCTTTCCTTTTTTTTTATTATCCGCTATTAGGTTATAGAGGCTATACGCAATCCCTTTACATTTAATAAAGAAAAGTAATTACATAATATGCCTTCCGCAGCAATATTTTATCCTCTAGCTATCTCTTCCTACGCTTTTATAGAACGGAAGGGTTGTATTAAAATTCCATAGCTTTTAGAAAACTGCTCCAATGTTGCACGTAACTTAACTACACCCCACTAAAATGGCTCCTTACTCTCCAACTGGCATTAGCAGATTAATGATTAAAGGATAAATACCTAAAGTATATAAGTACAAACGATTGGACGGACGCTTTTTCTCCTAGCTAATCTAAACGAGGCTATACGCGCTTTATAATCCGAAGGCATTCTTTACTTAAAAGGGGCCATTAAGAATACGTTTAAAAGCGATATAACTAAGGAGGATATTATTATTAACGATGTATAAGTTTTAATACTCTTAAATTAATGGAATAGAACACTGATATATTTATAGGTTGTCCGTTCTATACTCTTTTAGGCCTAGAAATTAATCTACATTACTAAATATACGCCTTAGGACTTTCCTATAGGATTTGGCAAAATGGTAGTAGACGAAGAACGTACTATTGGTGTTTCTTTAATATGGTATATAGCCTTTCTGGGTAATAAAGCAACTTATACTATAAATATTGGCAAATGCAACTAGGAATAGTAGATAGGAGAAACAGTGACCTTAGTTATGCAACCAGGTAATATATACGTGCTGCACCTTAATACTTCAATTATAATTATTATCTTAACTATAGGCTAGACTTATGTATAATAGGTAGGTACCCTATAATATCCCTACCCCCTATATTAAAAATTAAGGCGAAGCATAAGCAGTTTATGTTAAGTATAATTGCCGTAATAAGCCTTATACGGGAGTTATAAAAACGACTCAGCTAGCCGATCTAGTAGCTAGCTTAGGCTAAAGAAAAAGTTTCCACGCACTTATGCCGGGCGAGTTAGTAGTTTAGAAAGCTAAGTAAGGGGGACTAAGACTTTAAACTACAAAGTTATAGCAATATACAGTAAGGAACTATTGCCTTAATAGGGTCAAATAAACGTAATTAAAAGAGAGTTATAGTATTTTTTAAAACTTCTAATGGGCTAAAGTGGCTAGTGGTAGTGATAACGTGATAGCAACTAGTTGGAGGGGTACTACCTTAGTAGATTGCCCTACCTTCTAAAAAGGGAATAAGGAGGTTGGGCATCAAATTATTTTCATAGCTCTTTTTATCGCCACTTATTCCCTATTACACTTTACCTACCAACTTCTAAGCTATCGTTATTAGCGTAGGTTTGTTATATTTAATTAACTCTATAAGGAGTAGATACAATATAAGTAAGCGGAAAAGCTTTACGTACAGAAGTATTTATAGGTCGACTATTAAGCCTATAAGGCTAGTAAACGGCATCTACTTCCTATACAGTCCTGCGAGCGCTTCCTTATATGGCCATAAATCCTAAAACTAATCTCCCTAAAAACCTTAGGCGAAATCCCCGGAGTACTACGTGGCTAAAGACATTTGGCGCTCTCCATCACAATATTAATAGAAGAGGTGGCGTATAGGATTTAGAAATTCTCTAATGCTAAGCTAGAGCAAGAGGCCTTTAAAATAGTAATACTCTCTATAGCTTATAGCAATATATTTTTTACTAAGCAATATATAGTGTAAATAAGAGGTTAAGATAGACAAGAATATTACGGTTAGTAGTAATACATTAGTTACGGATAAAGATATCCTTATAGTCTTTATTTAGAAATAAAGTAGTATTAGGGTAGTATAGGCACCTCTATATAACTCAATTGGTATAGGTCCAGAGAAATAAGGTTAGGCTATTGTTAAAGTGCGCAGAAGATATATGCTTTTTAGTAATCCTTTAGTGCGGTTTTTCCGCCGCAGTAGAACTTAATAAAAAGTACTCTAGTAATTCTAAACCCAAGTCGCTTAAAAGTAATACTACATTTTTATTGCCTAAATTAATCGTTGGAAGTCCGTGCTTCCTTTTCTATAGAAGTTTAAATAGGACGCTCTTTAAAGGATTAAACTTTACGAGTAAGAAATTAGCGAGAAGTTACGGCGTAATAGAGACTGTGTACGACCTATTTTCTCTATATAGTAATATAGTTTCTTCTAAGAGATAGGAGAAATTATTTAGGTCTGTTGCTTAAATATCTATATTAAGGATGACCTAAGTATCTTAACTAAGTCCCCCTAGGTAAGCGGTAGATTAACTATCCATTAGGAAAGTAGGTGTATTTAATACTTCTAGATTTAAGTATTTCTAGGTTAGAGCATTTTAAATTAGCAAGGATTTATAGAGTACTATTAAGTTAGCTATGGCGTATTATATATTAGTAATCTACTTACGATTATTATTATATTTTGGGCGTTTCGCAACTTAAGTATCTACGTTAAGACTATCTAGGCTCCAGCCGCCTTAAGGGTAATTAAGAGTTGTCATTTAATTATATTAATTGCTGTATAGTATTAAGGCTAGGTTACAGAGTTCTTATAAAGTAATATTATAGGCTTGATCGCTAGTATAAGTAGCGCAACCGTCTAAGGTAGTTAATAGGCTTAGTTAACACTTTTGCTAAATAGAGGATAAGGATAGAGTAGGTATTGCTAATTGGTAAGGTAATATTAGTAAATAAAAGGCTAAATTATTTTAGGCACGTATATCTTAGTAACCAAGTCTTTACTAGCTAAGGCTTTACTAGCTAAGGCTTTACTAGCTAAGGCTTTACTAGCTAAAACTCTATTCCTATTAATTCCTTCTATAGGTCTAGGTGTTTTACTCTACAGTATTAATTAAGCAGCTTTAGGGTTTTAAAGTCCTTTCCGTAGGATTTATAGGATTTAGTTTTTAACTAGCGGAGGTAGATAATATAGACTATACTTAGCGATTCCACCTCCGCTATATCCTAGATATATCTTAAAAGGGATAACTACCTAGTAAATTTAGACCTACACCCCTTAACCATACAGTTAAACCACTCCTTTGGTTTTAGCTTATTTATATTCTTTTTTAAATAGCGTATATAAGGCTTTACGGCATCCTCTAGAATGCTAGTTTCCTCTTTAGAGCTAAACTTAAGATTATTGTTAGAGTTTTCTAGTTCTAACAAGCCTATATCCTTATAGGTATTACTAGGATACTTTATAAATGTTTAACCTATTACCTAATAAGCATAGGATTTAGTCGTAAGATGTAAAACAAGATACTCTCTTACTATACTCTTAGTCTTAGAGATGCTCTATTACAATAATAATAATATAAGAAAGGTATAATAAGGATATATATACCAAAATAGAGATAGGTTCCGGTATTTATATTATTCCAATAGGAATAAGTCAGTGCTTTATTAGTGGCGGCTATTAATAAGGGCCGGAGGATTTAAAAGACGTGCACTAATAGAATATACGCGGCACCGCTTGGCTTGGTAAACTATTAACTAGTTATTTTATATATCGACAAAAGCATCGGCCCTAAGATGCGGTTTGGGATATAGTTAGGGACGTAGGGTCTAGGGAAGAATAGAGGAGGGTAGATAGGGTGACTAGATTACCTTAACGCATATTATTTTCTAAAGAAGAGCGCTTCTAGGTATTTTAGTCCTAAACCTATAACTATAAAATTAAATAGATGTTTTTCGATATTATAATTTAGGATATCTTAGATATAACTAATAGCAAATATTATGCAAAACTAGTCGTGTAGCCACTATAGTATGCCTGACTTATAAGTCTGTATATATGCTTATATATATAATAGGTGTCATTTCTTAGGAAAGTGAGGATAAAGCGTCCCTCCTTCCTTACTACTACTAAAAAAGAGAGAAATAGAAAAGAATGCGATCAATAAACTGCGCGGTTCCCCTATATAAACTTAATTATTTCCTATACAGAAGTATTGCAGCTAAAACAACTATTAGTATAACTGCGCGCGCAAATCTAACCGCAAAGGAAGGCGCAGTATCCAAGTTAGCTTTATTAAGCTCCTATATCTCTTTCTCTAACTATTCCAAAGCTTCCTTTCTACCTTCTATAAACTCTATATTACTAGAAAAGCCACTAAACCTCCTTAATTTCCCCTTATACTCAAATTCCGCTATAATTACTCTACTACTACGGTAATTAGGTCCGCTTAAAGTTAGTTATATAATCGCATCGCGTATAGAAACTCCAAGCCGGCCAATACCAGGCGCAATATATATAATGCCGAAGATTCTATAAATCTTTAAGATATTAAGGACCTGGTTACCTATTATACAGGCAATTACTTACCTTTACTTTCCTTAAACGTTCTTCTTTCCATCCCTTAAAGGAGATAACCCCATTTATATTATCCTTGGAAATTTCTTCCCCCTCCTTTAGAACCCAATACACTTAACCTTAGCTTATATTGGACTTATCTATTATAAGAACTAATACCTAAGAGTAATAATTAGATCGTTAAAGATATAGAGGGGGCGGATTACATACTGCTTACCTCTAGTAGGTATATTGTGGTTGCTAGCCTTTAGAGATATTTAGAGGTATTATAAAAATACTAAGCTAAGAAGAAGAAAAAGGGGTTACTAGGACCGATATAAACAAATATATAGGCCAGCTACTAAGGTGCTAGTAGTAAAAAGCTAAGGGAGGCGACGTATAAATTCTAAAACAATAGCCTAGCCAGGGGCGCTTGTGGCAATTTAGTAGTATCCTATAATATTCGCATTATAGTCTCCTAAGGCTTCCTAGTCGTCGCTATAAACTAGCAGACAATTCTGTTAATATAGAAGGAGCGCTAAATGATTCCAAGCTTGCTAAAAGTTAGGCTAATCCATAATTCACGCAAGGCTCGGTTTTGCGGTGGCGTGCTCTTATAACATAGTGTTGATTCTGGATTTAAAGCAAAGTGTTATTTAGTAACAAGTTATACACGGATATATTAAGCTCTTTAACCCCAACTAAAAGTCGCGGAATCTGCTTAACCCTTATTAAGAAGGCGCCTTAGGGAACTAAAAGTCGCGGAACCTACAAGGCCCTTATTTAAAGCGCCTTATTAAACTAAAAGTCGCGGAATCTACAGGCTCCTTATCCAAAGGCGCCTCATCAAGCTAAGATCTATACGCATTAAGCACCTCTCTTACTCGCCATTAAGCTACCTTTTATAGGGCCGGCCTTCTATATGGCCTGTCCCAATAATCTATTACCATAAATCGATATAATGAATTTTATATAAAACTCCGATAAGCTGGAAAACAAATAGCTTATAGGTTTAGTTTAAATGCGATTACTAAGGAGACCTAACGCTATCTTAGGTATTTTGCTTTTTTAACCGTAAGTTATTAAAGGAGGTATAGAATTCGAGTAATCTTAGAATTAAGTAGTATTTAAATAGGGCTTTAGTCTTGTAGTCTATCCTACCAGCCTACTAAGTCTATTACCTTCTTACCTTATTTACCTTACCTCTATATAGTCTACCTCTGCTTTAGACCTAGTCCTTTTACTCATTACTAAGCCCCACTTAAATAGATCTTTTATTTAGTTCCTTATAAAATATATAGTTTAGGTTACCTACCTCCTATACCCCCTTCTACTTTTATACCTATTAATATAATAAAATAGGAGTATCTATCTTTCTAGTAGCTCCAAACCTCAATTTGCATTTTACCAGCCTAAGAGTTAACTCTTATAGGTTTGTTGCCTTTTAGTCACATAGACCTCCGAGCTAATTATATATATAATTTAGTGTCCAAAGTTAACATCTATATATTAACATTTAATGGAGAGAATTAGAGAGGCCGAATTATAATAACTACGACTTTTAAGATATATGAGATTATTTTTAATAAGGAATTAGAGATGGGGATTAACACGCTTATCTATAGTGATTTAAATACTCCAATTTATAAAGACTCTAAGAACAAAGTGCTAGATTGGGATGACGTGGAAATTTATATATACTATTGCCGCGCGGACGGGCGAGTATATTCCCGTCTAGTAAAGATCTAAAATTAAAGACGCCCTTAATTAACTGTACCTATTATCCCGCCTATATTAGCGAGTAAGACTACTAAATAAGAGAGAACCTGCAGATATTAGTTAGTAATTTAGTAAATATTTTACGTGGGTTTACTACTTTCTTAAAATAGCCCTCTACTGCCTTAAAATGATTCTTAATATCTGCGTTCTAAATTTAGAAATCTTAAGTATTCCTTACAATATCTGCTTTATTACCAGCTTTACCCCCTATAAGGAGTAGAAAAATTAGCTTTTAAACTTAATCCACCTAAATAAGGAACTAAAAATAATAAATAACTGCTGTATAAAGCATTAAAATTTGCCGAGACTTACTTATTAGAACGTAGTATTTGTCGTAGGTTTTTGCAATCTAAGAGACCTCTTTAGTTGATTTTAGATACGCAATAGCAATAGGTAGTTAATTGATGTTAATAAACAACCACTCAGAGTAACCGTGTATAAGGAGATTATTATTATCCGTGCTAATAGCATCTCCCTTAAGTAGGTATCGTAGCTTATTAATAGCCTGCGGGAAAAATTTAGCTTCAAAAATCCATGCACCTATTTATTTCGACGCATTACCTTCTTTATTTATTTGCATAACTAGGAACCATAGAGTTACGCCATAGTAATTAAAATCGCGAGCCCGCATTATTGGCTCCGTAAAGGTAGGTAGAGGGCCCTATAAAGGCAGTAAGGAGAACTACTCTTTTAGCTGTTTAGAAGGGTTTCTAGCCAATTATTGGCTTTCCGTACTAAGTCGCGGCGGATTAACTTTAAATAACCCCCCGCTTTAAAGTGGAGGTTAAGAAACTTAATAGGGGCCTTACGGCGCGAAATATAATAGAGGACAAAATCTAGGTATAAAAGGGCGGCTTTAAGGTAGTTAAGGGTCTATATAAAGATGGGTTCTAGTAATAACAGCGGCAGTTATTATAAGCTATTATTATTAACGCTATAGCGGGTCTAAGAGAAGTATAAAGAACTAGTAGGCCACTAGGATCTATAGGGAGGCATACTATATATACCTTCCCTACTGCTAGCTATTAGCGTTATAGGATTATAAGGCTCTTTTAGGGCAGATTTTAGCTTAAGAGCATTATACGCAGCATTTTTTTACGCTAGTTACATTAATATCGATAAGGCCGAAAAGCATTTACTAGTAATATCCGCTAGCTACAGAACCGAAAGCAAATAATTAATCTATATCCGTTATAAACCTACCAAATAATGTAATAGGGCTATACTAAGGCCCGCCTATAGCAATAAACCGTTTCCTATTATAAACTAGATAGCTATATCCGGCGTACTAGGTATTACCGCATCGACTTACGCCCAAAACTTATGTCTTAGGCGATTAGTAGGCTGTAACAGAGACTTTAAGCCTTCTTTAATAAGGTTGCGCCTCTATGCCTGGGTAATATTAGAACTCAAGAATGCCTATATTCCTTAAGCCCTTCTATCCTTCATTAAGAATTAAGAATTCTCTTAATACTAGACAGACAGTTAATATAAATTGAGAATTTTGCACAATCTCGGCACGGAAGCAACTTTAACTTTAGTTAAAGTTAGTTTTATAAACGTTATCCTTATACGTTCTTTCCATTTACTTTATATCGTATAGCAATTAACACTCTCAAGCTACTGCCAAATAACCCCTATCTCTTATACATTATCCTAATAAAAGCTAGACATATAATACAGGATAATATTTTAATTTCTTCTTATTTACTAGTCTAAGATAATATCTAATAAATAGGATGGATTTTTCTAAGTTTTACATAGTTCTTAATACGTCTAAAAATGGCACTCTAACCAATCTCACAAATCTCCCTTTAAATGTCCTTAAGGCCTTCATTCCAGAATATAGTCTAATTTTAAAATTCATTCTAAATATCTTCGGCTTTAACATTAGTATAGTGATCTTAATTAGTCTCATTCTGTTTACTATAGTAATATTAGCAACCTATATATAGAATAAAACTTTCTCTTTCTTCTCTTAGTTCTTTATATTATCGGTTTTTATTAATAATAGAGATAATCTGTTTAATAGTGTACTTTAGTAGATTACAAAGCAGCGCATATTAAAAATCTCTTGCTTAGTAAAAGCTGTTATATAACTAGAAACCATTTACGGCAACTAGGGAGATAATAGCGATAATAAGGGGGGGCTTAACAAGAAGGGAATCTTTAATTTTAGAAAGTAGGCAGCCAAGCTACCACCCCGCTATAAGCCCTACTTTAGTAAATATAGGTTTTAGTATAATGGCCGCTTATTTATCTTTAATCGCTCGCGCTAAAAAAGACCTGCTAGTCTATAGTCCCTAAATAAAGGCGACGAAGAGCTTATTAAACTAAGATGTATTAAACGGTCGATAAAGCCTATTAAGGATCTACTTAACTACGTAAGATTATAGTTACTTAAAAAGAAAAAGGCTATAACGGTTATTTAACGGCTAGTGGGGAAGGATTGTAGACATAGCGCTAGGTTATAGGACTGCGTCTTATCTAGACCTTCCCATTCGATAGACACTATATTACTTAACCCTAAGTAAAAGGCTAAAGTTGTGGAGGACGTTAATGAATATCTCCATCTATTTAGCCCTCGCTAGTATACCACCCGCGGTATTCCGTACTGTCGCGGTTACTTCTTCTATGGACCTCCTGGGACTGGCAAGACGTCGCTCTCCTTTACCCTTACTAGAATCTTTAGGCTAGACATATTCTATATTTCTTTACTTAAACCTACTCTTACGGAATCTAACCTTAACCGGCTATTTAATAACCTCCCTTATTGTTATATTATTCTCCTAGAGGATATTAATACCGTAGGTCTACTAAAAGATAAGAAGAGTAATAAGGAAGAGAAAGGCGATGCGGATTCTAAAGGAGGTAAGAAGGTTAAAGAGTTAAATATTACCGACTTAGCTAAAGCGATTAAGTCCGCAAACTGTAAAGATAAGTAAAACGACGATGTAAAATAGGGTGTTTCGCTTTCTGGTCTACTTAACGCTATTAACGGCGTCGCTACTTATAAAGGTAGAGTCCTTATTATAACAACGAATTACCTAAAAAGGTTAGATAAAGCCCTCATCCGTCCTAGTAGAGTTAATATACAGGTTAAGTTTACGCTTACAATACGCGACCAGATTTAAGACATCTTTATCTATATATACTTAAACGAGAATAATAAGGTCCTAAAGCGGCGTAGTAGGCCTAGGCTAATAAATAGCGTACTTAAGCCTGCTTTTAATGGTAGCCTTAATAGGCTAGCAAATATAGTAAACGGGATTAATGGGATTAATAACACTAATGGTATTAATAAAATTAATAGAGCTAACAGAGTTAAGGGAAGGAAGTACTTAGCCTCTAGCGATATAGCTATAGCCGGCACTATAAATCCTAAGAGGCTAAAGGCACTGGCCGAGACTTTTGCTAATTATATTCCTAAAGGCAAATTCTTACTAGCTAAGATTTAGGGCTTCCTGCTAACGCGTAAGAAGGAGCCTTAGTAAGCTCTTAAGCAAGTAGATAAATAGAAGGATGCGGTGCTAGAGGCGAAGGAGAAGAAGGTAAAAGTTGTTAGTGTATAATAAGCGGAGGTAATGGGTCTCTAGGACATCTAATACAGTATTAGAGAGATAAAGGCGAAGTTAAAATCGAAGTATTATATTAGTACGGTTTATTGTTATCTTTCTAGGGTTAGCAATAAGTCGGCAGGGCAAATCAACATCCTATTATATTTGTATTAGCATTAACCTAGTCTATACAGTCAAAAGAACTATCCCTTTATAGCAAACTTGGGCAAGCCCTAAGGTACCTAATTTTATGCAAATATACCCATATCTTTCGTTTAAATCCATATAGTAGGTAGGTAGAGGTGGCCTTAGGGTTAATTAGGGGTTCTGCCGAGGGTCGCTTTAGTTATAGTTATTTAATATTCAAACAAAGAGGGGAGTTAGCTATTAAGAGGTGGCCCCTAAACGGTGCGGTTTTAGTTATATCTATAGGGTAAATAAAGGACATTAAATATATATATACTATAGATGGTGGCCTAAAGGACTTAGCACACTTACTAAAAGCTCCTAAGTAAGACCTTAAGGCTTACCTATTTATGGAGCTTAAAGTAACATAAAAAGGCTTCCTAACCTCTCTTAAAGTACGCAACTAACTAAGATACTATAGAGTGGATAACCCAGTACTGCGCTAGCCATTGACTATAGAATTAGGATGGCCTTCAATTTTTAAAAGTATAGGTAAGTGTATGGTTTAAGGACCGTAAAAAGGGCGTACTTCTATCTAATGCTTATAGGGAAATGCTTAGGTATATTAGCATACCAACTCTATCGCTGTTATGGTAGGAATCTACAAATCTACATTTCTCCCATTACACTGCCTTCTTCGGCGCGTGTTTAGGGAAATACTAGTAAAAGTAAAAGAACGCGTTAGCGTGCCTAATAAATAAGCAATATTTAGGGAGAGATATAGAGACGGCATATTAAAAGCCACGGTAGCGTATTATAGGCAATGAATTTAAAAGAAGCGGCTGTAAGGTATAGATAATATTTTAAAAAGGCGTAAAGAAACTAATAGCTTTATAGTAGTGGTGGCGAAATATAGATAGGGTTTCCTTTTTTCTTCCAAACGGTCGGGTCTGCTGCAGTAGTTAGGCTGCGGCAAGCCCAGCACTATAACTTAGCGCGTAACGTACTAATAGCGGCCGGGAGGCAAAGAGCTGCGGCTTATTCGCACTAAGTTCTATATATAAAAGCTTATAAAGAGAGTATAGGGGGCTCTAGCTAGTTAGAAGCGACCTAGCTGGCATTTAAGCACGTCAGTTCCGTAAGCCAGGGCCCTAGCGTTTTTCGCGGCAAATTAGTCATTGCCTCCCTAAACCTTAGAAGGTTTCTAGAGGTATAGGCTATAATATAAAGCAGCAGATTATTGACCTCTGCGGCGTCAGCTATATGTCCCATCTATCCTTATTATCCCATTAGCTCATTTCTAGGGCTGCAATGCGCCAAGCTTAGGGAAGTTGTATTAGGTCTTAGCCTACAAAGATCGCCTATAGGTTGCGGCAACTTCAACCCATTGTTTTTTAACGGTGTGGCCCAGACCCTAAGTAGCCCACACCCCCTATATCCACGGTAGCACCTAAATATTCTTAATTAATATACACTCTTCTTATAAACAACTTTTTTAATCGGTTATTAATTGCCCTTTTTCGCTCGGCGTAACGATTCAATCTAGCACGGACGTCCCACTTTTACATTATTCGCAGAATCTAAGAGATACGGTTACTTAGGGTTAGAATTACGTGAACGTAGCAGAAATAGGTCTATATAAGGCCCTCACAGGACGATAATAGATATGGGCGTTATATATATATTTATTTCTCAATTTATTCGCTCTCTTTTAGTCCTCCAATCCTTGTTATATCTGCACTCCGTTTCCCTACACCCTATTACCTACTATTACTAAAACTAGTATAACACGGATATTTATATAAGCCTATTACAACCTACGCCCTAATTACCCCTACCTACTAAGAAACGTATATAAGAGATATGCATTTAACTGCCTCCTATCTATTCTATAGTTCCCCTTTTACTTTCTAGAACTATTTACCTTACATAAACTATCCTATATTTAGAGATATACGGTAGGCTCTAAACAACATTACTATCTCGTATAATATTTAAAACGCCTTAACATTATAGCTAGAAAAATGACTTTATACAAATTAGTAGTACTTAGAGATGGTAGTGTAGGTAAAACAGCTTTAACTATTTAAATAAGCTATTACCTTCCTTCTTTTAGTCTGCAATCTAACCTAGCTAAAGCTATACCTTAATCACTTTGTTAAAACCTACAATCCCACTATTAAGGACTCCTACCATAAGTAGGTATAGATTGACAATCAGTTATATATAATGGAAGTGCTTAATACTTTAGGCCAGGACGAATATATAGCATTAAGAGATTAATAGATAAGAGATAGAGAGGGGCTTATCTTAGCCTACAGTATCTCCTTATACTCGTCCTTTACACATATATAGAGACTTCATTACCAAATTCAATAGGTTAAGGAGTTATTGCTATTAGGATCATCATTAAGTGAATTAATAAGAAACTCCTAGTTATTCGGCCTAGCTCTGGTTATATTAGTTAGTAATAAATATAACTAGTGCCCTTGCTGCTGAACTAGGGTGTAATTTTGTCGAAGCATCCGCAAAAAAATGCGTCAATGTTAAAAAGGCTTTCTACGATGTTGTTTGGCGACTAAGAAAATAAAGGCAGCAATCTTATAGGACTGATAGCCGTAAAGATTAGGACAAACCTAATAAGGCAAGCGGTTTATGTAGTGGTTATAACACTTAAGGTAACTAAACGGAGTATTTAGGTAGTGGAAGCTTTAGGTTAGGGTAGGGAACTTATAAATATATAATACTTTAATGACGGAAGCTATTAGGCTAGCGCGGCGGAACAGTAGTAGCTATTATGGGCTCGCGTTAGCATAAGTATTATTCTGCTGTATTCTTATAGAAATCCTTTAGCCCGGATACAGAGTAGGTTATAGCAATGCTGGAGGTTATAAGCGCGTACCTTGGGCTACAAAAGAGCAATATACTATTTTAGAGCCTTAGCGCGATATGTCCTAGCAATTATAAGTTCAAAGTAGTCTCTAGCCAAAGTTAAAAGGTATAGGGCTTTTATAGTCTCTTTTAGCTCCATTCTTTTACATTTATAGTAGTCCCTACGGCGTTCTCTACTCGTAAGGTTTAACTTTTGGCATTAATAAGATATATACTTAGAGCTACTAGAGACAAAATTTCAGTAGAGAAAATACGCCAATTCTAAAGGATTCGGCGCTTAAAACACAAAGACATTATCCACCCTAGTATATAATAGTAGCATATTCGCCCCTAACTGCAAGCATCCCTAGCGAGCTGAAATATTAGAAGCTCCTTAGCGCGAAATGCCTTCGTCTATAGGCAACCTTCTAAAGACCAAGTGCTCCTAAATAGTGGCATTAGCATTAAGTATGTATCGGTTCCGGCTTTTATAGGTCTTCGTCTCTATTATAATACGTCCTACTGATCTATAGCGCCGACTACGAGTCGCGTTTTTTAAGGCAATAAGAAGGCTGCCGGCGTGTTATTAGAGAAGGCAATTAGTACGCAAAACTGCGAACCGCAGTCGTTACTATAAGGCTGCGAATCCCGGCGTCGTCCCCTTTACTTAAGGGCTCCTATAAGCACATTTATATCTCCCCTTAACTTCTAGCGCCTATTTAAAATTTTATTATGTCGATAGAGGCTTATTATACAAAGCAGTTAAGAGCCTAGGAAAAAAGAGCCGCGGCCGCTACTGCTAGCAATCTCGCCTACCTATTTTGTAATGGGCGGATATTCCAGCAAGATGACTAGCTGTTTAACTATATTAATCTTAAGCACCCGTCAAAAGCGTAGAAAGTAGGGCTAAACGACTAAGAAGGGATTGCCCTTTCCTGAAAAAATTTAAGAAAAGAGGCGCTTCGTAAAGCGTAAGTATTAGGTTGCCTTAGAATACCTAACTTAGCCCCCTTCCCTCCGCCAGTTTTATTATCCTTAGCATCTCTCCTTTACCTAGAAGCTAATTTACCTCTATAGGAAATCTTTAGGTAATTAGCTGATATAGGGAGCCTTATATATATTATCCGATACAACTATAAAAGGTGGTTTAATACCTAACCTAAATTGGCTAATACTTAAAGACATAAAGAGTTCTAGTAGGAAGGATTAAGCCCTCTTAATATATCGACCTAGTAGAAAGCGTACCGCTAGGTCTAATATATCACCTATAGAATTTCAATATACTAGCGGCCCTAATCCGTTAGGGCTAAAGCCTAATTACGCTCGCCTGTTTAATCCATACTATAGCTTAGCCGCTAGTGCGAACCCACCTATATAGCTAACGCCTAATCCGTCTAGTAAGGAGTAGTTTATTAAAACAGACCCCTATAAACACTACTACTTTACCTATTAGCGACGATCTAAGACCTATAGGCTACTATCTTATAGAAGTCTAAAGCATAGCTTACTATTACCGTTTAATATATAACCAACCCGCTAACAGCAACCAGGTATTATCAAAATTTAGCGTTTTAATCCTTAATATCTAAACCTTCTACTTTAACCCGACTTACGCCCTATTTATTAAGAGCAGCTTACCTTAGAAGTAAAGTCTATATATGCTAGTCTTATAATAGTAGAGATAAAATATATTTATATAGACAGAGCTTAGGCTTCTGCCGCTCCTAAAACTAAAGGAGATTCTAATTCTAAATTAGCAATTAATTACTAGTAAGTATTAATTGCTTTACACCAAACCCTACTACATAAGCATTACGACTTCTTCTTAGCCACTTAACATCCTTCTACTTCCCCTGCATTACGTCGTCTAGTATCTAAGTACTCTATACCTACTAGAATATAGAAACATAATATCTACTCCTTTCTTAAGCTATTACGTCGTCGGCTGCCCGAAAGTTTGGATTATATACTCTCTTTTATATACCTTACTTATTAGATAATGGCTCTTCTCTATAAGACAGTACCTGCATTTAAGGATACTTAGATTAAATGTCTTGGTGACCTTAGTCAATATTGCATAGCTATTAAAGATAAGGACCTACGTGATCGCGAAACCTGGGCGGGTGTTACATGTTTTTAGTATAGTAAAGCTACTAATAAGAGCCCCTCTATAGGCCGTTTATACCACTACCTAGCCATACTAGCGCGGCCTAATGCGCTCTAGCAACTTTACTACTATTTACGGTCCTTAACTTGCGTCTAGCCATTTATAAGCGCCTAAGAATCTATTTTAACACTACTAAATCTAATCCTTAGCCATTCTAGAACGTTATATTTACACTCTCTACCCATAAACATAAGTTTTATTAAAGCTTACGGTATTCTCTTTAGAAAACTATAGTTGGAAGGCTTTAAAGAAGCTCTTATATTGTTTTTAAGTTAATTAGATAATTATATCGGGCGCGTAACTACTAAATAGAAAAAGTAAGGTGTCTATATTGCCGTTACCAACATTGCTAAACTTTTTAATTACGGCTTATAAGACTCGATCCTTAGATAT